>Ga0073902_10002280_pt1 | contig 10097 bp, 18 predicted proteins | sample KloWWTmeKNB19Kit_FD_66667 | JGI IMG/M metagenome (GOLD analysis project Ga0073902, IMG submission 66667) | Active sludge microbial communities from Klosterneuburg, Austria, studying microevolution and ecology of nitrifiers - Klosterneuburg... | ecosystem: Engineered > WWTP > Aerobic digester >...
ATTAATAACATAAGTTCCCTTTTTAAACCATTAGGTACTTGTACTATATTTTAAAAAATACTAGGATTGCTCCATTACTACTAACTGATCGTCATTACAGCTTTATATCAGTCCCATTTACCATGTCTGCTTGACTGTACGTACAGACCCATCCTCACGTTAATTCAGGACTAGTACTTTGCATCTATCCAACATTCAGTCACGTCTCTTTTTATAACAGAGGTTAGACTGGGCATAGTCTAACTAACTTATAACCACTCCAATTCTCTGTAACTGTACCATTTGAACAACCTTGCCAGGTTTACTATTGCTAGTAATTTAATTATGTTTTTCCTTATATATCTAATTATTATCTTATATAGTTATTGGTTTCCTGATAATTTATTTACAAATTTAACTCTACAACCTCTTTGGTCACTACAGTCTCGCACTGAGAATTCTGGATTAGTAGTCCAGTGAGTTTACCTTGTATTTGTAAATTAATATACTCTTTGAAGATAGAGTTATCTTTTAATAGTTATAGAAAAAAACTTACTTTACTTTTGTTTAAACGACAATTGCTGTATCAGCTTATAAGTATTATAAGTAAGTTACTGTAGCAAAGGAGAGAATCGAACTCCCGACAACATGCTCTACCACTGAGCTACCTTGCAATATTAAATATCTTGAGCACAATTATATGAACATTCTCCACAACATCTACATGCTTCAGAATAATCTCCATGCATATCTTCAGCATATGGACAAGAATGATATTCTGCTGATCTAGGATTTCGTTTACATTTACATGAAGTATTAAATTTTAACTTTCTAGCAGCTCTTCTAATTAGCTTTCTTTTAAGTCTCTCAGCCTTATATTGCTTTTCAAATTCTTTATCTTTAGCCATAATATTAGTTTTGAAGCATGTACGAGAATTGAACTCGTGTTATATCATTGAAAATGATATGTCCTAACCACTAGACGAACATGCCGTAATAAAATTCACTTTTATATTTCTACCAAAAAGATTTTTTTATAAGTATTATAAGTGAATTAAGGAGGGGAAGATGGGATTTGAACCCACGACCACGACATTAACAGTGTATGAAGTATGTATTATAAGTAAAAATAATTTTACTTGTTCTACGTGCTCTACCTAACTGAGCTACTTCCCCCATAAAAGTACACACTTTGTAGTTATCAAATTTTGCAAATCAAATTGTTCTTATGAATATTATAAGTGTGTTATTTATTTACTATTTTAAAACTTCATCTTTACTACCAGCATTAAATACTGACATATACATATTCTCTAATAAATCATATACATAATCATATACATCTACTAATAAATCACCTATTACCCATCTAATTAATGATATTGGCCACATTAACCACCATCTAAATACATGATCCTTTAGATGAAAGAATCTTTTATCATTAGCACTTAACTTTTTACCTTTAAAATAAGTTCTTAGTAGTGAAAATATAAATCCAATTATTAAATATAATAATATCGTTTTGTATGTGAAAATAGAAGATAAGGGAAATGTTCCCCAAAAATGATTTAGTAATATAAAAATGATTACTGCAACTGTTGCCCAACTTCCATCTTCATTAATATCAGATACAATAGCTGTTATAAATAAGAGTAGAAGTAATATACCAAACAAAATACCGCTTCCAAATAATGTAAATGAAAGTAAGTTATCCATGTAAATAATTTTAATTGTTAGTTAAATAATTAATTGCGGAGTCATCCAGATTCGAACTGGAACCCTTTTTTGTTGAAAAAAATATAGTATAATTATTATAAGTGAAACTTTCACTTACTGTTTAATGCTACCGTTACACCATGACCCCATACCATTTACTTTTTTTCACACTTTTCCAATTTACAAATTTGTATATATATATTATAAGTGTGATCATGTATTATGGCAAATACTTAAAACGTAATAGTACTAGCAGTATTACTAGTAGTACTTTGTGATACTACTCCAATTGCAGATCTTAATTCTTTACCAGTAGCATCTACTTTGATAAGAACTAGTTTAGGATCTAATCCCATTTGAATTGCAGCATTCTCAAAATTAGCTTCATTTTTTACTCCAATAATTTTGATAGTAAAAGAATTAGCCCATGATTCATTAGATCTAATCTCTTGAATCTCTCTCTTTAAACTAGTTAGATCAGAAACTGCAGAGTGATTATCTTCACCATCTGTAATTACTAAAACACTAGTTCTTACTTCAATCCCTTGTATTTCAAGATCCTCTCTATACTGTTTAGCAGACATTAATGCTTCCAATGTAGCAGTATATAAAGCAGTTGCTCTACCAGATGGACTTACACTTAAGTAATCATCACTTACACTGAGTATAGGTTGAAAACCACTTACATGCTTAACTTCATTGTTAAAGGTGATTGCTTTCACCATAATATCATTCTTACGATGAGAGTTCTTTAGTTCTTGAATATAAAGCTCTCTAAGAGCATCATTCATAACCTTTGCGTAATCATGAATAGATGGTGATATATCTATTACTGCTATACAGAGTATAACAGTACTAGTCATATTACCAATATCATTAGGATCAAAGTTTACTTGATTATAATTTTGAAATTGATTATCTTCCACTATTTTCTTTTAAAAATATTATCAAAAAAGTTTGTAAATACTGCTAGAATGAATACTATAGTAATTACGCTACCACATATCATTTCAATTGCAGAGTCACTCATACATCAGTAGATTTAATAAAGGTTACTCCTTCTTTCTTAGCATTTGCATAGATTGCATCTACTGAATCATAAAATGCTGGTGGTAATCCACCTACATTACTCATACAATCTTCCAGTACAATCAACTTTTTAGTTAACTGTGGTGCAAGTTGTACTAACTGTCTAAGTGAATTAGCAACACAATGTGTTCTAGCTTCACCTACTAAGTAAACCTCATCATGAGTTTCCAAAGTATTAAATATACTTTGATTTACTTGAGTAGTAGAATCTTTCATCATAGGTACATTTGCTCTAAATATACCAAAATGTTCAGTATAAGGATTAGTACCTTTATTGATAAAGTTAACCCACTTAAGATTATGCTTACTCCACTCATTGAGAGCTTGCATATACAGTGGATGTAGGTTATGACCTGGAGTACCAATTAAACAGTGCTCTGGCCATATAAAGTGACCAAATTCTCCATTATCCTCTAGATCTCTAACATACTTTAAAGATCCTACAGGATCTACTCTAGGTACATATATACCTTTTTCAATATCAGTAGATGATATAGGAGTAAATGCATCTACAAATGATCCATCTGCTTTAGTCCACCATGCAGGATGACTAATGTCTAATCCATAATGTGAATCTAATGATGAAAATATTGTAGTAGGATTTACTTTTTCAATAAAGTGACATACTCTTTCAACATCTTTTACAGCTCCTGTAACTGGTAAAGTTGCTCCAGCTACGTCCATAAAATCCATTTGAAAGTCAATAACTAATAATGCTCGTCTCATATTATTTTGTATTTATTAAATATAATTTACTGTTCTCTAGTAGTAATATACCAGATACAGTACTTTTTAAAATTGAATTCTTAGTACAAACAGGACATTCCAGTTGACTAACTAATGTACAATTAGAATAAATATCTATTGTATTATCGTTTGGTACAAATAATAATGTACCTTTTTCAGTAAAACTAACATATTGATCAAATTCTATATAAGAACTACCAATATTATTAGATTTTAATTCATATATCCGATGTACAGGACTTTTATCTTTCAATTCTAAATAAATATAATTTTCACCTAATAATACATTTTTAATATTACTAGGAACTTTAAGTAAGTAAAAGCTATTTAGATTCGGAACCATTAAATACTTTTCTCTACCAAAATTTTGAATAAAATATCCATTTACTAATTGAATCGATTTACTATACAATACTGTATTAGTATGATCTATATCTGCGATTTGGTTATTTAAATTATAACTATACATTATATCTTCTGTATATTGTAATATACATAGATTACCATTATAATAAGAATGATAGTGATCTATAAGTGGTGTTGAAAACTTTTTATCATTAGATATTAAAGTACTATCACTTTTACCTACTACCAATCCTTGAGTTGAAGGAAATAATTCTAATTCACTATCTAGTTTTATAGAAACTACTTTTGGTTGAGAACAATTGAGCATCTCATACCTTTTATTTCTATTAATAGCTATATAATTCATATTACCAATTAAATTAGTAACTCCATTAAATAACTCTTTAATAAAGAGAGCATTTGATTGTAAAGTAACTGTAATTTGTTTAGTAACACTGTCGATATTATGTAGAGTCAATAATTTTCTTGACTTACTTACAAATATATCATAAAATTCATTAAGAATATCTCCTACAGGTTCTTCCCATACTTTAGGATAGTTTATATCTTTTACATTTAGGAATGATAAACCTTTACATACTCGTTCAGCTAATGATGGTGCAAAATTCTTTACTATCCATTTATAAGGATGACAATGTGTCAGAGTCCAAAAAGATAGTACTGCAAATGCATACTCATCAGTTCTATTATTTATAACTCCTAGATTAACATAATCTTGTATATCTTCCAATAATATATTAGAATGTTTGTGAGATGGAGTTTGAAAAGAGTCAATATCTATAATCTTAATTTCACCTTTAAGATTAAAGAATATATTGTATTGATTTAAATCTCCTATTTGAATATTTAAATCATGTATCTTTTGCAGACTTACTTTTAAATTAAGTAATATTTTTATTTTAAGATCTTTTGTAACATTATTATTAGTACAAAACATCTTATTAAATAGATTATTAAATAAATAATAATCATTTAAATTTACATAATCCATTGTAAATCCTGCTACTGTATTGCCATAATAAAATATATCTATTGGTTTAATAAATTCTGAAGTTAACTTAGATAATGATTCTAAATGACTTGAGAATGATATTGGTCTTGCGGTATGATATATTTTGAGTACTGTTTTGGAGTTAAGGGTATATATTGTACCCTCTCCTCCTGCTGCTATAGATTTTAGTTTACTAACATCTACAGTGGTTTTAGATCTATTTTGAACTATCATAGCTAATCATGGTAACATCATCAGTATGATACCAATGATTTCTTGATAAAATATTGTGCATTCGTTGTAGATAAGTTGTATTAGTAGGTTTACTAAACAAAATATCTGTAGTCATATTACTTTCATATAATTCTGATTTTTTATATGAAAGTGGTCCATCAGTAGATATAATAAAGCTTTCTATACCTTTATATATACGTATAGGATATTTAGCTAAATGTTCTCTAAAGCTATCAGCTTCGATAAAGTAATCTACTTTATTATCAGATTGATTAAGTATTTCTAAAGTATCATTAACCTTTAATATACCATCTCCTAATACTTGAATTGTTAAATCTTTAGTACTTTTATCGTATTTAAAGAAAAGCATAGTAGTTAACATTTCAATACGTTTCATACTTAAATTCCTCATAATCGTTGAAACAACGCTCATAGTATATAATACTACATCAAAAGTAACTTCAGGTACTTTATCACGATCTATACTACCCATTATGTAAGATTTAATCAACTTACATATCAATCCTGATGCAAATTCTGAGTTTACTCCTGAAGAACAACCATCTGCTACTACTCCCATGACATAGTCATTAGTTTCATGAACAAACATACTATCTTCACAAGTAGTATGATCTTCTCCTATCTTTCGTAATGTAGATAACATGTATTTTATTTAATTGTTTAAGTAATAGGTTCGAACCAATTTGCAGGTACTTTTTTATCATAATACTCTTCTGAATGAGTTTCAGGAACTTCCTTTAATCTTAGTGATATACTAGGACATCCACCTCCAAATTCAGCAATAGCTTCTATAGTATATTCAGTATCTACTTCTAGAAATGGTGCTTGTTCTTTTGTCCAATAACACTTACAAATATTATTACAAGCATTAAACTTTAACTTTACCTTTTGATTTACTTCATAATCATATCTTATAAAGTTTATAGGTAATTTAGCTATATGATGTATTTCAGTTGACATAATTTTATTTTATTAATTTTATTGAGTTATTTCACCACCATCACTTAGTATAAAAGTACCTTCAGCGAGTACTCTAATTTTATCATTTATATTACCAACAAATAGTTTACCATATTTATTAGTATTTTTATCACCAATACTAAAAGATCTCCAATAGTTTTTACCATCAGATCCTTTATAAGATTGTGATCCACCATCTCTATATCTTCCTGTAAGAGTTAATATTAGTATTGTATCAGAAAGTATAGGACTTGCTGTAATACTTCCAATTTTAGTTAATTGAGAAGTTTCAGTAGTAGAATTACCAGTTTCAATACCATTTTGATTGATATGTGCTAATCTTACATAATGCACATCTCTTTCATACTTAACTGAAATATCATCATCAACTTCTATATAAACTATTCTGGATAGCTGTTTTTGTTCTATAACAAGCTGATTCATTCTAAATCCATTATGTTCTTCTACTATTTTCACTTTAATCTTTAAATTTAATGGTTAAATATTCATTTGCTAATTCATGAAATCTAATTATTAAGTTTTGTATAAATGTAAAAAATACTATTATTAGCATCAATATATTTATATAATCAAACCAGTTACTATTTTCACTTTTTAAATATAAAAAATAATTCTTATAATAATCTTTTGTATCATATGTATGATAATAAGAATGGAATGATCGTACAAAACAAAATGAAAAATATACAGCAGATATTATAATTAAACCAATCTTTATAACAGCTTTTTTTTGATCTTCATTTAATGGTGGAATTAATTTATATAATTCAAATAATCCCCATATAACTAATGGAGCATAAATGAATACTATTCCTTTAATCTCTTTCATTATTTTCAATTTTAATTGTTAAATATTTATCCGCAAGTGTAAATACAAATCTAAATAATACTATTGATAACAATACTACATTAAATATATGGTAAGATACATTAATATTAGTGAAGAAATCTAATAGTTTGATTTTTGATAGTGATGGTACATCGGGATCTTCTCCATAAATCATACATGATGCAACATTAATAACTATAATAGCTATTATTGTAGCACTTATAGGACTTATATCATTATCATTTACTGGTGGTGGAGCAAGTTCAAAAACAAGTTTTATAATAAAACCTACTAAACTTATAACTAAAGGTATTATTATAAATACCCTACCTTTTATCTCTTTCATCTTTAACTAAATTAATTGTGAAATGCTTTTGAAAGTATTTATGAATAAATATAATAAATTCTATAGTAAGAGCTATTACATTTACATATTCTAATTTACCCATTATACTAGAATGAGAGTTTATATAATCTTTATAAGTATCATGATCAAATCTATCATGTAAATAGGCTACAGTACTAAGTAAACAAATAATTGCCCATAGTATTACTATAATTATTAATAATAATATTGCTATATCCATAAAAGATACTGGATTAATTTTATATAACCAACATCCTAATCCTACTAATATAGGTATATACAAAAACCAATATCCTTCAATCTTTTTCATACCAAATCATCGTTGTAATTACCTTGGGGTAATCCGATTAATACTTTTTTTTCAATATTATCAATGATAAATAATCTATCATTTGCATCTCTACTACTAATTTGACCTGAATTAAGTTGTCTAATTACTTCAACTCTACCATTATTGATTTGTTTAATAGTATCTTCAACAACCTCTTGCTCAGATCTAAAATCTACTACTGTTGGTATATTAGTTACTTGTGAACTAAACTCAAGTACTAAATATAAACTAAATGATATAGCAAATATTAATGCTATTGGATGTAATACAGAGCTTAGCATATAACCTAATACTCCTATTACACCAAAACCTATTGCTTTTCTAATTAAACTGCTAGAAGGTAATGTTATTATTTTCATTTTATTAGTTTTGTTAATTAAAAATAGTGTAGGTTACTCTACACTACTCATCTTTATCCCTGTTAAAAAATCTATAAGTTAATCTGGGATAGTAACCTCCCCAATAACCTTTGTTATTGTCAAAAAAATACTGGTAGACTAATATGCCTATTAATCTACCAGCTATACTACAGATTGAATATGCCTATTAAATATGTAGTAATATCTACTAAGGATTCGAACCTTAATAATTCATATTTACTCTCTCTCTAATTTTCCTCATCTTCTTAAAAGCACTATACTTTTAACATTAGAGTAAATACTTTATCTTACAGTGGTAGAAAGGTTGGTTCAGCAACAGCTGGTTCTTCTATTTTCTCTACTGGTTCTGAAGATAGTACGGACATATAATAGTAACACTTACTAAGTGATCCTACATATAGTACATCGTCGGCTTCTGAGTACAATACATAATCATCATTATCTTCAGTACTTTCAATATAATAAATATTGTAAGCACCATAGAATTCTAAATAATATTCTGGTTTTTCACGCATAGATCTATCTATAGTAATAGCTGAAACTATTACTACAAGTAGTATTAAAAAATAAATGATATATTTCATGGTAATTGATTTTTTAATTAAAAAAATAAGATCCTTACATACTTTTACATAAGGATCTTGTAGATGGCATATAAAAAAAGACGTGGGGGAGGATAGATTCGAACTATCGGTGCAAAACATATCAGATTTTGTTTAATATTGTAAGTATTATAAGTAAATTAATTTACTTTTTTCCAGCTTACTCCCCCATTTAAAGATCTATGTTTCCTATTTACTTATCAGGTAAAAGTACTTTATAGACCTTTTATTCTACAGTAGCTTTAATATCAGCTACTACTTCTTCATTAATTTCTGTTTCCAATGGTTCAACTCTACCTAGAATAATCTTATTAGGATTAAGTCTTTCTTCGAGATACTTTTTCTGATTCTCTACATACTGTGATAAAGAATCTAAATTTAATGCTTGCTCTCCTGTCATTTCAGGAAGAACAAATATCTGAAAGTCTTTAGATGTTGATTTTACAACAACACCTGATCTCTCTAGTAACATAACTGTTAGTTTGTTAATTTGGTTACTAGTGAGGTCACTCAAAAACTTATTAAAGTCTACCTTCTTCTTGTTAGTCATTTTTAAGAATTTATTGATTAATAATTTATATTTTACTTAAATAAACATATGCTCTATGATATGTTTCAATTCTATCGAAGTCTTTCTTAGATAATATTTTTGGTATTTCATTTTATTATATTAATTTTGTATATGAGAAAAAATTTAACTATAGGTACTTACCAAAAATAATATTTAGTGGTAAAAACGAATGTTTTAAATTTGAAAAAGAATTATATGTGCAGAATAGCAGTTTTCCAACTTTTGAAGAGTTATCTCATTTAACATTTTAAATAAATCTGCTGCTAAAGCAAATGCTTGTCCTATCATTTGTAATTATATTTTTTATATCTAGTAAATCTTTCAAATGATTCCATGATACCATAAATACTATTAAATTTATAAAAATTTATTATATATTTATATACTGATCGAGTTTCATATTTACTTGTTGGAGTATTAAGTATATTCATAATAACTTTTTATCTACTATATTAGTATAACCTTCATAAAGTCTTTTATTTTGAGCACGAGTAATATACCGACTATATAACACAAAAGTTATTTGACTTAATCCGAGATAAGTATTCTGTAATGGAATATCTTGTTTAATAGAAGTATTTAATATATTTTTCATAAGTCTAGTTTAATTGCTGTACCAGCATCAAGTTTTTTAATATTTAGATCAATATCATGGATACGTTTACCATTTATCAGATATAGTCTAATATAAATATGATGCTTATTAACTGAAACACTTTGATTTTTATTTTCTAGTATATTGGTCATAACTACTTTGTAATTTATAAATAAAATAATATCTAGAATGTAATCGTATATTAATATAATAAGTATTTATATAAATAATATTATATAAACTAACTATACTACTAAAATCATTATTAATTGTACTAGTAACACCAGTATTAAGATTA
>Ga0073902_10002281_pt1 | contig 10096 bp, 5 predicted proteins | sample KloWWTmeKNB19Kit_FD_66667 | JGI IMG/M metagenome (GOLD analysis project Ga0073902, IMG submission 66667) | Active sludge microbial communities from Klosterneuburg, Austria, studying microevolution and ecology of nitrifiers - Klosterneuburg... | ecosystem: Engineered > WWTP > Aerobic digester >...
TAAAAGTCTTTCAGAAAGTGGTGGAAAGGTTTAATAAACCTACCTCAGTTGTTCACAAAATATTTAATTACGAATATCAGATTTCAGATCAGCAGGACAGAATTTTTTCCAGCCTGAGAAGCAAAGGCCGTATTGATTTTGTGGAAGTATTTGAGACTTGCGAAAACCGAATACATGCCATTGTTACTTTTCTGGCGATGCTGGAATTGATCAATCTTCAGCAACTTAAAATCATCAAAGGCGAGGGACTAAATCAATTCTGGTTAGAAGAAAATCTCGACGAAGATGTTCCAATAAATGAAAATCGGGTGATTGAAAATCAGGATTCTGAAGAAGAAGATATTTCAGAAATCAACGAGTAATATTGATCCACTTTTTTCATTCTTTCTTCATCATAAAGTAACTGCAGTATTTGATCTTGTGTATTCTTTACAGGATTCAAAATTCTACTTCGAATACGTATTATTTCAGAGTCTGTCAGCTTGCTAAATGATCTGCGCAACAACGGCAACACCAACTTAAATTCCTCTTCCGGCAATTGACATAACCATTGATCCAATATCTTCAGAACTTCATCTTTCAAAAAATAAAAACCATTGGCGCTGTGTAAAAATCCTTCAATCCATTTTGCCGTGTGCTGCGGGTCAATCACATGATTGCATTGATATTCCAACTGCAATAAATAATCTTTTTCTTCCGCCCACTTTTCATCAATCAGGGTAAACCAACATTTACCACTTATGAGCGGATGAATAAATTCATTTAATCCCATTTTATGCAATTCTTCTTTCCACAATTCCAGATTATCCTTAATGGAGTCATGGTAGAAATAACTGTGCAACATGATAAATACGCCTAACATTTTTTGGGCTTTTTCATCATTCACCCGCTGGCTCTGTTCTCCAAAATGCAAAATAATTTTGGTAATTAAAGTGGATAAAAGTTCCTGGAGTATATCCAAGTTAATCTGATATATACTGCCATACGAAAGACTACCGATAAGGGGTTTGACGAGCTTGGCTAAAATTTCAACATCCTGCTGATCCATGCTCAGCATCAACAGTCTATCTGACAATAATGGCCAGAAAGAATGGATTCCCGATTTAAGGCTGTATTCAAGAGAATTTGCCAGTATGCCTAAATCACGTTCACTGTCTAATCTTTGGGATAATAATCCGCTGATGCAATCTTCAATACTGTTTCCCAACAAGGCAGTTTTAATCAATTCCATTTCTGATTCCGGAGACCATTGGAAACTCCAGTATTCATGAAAATTTCCCAGAGATTTACTTTCAACGATTCTTTCGTACGCCCAATTCACTCCAAGAAGTTTAGATTGGTATAAGAATCTGCTGATTTCAAGGTGCTTTTCCTTACGGAGGTCCAGATCCAGTTGTTCTTTAGGATTTGCTACCCAAAACTGATTGAGTTTAAGTTTTTGTAACCTTTCTTTGAATTCCAGCACAAGGGGTAAAGACTCCTGGCTAAGTGGAACGTATCCTGTCTTGTGTCCAACAATTAATTTTTGACTGATGATATCCAATCGGCTGCTACTGCCCTGACCAAATACTGTGGTCGCAGCATCAATTAATTCTTCAATACCCGGTAAAGGCAATTCCCTTAATCCTGCTAATTGATCTGCAAGCCTTTGGGCATCGATTACTTCGGCAGTACTGACATTAAATTCATATTGACGCAATAACTCAGCCGCTTTACTCATCCAGTATGCAATGGCAGTGTCCGGATTTTTGAACAAGGCCTCAGACCATACAGGCGATTCAATTCCGGCACTGTAACTTCGATTTAAAATGAGGCGTTCGTAAGACCAGGGAATCAACGCACATTTTATGGGTACAGCTTTTAAATTTTTGATCTTCTCTGCTTTTTTACTTTGAATTTTATCCATTGTTAAAACTGGTCCATGCCAGGCTCCACAAACAACAGCTATTCTTTTCACACCTAAATTAAGTGTCTCTCCGATGACCTTTCTCATGTATTGCTCCCGAATCAGCGTCTCTTCATCATCCAGTCCCTTACTTATTTTCCTTAACTCGGTCATAAGTTCCTGAATAACATCAAACAACTGATGATGGTCTGTCCATTGTTCAAAGTAACTGTTCCACCAGCGCTCTGTATCCTTGTACCCCTGACGTCTTGCCAGATAACCCAATGGATCGCGGGTGATGTTCAGTTCATGAAGATTTAAAGATGCTTCAGGTTTTAATTTAAAGTTTTCTGAAATTAAGGCATGGGCGGCTGGAAGATCCATGGCCCGCATGATGATATCTTTTCTTAATCCATATTGAATGGCTTGAAATTCAGGAGAAAATTCGGCCATGGGTAAATAGAAAAATCGGTTGGCATTGTTTACCTGATAGCACAAAAAGGCAATGGGAGATTCTAAATCAGCATCGGCCAAAGCGCTAAAAAGATGCTCCGACTCTGCAGGCAATTCTATACAAATGGCATCAGGTCCATAGTCTTCCAGAGCTTTTATCAATCTTCGCGCAGATCCTGCCCCATGGTGGCGTATTCCAAATATTCTGATGTCCTGTTCTTGCATCCGGCTTCAAAAATAGTCTAAATAAAAAAGCCATTCCCAAATAAAGGGAATGGCTTTTTATATGTTTAATAAGATTACTTATTAATTCACTTTTGTAAAGGCTTTTTTCACAAAACCTTTAGGAGTATTTACTTTAAGGAAATATTGACCAGAGCTTAAACCGGAAAGGTTAAAGGTAGTATTGATGTCCTTTGAAGCAGTCTTTTCGTCTTTGTTGAAAACAAGGTGACCCTGAGCATCGATGATTTGATAATTCACCACGGTTGCTTCAGGTAATTTGATTTCAGCGATCAACTGATCTTTTACTGGATTTGGAGTCAATTTGATGTTTACATCGATTTCGTTGCTGATGTCATTATTATTTACAACAACCGTCATCTGCATTGCAATTGATGGAGCAAAAAAGCAAACTTCTTCATCCTGAGCTGTTGCATCTCCGTTGTCATCAATGTAGAACAATCCAGCCTCATCCATATTAGGACCTCCGGTTACGGCATCCTGAGATCTTACTGAGATATAAGGCCAGTCTTGGAATCCCAACTCCTGAAGTCCATCTTTAAGATTAAAATATTGTCTTTGACCATTGAAAGCATCATAAGCATTAAATAATGAATTGGCACCTCCCTGATAAGTGATGGCAGCAAAATAAAGTCTGCCGTCTTCAGTTACAGTGTGGAATGGATCTCCTGTATTCAGGTCTTCCAAACCAACTCGGATGGTTCCAAAGTTACCGGAAGCAGTTCCCGGGAAAGTATAAGAACCGATCGCAACAGTTTCCATTTCGTCATTTTGAATGTCATTGTCTGCATTCAAATCATTCCAACGATAAAGTCTTCCTTCCATATAAAGTCCAGCCAAAGGCTCATTAGAAGCAACTTCTGAGAAGATACTGTCAATCTGAACACCTTTACCATATTTCAACAAGAAAGGGGACAACAATTCTCTGAATCCAGTTCCTCCACCCCAATATTGGTTGGCCAATGGTGCTTTTGCAGCGGCGTTTATACGGCTTTTGCACAATAAATTGGTAGTAACATCGAATGTACTGGTCAAAACATTATCGGAAGATAAGAGTTCAGTAGCTCCTGAGGTAACATTGTAAGTACACTGATAAGATCCAATTCTGTTGCCACTTACTTTATTCAAAACAAATGCATCATTCAAAAGACCTCTTGTAGAATCTACTTCAACAGTAATGTTGTCAGTGGTCGTGTTTTTAAATACTTCGGAACCACCTTTAGTAATGGTTGCAGTAAGATTAACATTGGTTTGATCTTTTGAACCAATGTTGTTAAAAAATCCACCCGGTTGGAAAGGAAAATCATCATCTGCGCGAAGTAATCCTTGCGGGATAGCGCCCCAGGAGGAGTTAAAAATATACGGTTCTGTGTAATTGGTGGTTACTTTTGTGTACATCGCAAGATCATTTTCTTGTTTGGTTACCACCCCAAGTGTAATGTTAACAGCGCCTGCAGCAATTGCAGCCTTTAAAGCTACATTGACATCATAACCTACCATGACACATGGAATGGTTACCTGACTGGCAATGTTGGCGGTCGCAACACCCATTACAAAAGGAGCTCCACCACGGCTTGCAGTGATGTTGTGGTTCATTACGACCACGCCGATTGCTCCGGCGTTTTGCGCGTTCAGACATTTTTGATCAAAATTACAAGTTCCCCTTTCAATAAGGGCAATTTTTCCTGCCATAGCAGCCGCGTTGGTCAACGCACCGCAAGCAAGAAGTGGCTCAGCAATGACAGCATCCGCAGTCCAGGTACCTGTACTTAAGTCAGCACCATACCCGGCCGGAACGAAAACTTTGTCCCCGGCAATATTTGCTGGTGAGTTAACCAGACAAACTACCTTCTGGGCAGAAAGTCCGGAAACCATAGTGAGTAAAAAAGCAAAAAGTAAAATTCTTTTCATATTAAAATTGTTTTATTATTAAGGAATAAAGTTAAGCATATTTGATTTGTTGGTAAGAAAAAATTAGATATTTTAATATTAATAAATTGTAAAATATTAATTATTAATTTATTATAAATATCTATTTATTGATATATTCATTTAACATCTTCTTCAAAATTGCTTCTACTGGCTGATATTTAAGATTTGCCAATTGATTGGACCAACCGCAGCCGTAGGAGAACGATTGAGCACTCATAAACGCTGTTTCGCCAGTGATGATATTTTGCTTTTTTTGAAGCCTGCTCAAAAGGGTATCTTTCAGGACGGCCAGGTTGGACAGAATCCCATTTGACCGATATTGCGGAGGTTTCCTATTTAACATCTCACAAATGGTATAAATGAATTTTTGGTAGGTCCAGGTTTCAGCATTCAACATGAGTTGCTTCCCCCACAATTCTTCTTTAACAATCTTTACAACCACATTGGCCACATCCTCAGCTCCCACCAACCCCAGACTCCCCGCAGGGTAGGCAGGAAGTCCGGTAGCTATCCTGGCAATGACGGATGGGGACCCCTTGCTCCAATCTCCTGTACCGAGGATTAAGGAAGGATTTAAAATGGCAATCTGCAACCCTTCCGCTTCACCTCTTCTCACTTCCAACTCTGATTCAAACTTGGTACGCGCATAATAGCTATGGAACACTGGAGAGGAAGATGGTTTATCGGTAAAGACCAATGGTTGGATGGATTTTGCCATGGTAGAAGCGGAACTCATTAATATAAAATTCTTCACACCAAAAGCAAGTGCGCTGTTGACAAGTTCGCGAGTCATATGCATATTTGACTTCCTAAGTGAATCCCGGTCTTTTTTCTGGTAACTGATTTTTCCGGCCAAATGTATGATGGTGTCAATTTTAGGTAAAATTTCCTCCACCTCTGAAGGATTTAACAGATCGATACAAAGCCATTGTCCGGAGGCATTTTCCGGAATTCGATGATGGTAACAAGCCCACACCGGCTTCTCAACTTGATTCATTAATGCCTTGTGAACATAGGATCCTAAAAAACCCGAAGCTCCGGTCAAGAGTATGCCCTTATTTTCCATCAGTGGAGATCGTATCTCTTAAAGTCAAGGTGTGCTCTGCCACTTTGCGAATTTGATCATTGCTCAATTTTTCCCTGAACGAGGTCATGACATTCCGTCCATCTCTAATAATCATGATTCTTTCTTCCAGGCTCAAGGTGGATTGTTTCAAATTCCGTGCACCATTGGTCATCAGATCTCCCATTACACCATGACAACTTACACAATTGGATTTAAAAATCTGCTTGCCGGTCAAAGAATTGCCCTGATCATTGCGCCCATTATTGCAGGAACAAAACAAAAGAAAGCTCAAAAAGTAAAAAATTTGCTTGAACATAATTTTCTTAAAAAAACCTGCGAATCTAAGGAGCATTCCAATAACATCCCGGGAATTCTTAAGGTTTACAATTTTGTTGTCCTTTCCCGTAAAATTTCTTTTTAATCCAGAAATTTAGACCAACTTATTCTGACAATACCTGCTGGCAGCGAACCTTAACGAGGATAATTTGTTAAATTCCCTTTAATGGCCTATTGGAATAACCTAGCTAAAGTCTATCCATAGATCTTTGTACATATTCTTTTTTTATGAAAAAAAAATCAATCCTAATCCTATCGCTGCTTGCTTGCTTTAATCTGTTTGGGCAGTCCGGCAATGAATTCAATTTGGAACAAGCCATTAATTACGCCAGGCTGAACAGCAGTACCCTGAATATTCAAAAACTTGAAATTCGTGATGCAAAAGATCAAATCCTGGAATACAAGTCCATCGGAATCCCAAAATTAAACGCATCTGTCGGTTACAATCATTTCATAAACATCCCCACCAGCATCCTCCCCGATTTCATTTCACCCGCGGTGTATGGTGTGTTGTTTGATGAAAATGTGCTTCCAAGAAGAGATATAAATTACGGCTCAGGCTTTCCTGCCCAATTTGGATTAAAAAATAGCCTTACAGCCGGAGTCCAATTGAGCACCTTGATCTTTGACGGAAGTTTTTTGGTGGGACTCAAAGCGCAGAAACTTTATTCTGATTTAATACAACTTCAGGTTAATCAGACCGAGGCAGATCTGAGATACAGAGTTACAAAAGCTTATATGGGCGCTCTTTCGATCAAAGAGAATTTGACCATACTGGATAAAAACATAGAAAATCTGGAAAAAGTCTACAAGGAGGTAAACGAAATTTACAAGGTTGGCTTTTCTGAAAAACTGGACGTAGATCGCATCGAATTATCATTGCAGACACTGAAAACGGAACGTGAAAAACTTACCAGACTTGATGGCATCACTCAAAACGTTCTTAAATTCCAAATGAATTATCCACTGGATAAAGATTTAGTACAGACAGAGTCCTTCAAACAAATTCTGGATAAATCTTATTTGGAAATTATGGATCCTTCGTTCAAACTCAACACACAATTAAGACCGGAATATCCAGTAATTGCCAAAGGTCTTGAACTGACCGAAATTAACATCAGGCGGTTAAAAGCATCTTACCTTCCCAGCCTATCCGGTTTTGTCAGTCATCAGGAAGTATTGCAACGCAATAATCTTTTTGACAACGCTGAAAATTCCTGGTTCCCAACGACCATCGCGGGACTCAACCTCAATATTCCAATTTTTGATGGATTGGATCGCAAGGCAAAAATCAATCGAGCTAAAACACAAAACGAAAAAACGAAAATGCAATTTGCTGAATTTGAAAGAGGGGTTGATCTTGAATTTCAAAATGCAAAAACGCAATACATCAATGCTTTGGCTACCCTTGAATCGAGGAAGAAATCTCTGGATCTGGCAGATCGCATTTACCTGACCACAAAAACAAAATTCAAGGAAGGCGTCGGTTCTTCTCTGGAAATAACCCAGGCTGAAAGAGATCTCTATTCTGCTCAGGCCAATGTCCTGGAAGCGCAGTATAACCTTATACAATCAAAGGTTGATTTGGACAAAGCCTTGGGGAAAATCTAATAATTCAATTAAGTATTTAAATCTTAATTAAAAGTATTGATTCTGCGACTTAACGCGCTAATTGAAGGCAAGCTTCAAAAGCTATGTTTATTGTCTGCTATAAACTCTAGTCAAAAAATTGATTTGAATTTTTACTTAAAAACACGTTTGAAATTTTAATTAGTGTCTTTACTTGAATGCAGGATTTACTATTTTACAAAATTCAAATTCAGTTCGCTGAACATTTTTTACAAACCAACTGCTTCCTATCTTAATGCATAAGATTAATTTCCTTCTGTACATTGCAAGCTTATGATTTAAAGAAATATTTCTAACTAAATCTCACTGGTTTATACGCATTTTGTAGAAAATAAATTCCGGTGAAGAGTTAGCATGCACATTGGAATTAATTCCTCCTGCTGTCAATTTCCTGATAAAATGAATTGGATTTTCTACGATGGGGAACCAGATATAGATAATCAAGAAAATATAGAATTCTCAGTGAAAAACTATTGGATTGCGGTGCATCAATTAAGCTGCCAATATTTTTAAAATAGGCTGCATCAAATGCATCATCCTGATTGAATATTTGATTTTTCCAAACGATGCTGAGGTCGCTTCCAGGAGCAAATCGCCAGGTATATTGAAGGTCGATGTTAAATATATTTACGTTCTGATTAAAAATTGGTTGGTTGCTATTATCCAATCCCTGGTAGCCGATGAGTTGGGCATTTCCCTCATCTGTAAGGATTCCAAAATTCCGGTAGATCACCTGATCCCAATAATGGCGGATAATCAAATTAATCCCCATCTTGTTGTTAAAAATATACCGCGTACTGAATGAATTATCGACCACCCATCGGTTTCTGGTTCCTATTAAAATATCTTTATTCTTTAGTTCAGGAATCGGCTGATCAGCAAAACTCTTATTTACATATCCCAATTCCTTAAGATTTCTACTCACATTTAAATCGGCAAACAATGAAAAATGATCATTGAATCGAAATCTTGGTGAAATGCTAAAGTCGTAATTAAAGCGACCTTCTGAATCAAAATATTTATACGACCCATTTACATCCATTGCAAAAGCCTTCCGATAATCAGAAGAAAAAAAACCTCCCACTGTATAATTCACCGGCCAGGCAAGATATCTGCTAAAATCTGCTGTCCGGGGTTCAAAATAATCTCTTGTAGTGATGGGTTCAAGCCTGACGTTTCCTCCGACAGCATCTCTGCTTTTCCACAAAATAAACGTACTGAGATCAATATAAAAATCACTGAATACAAATGGTTCATACAAATTGGTATAGCGCGAGCTGGCACTTATGTTGACTTGCTGCAATTTGCTTCCGGCAGGCTTATATTGAGTGTGGTCAATGGAAGTCAACAAAGAATTTTCATTTGGGCTGAACAAAAAGCCTAAATCATTCGGATCATAATTTGCAGATTCTATTACCTGACCAAGTGAATAGGTCCAATTGCCACTGATTTTAGAAAATTCATAGGAGGTGCTGAATCCAAAGTCTGCGGAATCTGCAAAATATTTTTGGGACAAAACTCCTCTCCCGGAAACTGAATACTTTTGATCTTTTGTCTTAAGTTCGAAGGAGCCTCCCGTAATATTGGCATCATACTCTTCACCATTCCGCAAAACATTGGTGTTGGTTAAACTTACTACTGAATTATTTTTTAGATTGTGATCCAGCACTAGGACGTTGTAGTTTGTAAGAGGATTTGTTAGAAATTTTCTTTCTACTCCTTGTTCATTTCTAATGATGGCATACTCCTCAGCTTCCACAGCATTAAAAAAACCAATACCCATACCCTTTTTTGTTCTGCCCGAAATTTTGGTAGCATTGTAAAGTTGCGACAGGGTTGGGTTGATGACAAGCTCGTCTGTAGGGTTTAACTCATCATACACTTTAAAATAATTAAAAGGTAACCCTCCTATTCTTCTTGAATAAAAAAGACTTTCTTTATTGAAGAGTTCTGTTCCTTCTGTAAAAAACTGCCTGTTTTCATTAAAATAAATTTCAAATGGAGATAAATTCAAAACACGACGATCCGAAACAACTTGTCCAAAATCAGGCACCAAAGTCATATCCAGTGTAAACGCATCATTGAGGCCATATTTAATGTCTGCTCCTACACTGTAGGCCGGGTTCAGGATGAATTTATCCACCTTTGAATCCGGTTGATAGTCTGAGTTCAAATAAGCTGATAGATAGGGAGTAACGGAAAGCCTGATGGGAGATTTAATACCATCTACATCATTTAAATTTCCACTTTGTTGGACCCATCCGCTTATCAAAGGATCAATTGGGTTCCAGTAAGACGTCTCCCTGAATCTTCGGATTTCTCTGCCAAACTGAACATTCCAATCCTGTACGGATGATTTTGGAAATCGGAGGGAGGAATATGGTATTTTAATCTCCACTGTCCAGCCATTCTGGTCTATGGTGATTTCGGATTCCCAAACTGCATTCCATTCTTCATCTTCATTATTGTTTGACACCACAGCCTCCGATTGAACGCCCGCTGCATTCACTGAAAAAAGAAATCCGTTCAGACCACTCTTATAAGAATCAATA
>Ga0073902_10002283_pt1 | contig 10088 bp, 6 predicted proteins | sample KloWWTmeKNB19Kit_FD_66667 | JGI IMG/M metagenome (GOLD analysis project Ga0073902, IMG submission 66667) | Active sludge microbial communities from Klosterneuburg, Austria, studying microevolution and ecology of nitrifiers - Klosterneuburg... | ecosystem: Engineered > WWTP > Aerobic digester >...
AGCTGGTGCTGTCGCTGGATTGGGCGCGCATGTTCAACGATTCGTTGGACCGGGCCGAGCGCTCCTACCGGCGCAAGGAGGAGGACCGCATCAACTTGAGCACGCTTGGCGTCGGCGTCAACCGCGAGGGACTTGCGGTCGCCACCGGCGTGCTGGCCGGCCAGCGGATCCTGCTGCTGTTCGAGCGCCTGACCCAGCCGGTCAGCACCATCGAGCACTTCGACGACCTGCCGATTCCCTATCGCGCGATCGCGACCGACCTCAATACCGGCGAGGCGGCGATCCTCGATCACGGCAACCTCGCCTTGGCGATGCGCGCGAGCATGTCGCTGCCGGGAATCTTCGATCCCGCGGTGATCAACGGAAGGGTGCTGCTCGACGGCGGCCTGGTGAACCAGGTTCCGATCGACGTCGTGCGCGACATGGGGGCCGAGGTCGTGATCGCGGTGGACGTGGGCACGCCACTGGCCACCCTCGACGGCAGCGCCAGCCTGCTCGCCGTGCTCGGCCAGATGACCAGCATGATGACGGTCGGCAACACGCGCGCGCAGTTGCGCACGCTGGGCGAGCGCGATGTGCTGGTGGTGCCCGAACTGGGCACCGAGGTCACGTCCGCGGACTTCGACAAGGGCGAACTGGCGTTGCAGATCGGCGATCGCGCGGTGGCCACGGTCCAGGACCGGCTGGATGCGCTGGGCGCCGCAGATCCGGCCGGGACGCCGGCGCTCGCGGTGAAGCCCGCTGCCGGACCACCGGTGATCGACTTCCTTCGCCTGGACAACACGACCGCCTACGACGACGCCGTGTTCCTGACCCGGATCGACGTGCCGCTGGGCGAACCGCTGGATGCGGACGCGCTCGAGGCGCAATTGCAGGGGATCTTCGGCATGGAGACCTTTGCCCTGGTGGCGTATGAACTGGTCGAGGAGGAAGGGCAGACGGGCGTGGTGGTGCGGGCGCGGCCCAAGGCCTTCGGGCCGAACTACCTGCAGGCGGGGCTGCGCCTGAATTCGGATTTCGAGGGCAGCTTCGGCGCCGACCTGCGCGTCGGGGTGCTGTTCGCGCCGATCTCGAAATACGGCGCCGAAGCCCGCGTCGTCGCCCAGGTCGGCAGCGAGCCGGCGCTGGCCGGAGAGATCTACTTTCCCTTCGATCCCCGCAACCGTAACGCGGCAGCCTCGCGCGTCGCGATCGAGAACATTGACATCAACGTCTTCGATGCAGACGGCAACAATGTCGCCAAGTACGAGGCCAACACGGGTGGCATCCAGGTCGGCTGGGTGCGCGAGTTCGGCAACGTCGGCGCTGCGACGGTCGGGGTGCGCCGCGTGACCGGCAGCGCCTCGGTGGAGACGGGCGATCCCACCCTGCCGGACATCGACTTCGACTCCGGCGAGGCCCTGGCCGCGTTCACACTCGACCGGCTGGACAACCTGTTCTTCCCGCGCGAGGGCTATTACGCGCGACTCGGCTACGTGGCCTCGCGCGACGCGCTGGGCGCCGACACCGACTTCGAGCAAGCCGACTTCGATCTGGTCGCGGCGACCCGCTTCGGCCGCCACAGCGTGCAGGGCGGCATTCGCTATCACACGACCTTCGACGGCACCGCGCCGTTGCAGAGCCTGTACCGGCTGGGCGGACGCACCCGCCTGGTCGGCTTCCGGCCGAATGAGCTGACCGGCCAGGTCTATGCGCTGGGCTTCGGCGGCTACCTGTACGAACTGGCCGACGTGCTGGGACGTCGTGCGTTCCTGGGCGGAACCCTCGAGTACGGCAACGCCTGGCAGGACACGGACGACGTGGCCTTTGACGACGGCATCCTCAATGGCAGCCTCTACTTCGGCTTCGACTCCTGGCTCGGACCCCTGATCCTGGGCTATGGATTGCGCGAGGGCGGCAGCAGCACCGCGTTCCTGGAGATCGGGCAGCGGTTCTGAGGCCGGGCGGGGCCGCGTGCGACGTTGCACGCCCACGGCACGTCCTGCCATGGGCGGAGGTAAAATGCCGGCCCCCCTGCCCAGCCTGAGGTGCTCGATGAATCCTGCCTCGTCCCTGAACCGCCGTGCCGTGCTCCTGGTCCTCCTGGCCCTGGGCAGCGGACCGGCCCTGGCCGCCGCGCCGCCCACGGTCGATGGACTGGTCGAAGTGCGTTCGCGGCGCGTCGATGCGGCCTTCCTGCTGCCCGATGCCGACTTCCGCCAGTACACGAAAATCATGATCGAGCCGGCCGAGGTCGCGTTCCGCGCCAACTGGCTGCGCAGCGTGAACCGCAGCCGCGGCAGTTCGCGCCGGGTCAACGAGCAGGATGCGCAACGCATCGCCGAGGCGGCGCGCACCGGCTTCGGCGACATCTTCGAGCGCGCGTTCCGCGATGCCGGCTACGAGATCGCCACCGCGCCGGGAGCGGACGTGCTGCGCCTGCAGCCCGCGATCAACGACCTCTTCATCAACGCGCCCGACGTGCCCAGCGCCGGTCGCAGCCGCACCTACACCGTGGAAGCGGGCGAGGCGACGATGGTGCTGGCGGTGCGCGATTCGCTCACCGGCGCGGTGCTGGGCGTGGCCATCGACCGGCGCCAGACCCGGAGCTGGGGTGGCCAGCTGACCTGGAGCAACAGCGTGAGCAACCGCAGCGACTTCGCCGCGCTGTTCCGCGCCTGGGCGCGGATCGCGGTCGAGGGGCTCGCGGAACTCAAGGAACGCTCGCCGGTGGCTGCGCCGGCCGCGAACTGACGCAGATCCACGGGCGCCGGGCGCGACCCGGCGCCCGCGCTGTCCGGGCGTCAGGGCCCCGCCGCGGCGGGCGGCGCTTGTGGCACCATGCGGCCAATGAAGCGCGAATTGCGGGCCTTCGTCGACGCATGGCGTATCGCAGCGCCTGAACTCGAGGCGCTGCGTACCCGCGAACTGCGTGAAGTGGACGTCGCCGAGGCCATGGACCAGCTTTCGGGCATGGTCGATTCGGCGCTGTTCCTGCAGCCTCTCGACGATTCTCCGGGCATGGTCGAGATGCAGCGGATCTTCGCGATCCTGCGCCGATGAACAAGCTGGTCCGGGCGGCGCAGCAGGTCCAGCAGCTGCTCACGGCGCACGGCATCCGCTTCTGCTTCATCGGCGGCTTCGCGGTCCAGCGCCACGCCGAGCCGCGGGTCACGCGCGATATCGACGTCAGCGTGATGACCGGGCTGGGCAACGAGGGTCCGGTCATCGACGTGCTCCTGGCCGGCTTCGCCGCGCGGCGCGCGGATGCGCGCGAATTCGCGTTGCGCGCGCGCGTACTGCTCCTGCGCAACGACGATGACATCGGCATCGACGCGACCCTGACCGCGTTGCCCTACGAGATCGAGGTCATCGACCGCAGCACCGAGTTCGAGTTCGCCCCCGGCGTGCACCTGCGCACCTGCAGCGCGGAGGACCTGCTCGTGCTCAAGATCTTCGCCGGTCGACCGATCGACTGGCGCGACGTGGAGATGATCCTGCGCCGGCACGGACGCGCTGGCCTCGATCTCGACTACGTGGACGCGCGCGTCGCCCCGCTGGTCGAGGCCAAGGGTGAACCGGACCTGCTGGTCGAGTACGGGCGCTTGCGTGCCCGCTACGCGGCCGACTGACCGGGGCGGCGGGCGCGGACATCGACCCGTCGGGCAGCGACATCCACCACCGCGCCGACGCCGTCGGCACGACCAGCGCGCCTACTCGAAGCCGTCGTCGAACAGCCCGGCGGCGAGGACGTAGGCCGCGCCGCTGCGCGGATTGCCGTACGGGGCCATGCCGTCGGTGCCTGGCGCGCCGAGCACCAGGGTGTCGCCGGAGATCGCCGCGGCGCTGCCGAAGTAGGCGTCGGGGCCGTCGGCGAAGTTGGCCAGCCGCTGCGCCAGGGTCCAGCCCTGCGCATGGCGACGGAACACGTAGGCGGCGCCGCCGTAGTCGACGGGAACGAGCTGGAACGACGGTCCGCCGACCACCAGCGTCGACCCCGACAGGGCGACCGAGCTGCCCAGGCCATCCCGGCTGCCGGGGCCGAAGTCGCCGAGCAAGGCACGCTCCTGCCACGCGCCGCCCTCGAGCTCCAGGATATACACGCCCCCGCGTCCCGAATTCGCGCCGCCGGCGGCGATCGCGATCCGATCGCCATCGATTGCAATCGCGCGCCCGAAGCCATGGCCCTCGCCGCCATCGCTGGCGAGCAGGCGCGTGTGCTCGCGCCAGGTCGCGCCGCGGCGGGTGTAGGCATAGACCGCGCCCAGCGCGATGACGCCACCGACCGTTTCCTCGTTGGAGCTGACCAGCGCGGTGTCGCCGTCCAGCGCCACCGCGTAGCCATAGCCGGCATGGTCGTCCGACCACGGATCGTCGGGTTGCAGTCCGGCCTGCTCGATCCAGGCGTTGCCGTCGCGGACGAAGACATGCGCCGCGCGGCCGAGGTAGGAACTGACGATGGCGCTGGCGCCATCCAGCGCCACCGCGTGCCCGAACAGCGTGCCCGCACCGCCATTGCTGGCGGCGAGCTTTGCCTGCAGCGACCAGTCGGCGCCGCTGCGCACGTACATGTAGGCCGCGCCGCGGGCGAAATCGCCGTTGGTGGCATGCACGCGCGCGCCCACCAGCGCCGTATCGCCGTCGATCGCGACCGCGCCGCCGAATTCATCATAGGCAGCGCCATCGGGCGCCTGCAGCCGCGCCTGAGGCACCCAATCCCGGCCTGCGCGCACGTAGACCTGCGCCGCGCCGCGCTTGGCGTCGGCGCCGGGCATGCCGACCAGGATCGTGTCGCCGTCGATCGCCACCGCTTGTCCCTGCATCTCGCCCTCGCGACCCGGGCCGATCTCGAGCCGTGAATGGTTGAGCCAGTCGTCGCCATCGCGGACCAGCGCGTAGGCCGCGCCCTGGCCCTCGTTCCCGGCCACGACCTGGCCCGGCGCGCCCACCAGCGCGTCGTCGGCGCCCATGGCCACGGCCCGGCCGTAACGATCGTTGCTGCCCACGCCCGGCGTGTCGATGCGCAGTCCCGCCGACCAGGCACCCGCCGTGCGCACGTAGGCGTACACGCGTGGCGGCGGCGACACCACGCCGCCGGGCACTTGCGCGGCCTCGCCCTGCGGCGCGAACAGCGAGCCGCTGCTCGCGCCCAGCAGGATGCGGTCGCCGTGCACGGCGACCGCACGCGCGAGCAGCAGGCCGATCTCGCCGTCGGGCGCCTCGAGCCGCGCCTCCTGGGTCCAGTCGCCGGCGCCACGCCGGAATACGTAGGCTGCGCCGCGGCGCTCGATGCCGCCGGTGGCGTGCCATGGCGCGCCGACCACGACGGTGTCGCCATGGACCGCCAGCGCGATGCCGAAGTAGTCGTCGGCCTCGGCATCCTTGGCGACCAGTCGCGCGGCGAAGGTCCACGCGGTTCCCGTGCGCTCGTATACGTCGACCATGCCCAGCAGCGAGGACTCGCCGCCGATGGCCAGGATGTCGGCGGTCATGGCCGCGCTCTGGCCGCGCCAGGCGAAGCCCATGCCGACCGGCGGGTCCAGCCGCGCGGATTCGGTCCAGCCCGTGCCGTGGCGCGTGTAGAGGTAGGCCACGCCGGCGCCATCGCCGGCAATCGGCGCCGTGACCAGCGCGGTATCGCCCGACAACGCCACCGCGCGGCCGAAGGTGTGCTGCGTCGCGCCGTCGGCCGCGACCAGCTTGGCCTGCTCGGTCCAGCCGCCGGCGCCGCGCGTGTAGACATAGGCCGAGCCCCGGAACGGCATGTCGTCGACCGTCTGGTATGGCGCCCCGACCAGCACGGTGTCGCCCGAAATCGCGACTGCGAGCCCGAAGAAATCGCGGTTTCCGGCATCGCTGGCCACGAGCTTGGCCTCGATGACCCAACCGCCGGGCTGGCGCACGAACACGTAGGCCGAGCCATGGAGCCAGTCCGGACCCAGGCTGTCCCCGGGCACGCCCACGACGGCGCGGTTGCCGTCGATCGCGATCGCGGCGCCGAAGGAGTCGCCGCGGGCGCCATCGGTGCCCAGGCCTTCCGGGCGGCCATCGTCGAGGCGGCGCAGGGCCTCGAAGGCCACGCCCGGCGCATCCGTCGCGGACCCCGCAGCCAGGGCAAGCGGCCCCGCCAGCATCAGGCCGGCGGCGAAAGCGGCCCGCGCGACGGCGGCCAGGAATGCATTCGGGAAGCGCGTCATGGAATCCAGCTTATCGGGAACCGCTCCTGAATCCCGCCACACGTCCTTAGCGGGGCTTGCGCTGCGACCGCGCCTATCGCGCGCAGAGCGCGCTCCTACAAGCCGGCTTTGCAGGAGCGCGCTCTGCGCGCGATAGGCGCCGGTCGCTGCTGAAGCCGCTCCCGCAGGCGATGGGACTCGGTATGCGGCTGGCGCAAACACGAAGGGCGCCTCGCGGCGCCCTTCGGCTTGCAGTGGCGACGCGGATCGATCAGAGCAGCGGCACCAGCAGCAGCGCCACGATGTTGATGATCTTGATCAGGGGGTTCACCGCGGGACCCGCGGTGTCCTTGTACGGGTCGCCGACGGTGTCGCCGGTCACGGCCGCCTTGTGCGCGTCCGAGCCCTTGCCGCCGTGGTGGCCGTCCTCGATGTACTTCTTGGCGTTGTCCCAGGCGCCGCCGCCGGTGGTCATCGAGATCGCCACGAACAGGCCGGTCACGATGGTGCCGATCAGCAGGCCGCCGAGCGCGCGCACGCCGGCGCCCGGGCCCATCAGCCAGTTGAGGCCGAAGGCGATCACCACCGGCACCAGCACCGGCAGGATCGAGGGCACGATCATTTCCTTGATCGCCGACTTGGTCAGCAGGTCGACCGCCTTGGAATAATCCGGCTTGGCCTTGCCTTCCATGATGCCCTTGATCTCGCGGAACTGGCGCCGCACTTCCTCCACCACCGAGCCGGCCGCGCGGCCCACGGCTTCCATCGCCATGGCGCCGAACAGGTAGGGGATGAGGCCGCCGATGAACAGGCCGATGATCACCGCCGGATCGGACAGCGAGAACACCGTCGACTTGCCGACCGCGTCGAGGTTGTGGGTGAAGTCCGCGAACAGCACCAGCGCGGCGAGGCCGGCCGAGCCGATCGCGTAGCCCTTGGTCACCGCCTTGGTGGTGTTGCCCACGGCGTCGAGCGGGTCGGTGACCGCGCGCACTTCCTTGGGCAGCTCCGCCATTTCGGCGATGCCGCCGGCGTTGTCGGTGATCGGGCCGTAGGCGTCGAGCGCCACGATCATGCCCGTCATGGACAGCATCGAGGTGGCGGCGATGGCGATGCCGTAGAGGCCGCCGAGCTCGAACGAGCCCCAGATCGCGAAGCACACCGCGATCACCGGCAGCGCGGTCGACTTCATCGACACGCCCAGCCCGGCGATGATGTTGGTCGCGTGCCCGGTGGTCGAGGCCGCCGCCACGTGCCGCACCGGCGCGTACTCGGTGGCGGTGTAGTACTCGGTGATCACCACCATCGCGGCGGTGAGCGCGAGGCCGATCAGGCCGCAGTAGAAGATCGCGCGCGCGCTGATCGTGGTGGCCTCGTCGACCTTGAGGCCGGCCGGGAACATGTCGGCGGTCACGAACCAGAACGCGACCGCGGCCAGGACGCCGGACACGATCACGCCCTTGTACAGCGCGTTCATGATCTTGCCGCCTTCCTTCGCCGAGACGAAGAAGGTGCCGAGGATCGAGGCGATGATCGACACGCCGCCCAGCACCAGCGGGTACAGCACCGCGTTGCTGTCGGCCGCGAACAGCAGGCCGCCCAGCAGCATGGTGGCGATCACGGTGACGGCATAGGTCTCGAACAGGTCGGCCGCCATGCCGGCGCAGTCGCCGACGTTGTCGCCGACGTTGTCGGCGATCACCGCCGGGTTGCGCGGGTCGTCCTCGGGGATGCCGGCCTCGACCTTGCCCACCAGGTCGGCGCCGACGTCGGCGCCCTTGGTGAAGATGCCGCCGCCCAGTCGCGCGAAGATCGAGATCAGCGAGGAACCGAAGGCGAGGCCGACCAGCGCGTGCAGCGTGTGGTCGACCGAGTAGCCCTGCCGGATCAGCAGTCCGTAGTAGCCGGCCACGCCCAGCAGCGCGAGGCCCACCACCAGCATGCCGGTGATGGCGCCGCCGCGGAATGCCACCGCGAGCGCCTTGTTGATGCCGCCGCGCGCCGCCTCGGCCGTGCGCACATTGGCCCGCACCGACACGTTCATGCCGATGTAGCCGGTCGCGCCGGACAGGATCGCGCCGATGGCGAAGCCGATCGCCGTGGGCCAGTTGAGGGCGAAGCCGACGATGACGAACAGCACCACGCCGGCGATGGCGATGGTGGTGTACTGGCGGTTGAGGTAAGCGCGCGCGCCTTCCTGGATCGCCGCGGCGATCGACTGCATGCGCTCGTTGCCGGCGGGCTGGGCCATGATCCAGCGGATCGACCAGATGCCGTAGAGGATCGCCGCGACCGCGCAGCCAAGCGCGATCAACAGACCGTTTTGTTCCAGCATTGGGGTACTCCCTCGAATTGTTGCGGACGCTGCCGGCTCTGTGTGCAATGGCCGGGCGGGCAGTTAGCCGCGGGATTCAAGCACATGCCGCCGGGTCGGGCAAACCTTGACCGCGCCGCGGTTTCCCGATCCAGCCACCCTGCAAGGCTCCGTCGGCCCTCCGGTGCCGCCACGGCGCGGCCCCGCTGGGTCTTGCAAGCCGTCCCTGCAGGAGCGGCTTCAGCCGCGACCAGGCGCCGCTACGTAGCGAGTCCTGGTCGCGGCTTAAGCCGCTCCTGCAGGGGCAGCCGGCGGTGCCGCGCAACATGCGAACCGCGCCGATCCGGCACAATCCAAAGATGGTCCATCCCCACCCACCGCACGGCGCCCCGGCCTCCGGGCACGACCACGAGCACTCCCACGGGCCGGGCCAGCACGGCGACCCGCACGACCACCACGCCCACATCAGCGGCCACGGTCTGGCCGCGTTCCGCTTCGGCACCCTGCTGAACCTCGGCCTGGTGCTGGCGGAGGCGGCGGTGGGCTTCGCCGTCGGCTCGATGGCGCTGCTGGCCGACGCCGGCCACAACCTCGGCGACGTGCTGGGCCTGGTCCTGGCCTGGATCGCCGCGCGGCTGGCGCTGCGCCGGCCCAGCCCGCGGCACACCTATGGCATGGCGCGCTCGACCATCCTCGCCGCGCTGCTCAACGCGGCCCTGCTGCTGGTGGCCTGCGGGGCATTGGCGACCGAGAGCATCCGCCGCCTGCACGACCCGGCCCCGGTGCCGGGACTGGTGGTGATGGGGATGGCGGCGCTCGGATTCGTGGTCAACACCGCCACGGCCATGCTGTTCTGGCGTGGTCGCCGCCACGACCTCAACGAGCGCGGCGCCTTCCTCCACATGGCCGCCGACGCGGCCGTTTCGCTCGCCGTGGTGGTGGTGGGCGGCCTGATGGCGCTGACCGGCTGGCACTGGCTCGACCCGGTCGCGGGGCTGGCGATCGCGGTGGCGATCCTGTTGTCGGGGCTGGGCTTGCTGCGCGAGTCGGTGGAGCTGTCGCTGGACGCGGTGCCGCGCGGACTCGACCTCGGCCAGATCGAGGGCGCCCTGCGCGGACTGCGCGGCGTGAGTTCGCTGCACGACCTGCACGTATGGCCGCTGTCGACCACGGTGACGGCGCTGACCGCGCACCTCGAGCACGACGGCAGCCGCGACACCGACCAGCTGCTCGCCGAGGCGCAGTCGCTGCTGCTGCAGCGCTTCGGCATCGGCCACAGCACGATCCAGTTCGAGAACACGGGCTGCGGGCAGCGCTGCTGAGTTGCCGGTCGGCCGGGCGGTGCGTGGTGCCGCGGTCGCGCACAAGGTGCGCTCCTGCAACCGCCGGTCGTGGCAGCGCTGTGGTGGCGGGGCGGTGCGTGGTGCCGCGGTCGCGCACAAGGTGCGCTCCTGCAACAGCAGGTCGCGGCAACGCTGTCGTGGCGCGGCGGCACGTGGTGCTGCGGTCGCGCACAAGGTGCGCTCCTACAACAGCAGGTCGCGGCAACGCTGTCGTGGCGCGGCGGCACGTGGTGCTGCGGTCGCGCACAAGGTGCGCTCCTACAACGCTGCCGCCAC
>Ga0073902_10002284_pt1 | contig 10086 bp, 5 predicted proteins | sample KloWWTmeKNB19Kit_FD_66667 | JGI IMG/M metagenome (GOLD analysis project Ga0073902, IMG submission 66667) | Active sludge microbial communities from Klosterneuburg, Austria, studying microevolution and ecology of nitrifiers - Klosterneuburg... | ecosystem: Engineered > WWTP > Aerobic digester >...
AATGCTGAAAATCCGGAACGGTTTACCGGACTAAAGCTGATCAGACCCAAAACGGTTGCTGCGGGCATACCGGCGATCTTTTCAAGTGCCAGACACATCTTTGCTGAAATGGGACCGGGTCGTGCAATGAAAGCGTTATTTGCACTCAATCAGAAAGAAGGATTCGATTGTCCGGGTTGCGCCTGGCCTGATCCGGATATTGAAAGAAGCTCTATCGGTGAATATTGCGAAAATGGTGTAAAGGCAATTGCAGAAGAAGCCACTACAAAAAAATTAAACGCAGATTATTTCCGGAAGAATAGCATTGCATCACTCTCCCATCTCAACGACTATGAAATTGGTAAAGCCGGAAGAGTTGCTGAACCAATGTATTTGCCAAAAGGCGGAACCCATTACGAACCCATTACTTGGGAAAATGCATTCAAATTGATCTCAAAACATTTGCATGAATGCAAGGATCCCAATGAAGCAGTATTTTATACAAGTGGAAGAACCTCCAATGAAGCGGCCTTTCTATACCAACTTTTCGTAAGGCAATTTGGTACAAATAATTTACCGGACTGCAGCAACATGTGTCACGAATCAAGTGGTGTTGCTTTAACAGAAAGTCTAGGCATTGGAAAAGGGTCTGTTACATTAGACGATTTTTATAATGCAGAGGTTATCATCATTCTTGGACAAAATCCGGGCACGAATCATCCCAGAATGTTAACCGCTTTACAAAAAGCAAAAGAGAATGGATGCACTATAATTTCCGTAAATCCATTGCCGGAGACCGGACTTATTGCTTTCAATGATCCACAAAGTATAAAAGGTGCATTAGGTATTAAGGCACGACTTACAAATATTTTTCTTCAGGTAAAGATCAATGGCGACATGGCTTTACTGCAGGCTATTGAAAAATTATTACTTATAGAAGAAGAAAAGAATCCCGGAAGTGTTTTTGATCATGAATTTATTAATAGTAAAACAAATGGCTCAAATGAATTCATTCAACACTTAAAGAATTTAGATTTGAATAATCTAATCGCTGCTTCAGGAATTAGCAAAGAACAGATTTTAGAAGTTGCCAATATATTCAAAACAAAAAGTAAGATCATTGCATGTTGGGCAATGGGACTTACACAACATCAGAATGCAGTAGATACTATTAAAGAGGTTGTCAACTTATTGCTCTTAAAAGGTAGTATTGGAAAACCGGGAGCAGGAACCTGTCCTGTCCGTGGACATAGCAATGTACAAGGCGATCGAACGATGGGCATTTATGAAAAACCATCACCTTCATTTTTAGACGCAATTCAAAAAACGTATTCATTCAATCCACCACGAGAACACGGATATGATGTCGTTGATTGCATACATGCCATGCACAAAGGGAAAGTAAATGTATTTATGGCAATGGGAGGAAACTTTTTATCAGCAACACCGGATACAACCTATACAGCTGAAGCATTGCGAAAATGTAAGTTAACTATACAAGTATCGACTAAATTGAATCGGAGTCATCTCATCACCGGCGAAGAAGCTTTGATCCTTCCAGTTCTTGGAAGAAGTGATAAAGATGTTTTGAATGGTGAAGAGCAATTTATCACAACAGAGAATTCTATGGGAGTAATTCAAATGTCGAAAGGCAACCTTACTCCTGTTTCAGAACAATTGTTGAGCGAACCTGCACTAGTTGCAAAACTTGCAGTAGAATACTTCGGAAATCAAACACAGGTTCCTTGGAAAAAATATCTAGAGCACAACGATCATATTCGTGATGACATAGCCAAAACAATTTCCGGATTTGACAATTATAATACAAGAGTCAGGAAACTCGGCGGATTCTATTTACCGAATTCAGCACGAGAGCAAAAATTCACTGTTCCATCCGGAAAAGCAGAATTCAATATTGGTAATGTAAAGGAGTTCAATTTACAACCCAATGAATATGTAATGATGACCATTCGAAGTCACGATCAGTTCAATACTACCATTTACGGACTGAATGATCGTTATAGAGGCGTAATCAATGAACGTCGTGTGATATTCATGAATGAAAAAGATATTGCAGCCGGTGGATTTACAAAAGGTGAAGTTGTTGACCTGTATAACTTCGACAATAACATTGAAAGAGTAGCTCATCGATTTATAATTATTCCTTTCAGCATTCCTGAAAAATGTACTGCAACTTATTTTCCGGAAACAAATGTTTTAGTACCAATTGACAGTACTGCAGAGAAATCGAATACACCGACTTCGAAGTCGGTCATTATTGAAGTTCGTAGGTCAGCGACTTCTTGATAGACCAGGTCAAAGGTCAAGGGTCAAAGGTCAAATGATGATCGTACACTTGAGCCTTGCTTAACCTTTGACTTCTGACCTTTGACCAAAAAATCCTTCATCAATATGCTAACATTCAACTTCACCCCTTTTCCCACAATAGAAACCGAACGGCTATTACTTCATCGTATGACAAAAAACGATGCTGATGAAATATTCAGGTTGAGGAGTGACAAAAAGATAACAGAGTATCTCGATCGGGATCCTCCGAAATCGATTGAAGAAATTTACGAATGGGTAATAAAAGTTGATGCGGAGATCGACGAGAATCGTGGCATATCGTGGGGAATGTATTTAAAAGGAGAGCCAAAACTGATCGGCAGTATCGGTCTTTGGAGAACAGTTCCTGAGCATCACTACGCTGAAATTGGTTATTCACTGTTAAATGAATATCAAAGAAAGGGATTGATGTTCGAAGCAATGATTGCAGCACTTAAATATGGTTTCAATGAAATGCAATTACACAGAGTTGAAGCAAACATTAATCCATTAAACATTCCATCACAAGCTATTCTTGAAAAAGCAGGGTTTGTAAAGGAGGCACATTTCAAAGAGAATTATTTTTACAATGGATATTATACTGATTCAGCGATCTATTGTTTGCTTGCAAAAAACTTCAAATTCTAGTTTTTGAATCTGCGAATTCTTATCATGAATCGAAATTAAAGTTAAATAAAATGGCAAGCACAATATTTACCTATAAAGAACTGGAATTATTTACCTTTTCTGTATTCAAACAAATTGGCTGTACCGACAAGCACGCAGCAATTGCAACAGAAACATTACTCTCTGCCGACCTAAGAGGAATTGATTCACATGGCATCGCCCGGCTCACCGGATATGTCCGATTGTGGGAAGTGAAAAGAATAAATGCAAAACCCAATATAAAAATTATCCATGAAACACCTTCTACCGCAGTTGTTGATGGAGACAGCGGACTTGGATTAGTTGTCGCTCCTTACGCAATGAAGATCGCAATTGAAAAAGCAAAGAATGTTGGTACCGGCTGGGTCAGTGTACAAAATAGCAATCATTTTGGTATAGCAGGATTTCATGCAATGATGGCGCTTGAACATGACATGATAGGAATTGCCATGACGAATGCTAGTCCGCTGGTTGCTCCAACCTTTTCCATTGATAAAATGCTAGGCACAAATCCGATTGCAGTCGCTGCACCTGCAGGAAAGCAACCTCCATTCGTAGCCGATCTTGCTACAACGACAGCAGCCAATGGCAAACTCGAAATACTGCAACGAAAAAATATGGAAACTCCTGATGGATGGGTTCAAGATGTAGAAGGACTTCCAAGTAATGACGCAAACATTCTGAAAAAAGGCGGCGCTCTACTTCCACTTGGTGGCGACCGCGAACATGGCAGTCATAAAGGATATGCACTAGGAGCAATAGTAGATATTTTCTCTGCGCTTCTTAGTGGAGCCAACTACGCTCCCTGGGTTCCACCCTTTCCTGCATATGTTCCAATGCCAACACAACAACCAGGTAAAGGCATCGGGCATTTTTTAGGTGCAATGCGAATAGATGCGTTTCGTCCGGCAGATGATTTCAAAAAAGACATGGATCATTGGATAGAAGGTTTTAGAAATGCAAAAACAATTTCGGGTGAAGAAAAAGTTTTAGTTCCGGGAGATCCTGAACGGGAAATGGAATTGATCAGAAGAGAAGAAGGCATTCCTTTACTTCCTGTTGTCCAAGATGACCTGAAATCACTTGGATTGAAGCTCGGAATAAAAACTGAAATATTCAGTTAAAAAAGTATAGACTCACAAAACAAAGTACAATAGAGAAACTATCAGCAAAATAATTGCTACAATTACAAATCCTTTATTTGTCTGCGGAAATTCATATCCGCAAATAGGACAAACCGTTGATTTATCATCAACATTCATTGCACAGGAAGGACATTCTTTTTTCGACATACACAAAATTAAATTTAGGTTTAACGAATAATGATTCAGGACTAACCCAAATAAAGATTACTCAATTTTTAACACCTTCAATGAAAGCAATGGGAACTTTTAAGGCTAACCCATTTTGCTTTTTGGCAAGAGTATTCAGGTTTTTTTCAAGTGTACTAAAAATATCCTCAAGCAGATCTTCCGAGAATAATTTCAGCCATCCGGATAGCCAACCAAGTTTAATAAAATGATGATTCAGGAATGCAGTCCCATCCAGGAATTTCATTTCAAAACTTTCTTCCACTTTTTTATTTACTGCGAATCCATTTGATGAAAATAATTCAGATATACTTTCCATGGTTCCTCGGTGGTCTTCTTCACCTTTTAATTTAGAAATATATTTCTCCAATTTCAATTCTCGAAGAGTAATATAAAATATCTCATAAAACTCTTTCCAATGGCCAAATAAGTTTGAAGTCAGTACAAGTTTTTTATTAGGCTTCAAAATTCGACGACATTCTTTAAAAACCAGATCCGGATTATTGAAATTATTTATACCAAGGTTGGAAACTACTAGATCGATAGAATTATCTTCGAATGGAATTTGCTCAGCATTGCATTCAATTATTTCGACATTAGTAAGTCCGTAATTGCGGATCTTTTCTTTTGCTCTGTTGTTTGCATTGTGCCATGGATCAATCCCATACAATTTACAAGTATTACCAAGACGAGAAGCAAGTTCAAGTAAAGGAAAACCGGCACCGGAACCAATGTCAACAACTTTTAAATTTGGCTTCAATTCGAGATGCTTCAACATTAGTAACCCGAACGGTGCACTCCACAACGGAAGTTCGTCAAACGTATTCACAAAATTTTCCGAATCGTTGAATTTATATTTTAGGTAATCTGTCATGACCAATTTTTGAAAGTAAAAAAACAACTATAAAATTACAAAATCATTCAATCCTTCAAGCATATGTTCAAGAATTGGTTCACACTTTTCCTTGCATGGGCGATAAAATTGCTTGTGTTTCCATGTTTCTGATTTAGGAGAAAGTCCCCACCAGAATTCTGTAAGCAAAAGTGGCTGCAAGCTATTTTGAAAAGCGTATTGTAATAACTTTGGGGCAGCGCATTCACCGGCACCGCTAGGCGGATTCTTATATCCGGCTTTTTGAAAAATCTCAACCAAATTCAATTCCTTTCCTGACGAATTTAGAAAATTATAGCTCTCAAAAAGTTGTTGCTGAAGAAAGATAGAAAGGTCTTTTCTTTCAGACTTTAAAAATCCTATTTCATTTAAGTTATTATTATCAATGTCTTCCAGTTTTGAAATTTCAAAATTTATAGAATTCAGTTGAGCCATTCCGATATTCAAAAAACTATTTTCAGTTAGTCCGTCAAACACAGGTGGGACAAACCCATCCAGAATATTTCTCCCGGCCAATTTTCCGGAAAAAGCTGCCAGGTATCCGATTTCCTTTTTTGCATTTGTTACAATAAGCACTCCGAACATTTTACCGATGACTTGATCTTCGCCTTCATTCGTCAAACCAAAATTATGGTTCCACTCATTTTGATTTTCCAGATAGTGTTGCAAATGCCGTATTGCCAGTAAGCAAAGCGAATCCGGACTTCCATATTCATTTAGAGAAGATGTAGATAGAGGAAAAAATGACCCGGTGTTCTCACATCCACATAATGTTTTCAAATTTGAATCATTAAAAGGAGAAAATTCTAACATCTTACAATTTTGAAATTTTAAGTCACAAGATCTTAATTCTGAACATTTATTTTCAGAATATCAAATACAATTCATGTGCGATCAAAAGAATAGAAGCAATAATTAATGCTTGATAAATATTTTCTTCGAAGAATTTTCATCACCTATTACTTCAAGAAAATACATTCCGGAAGACAAATTACTTATATCTACATCTTTCATTGTTCCTGAGCATTCCCCTTTCATAACTTTTCCACCTAGAGAATTATATACAACGAAACCTTTCAAATCAAATATTGACCGGATAAATAATTTATTTGTTGCAGGAACAGGATAAATTACAAGATCATTATTGATATCCAACTCCGAAACAGAAGTAGGAATAACTGTAACGAGTGTATTCATAGTTTCATTAGTGATCACTGCAGCATTATAATCAAATACAATTGATGCTTTATTATTGATAACAGTTCCAGGAGTGATATCAGTTCTTGGATAAATACTGAAACGTACATAACCTTCGCTACCTGAAGGATCAATATTCTTATAAGGCAATTCGATTGGATCAAAAACGAAACGTACAAATCCGGAATGATCCGCATTCATAACGCAAGGATGACTTGATGCAACAAAACGAAGTGTGTTCATATCTAGGATTGAAGTATCAATAGAATCCATAATCATTACTCTGAAAGCTGTATCACTTCCCACATTTTCAAAACGGATCAGATATTCTATAGAATCGTTGATCAAAGTATAATGTGCATTATCAACACCCGCAGGAATTGCAGTTTTATCATTTGGATCGGAACTACACACTATCGGTCCGGAAATAACATTAAACACTGAATCTGCATTTGGAGAAGAGGCAACTAATGAGAATGTAGTTTGCAACCCTGCTGTTGATGGCATTCGAATATATGCAAGAATGTATTTAGTTTCTAAAGGCAATACATCAAAAAAATTGTATTGTAAATGATTTCCAGTAATTGTTACCGGACCAGGAAACGAACCCGAGAACGTCGACTGTGGATCGATATAAAAATCGACGGTAATATCTGCAGGTAATGTTCCTTCATTAGTTACTGAAGGCCAGAAATTAGTGCTTCCATTGCATCGGAGAATTCCACTTGTCAAAGTACCGGAGATATGATTAATAATTGTCAGATCAGTATTTATACCGAAATCAAGTGAGTCATAATCCAACGAATCCTGCATACAATGATATACTGAACTGTCAGTTGTCATTAACCAGCCATATGGAGGTATAAATTTTACTGTATGTGCTAAAGAATCTGAAACGTAAAAGAAATACTCCCCATTTGCATTAGTAGCAGTAGTATTACTATCCGGCAACATGATCACTTGCATACCATTTACCGGTTGTTCAATACTGTCTCTGATCCCATTCTGATTCTGATCATAGAAAATCAAACCTTTAAATTTTCGATAACTGCTTTCTTCAAAAGGAGATATACCATCTTCAGAATAAACGTATACATTAGTATAATCAGTAAGCCAAATATTATTTCCATCCAATACCATAGGAGCCAGATTTAGCGCGGGGAGAGAAGATTCATTTAAAGTTATCGATTTAATAATTCCAGTATCATTCAGCAAGAATAAACCATAGTCCATACCCGGATCAAACCAAATATTTCCTTCATGATCCTCCTCTAAATGTCGAGCACCATTGATCCAAAATGAACTTAAAAGTGAATCATAATGTAAACTACTGCCATCGTATTCATAATATTTATCTGTCTGGTATGGATTGTAATTTGAAGTCATCTTATAAAAAATCCTTCCCGAAGGAAGAGTTTCAAAAACTCCATAATGTATGAACGGAGAAGATGTAGAATCATAACTGGTCCATGTACTTCCATCATATGAGCAAACATTAAATTGAAGAGGGCCTGTTGAACTACGTTCAGAGAACCAGACCCGACCTGAATTGTCTATATCAAAACTCATTGCCCACATACTTTGAATAGGTGAATTACTTTGATCAAATCTGGTAAATGTTGACCAGTTATATTTAAAAAGTGATTTGTCTCCTGATGTTGGATTAGTCCCACTTATCCAAACATTATTATACTTATCAACCTTTATCTGACTAGGGTAAATAAATGGAAGATTAATTACCGACCAGTTCTGACCATCATATTTTGCAAATATGCTAGATGAATATTTTATCATTAACAGATTATTATTATGATCGATAACAGCACCATCACTATACATCGGTACCATAACATTGGGAGGCGGCGAAATATCAACCCAGGAATAATTGATAAACTTGAAAACATTATAATTTCCTAATGCATAAATATTTCCATTTCCATCCTTCAAGATCGAACGAATGTTATTTAATTTAGTCTCAGCTAGATTAGTTTCGTTGAATGATGTGCTGTCCCACGCAGAAATTTGCGGAGCTTTATCATAATCACAGTATAAGCACCAATGACTGAACGTAAAAACCGTTCCTTCATCATCGATCTCTAGCCCTCTTATATACGGACTTGCAAATTGCCCGGAAGAGTAATCCACCTGTCTCCATGTCGTATCATTATATATAAAAAGTCCACAGGTGCCTGCTGCATTATAATCATAAAAGTATTTGTTGTTCTGCTTATCGATATACATTCTTATCGGTTCAAAATTTGGGTTAAGCACGTTCGGTTGAAACAATGTCAAACCCGATGAATCATATGAATAGATATAATAAACAGGATTGCTATTATTTGTTTGAAGAATGAACCATATTTTATTATTCAAATCGCATTTGACTTCGATAATATAATTTGATATCAGGGTTGAGTTACTTATGTTCATCTCTGTCCATGTGGAACCATTATACGTAAGTAAACCATAATCCTGAGTTGCAATGTAAATGTTACCGCTTGTATCAGCAGTTATTGCCATTGGTCCAAATTCCATATGACCATTGATTACATAGTCTCTTTCAATCACATTGATACCCGTAGAATCCGCTGAAAAAAAATATCCACTTCCTATACCCCATATAGTACCATTTTTATCAATGCAGATACTTGAATATTGCATAGTATCATTTGCAGTTGAAAGATAAAACCTGGTCCACTCACTTCCATTCCATCTGCTTAATCCACCGAAACTACTCACCCATATATTTCCGCTACTATCAGTGAGAATGTCGTTAACATATGTTCCGCAAAGTGCACCATCACTTTTCTTTAAATACCGAACTGTATGATCTGTTTTATTATAGATGGAAATACCTGCAGGTGTGCCACACCATACTTCATTGCCAATGGATTTCATGCATAAAATACTACTAGAACCACCAAACTGAAGCCAGTTTGGATCCGACGAAAAGGAATTGAAACGTATGCAGCAAAAAACAAATAACAGTAGATATTTCATGATTTGAGATATAAAGTAATTATAAAAGTAATCTGATATCTTTCATTTTAAATAAACTTACTGATAAAATATTAACAATAAAAATAGATGAACAACGGAAGTTGAATTTTGAGCAAAAAAAAAGCCCCACTCTTACGAGCGAGGCTTTAATAATTTACGGCAACGACATACTCTCCCGAAAGTTACTTCAGTACCATCTGCGCAGTTGGGCTTAACTTCTCTGTTCGGAATGGGAAGAGGTGGACACCAACGCTAAAATCACCATAAAAATCTTAGATATTTTTAAGGACATATTAGAGAAAGAAAACAAACAAACAAAAATCAGTGGAGAGATTATCAGATAAAAAGTTTACGGGCAATTAGTATTGCTCAGCTTTGTCATTACTGACTTTACACTTGCAACCTATCAACGTCATAGTCTCTGACGACCCTTAAAGGAAGTATCATCTTGAGGCGAGTTTCGTGCTTAGATGCTTTCAGCGCTTATCTCAACCGTACATAGCTACCCAGCGATGCCCCTGGCGGAACAACTGGTACACTAGAGGTACGTCCGACTCGGTCCTCTCGTACTAGAGTCAGGTCCTCTCAAACTTCCAACGCCCACAACAGATAGGGACCGAACTGTCTCACGACGTTCTGAACCCAGCTCGCGTGCCACTTTAATCGGCGAACAGCCGAACCCTTGGGACCTTCTCCAGCCCCAGGATGTGACGAGCC
>Ga0073902_10002286_pt1 | contig 10084 bp, 9 predicted proteins | sample KloWWTmeKNB19Kit_FD_66667 | JGI IMG/M metagenome (GOLD analysis project Ga0073902, IMG submission 66667) | Active sludge microbial communities from Klosterneuburg, Austria, studying microevolution and ecology of nitrifiers - Klosterneuburg... | ecosystem: Engineered > WWTP > Aerobic digester >...
CGCTCAAAGATAGTTTTTTTTTTCAAATTAGCATGGCTTGATTCTGACAAGGAATGAATGATACTATTAGTAAAAAAATCGTCAAATAAAGAAAGTGTATAGTGTAAGTAATTTTCTTAGGTACCTTTAGACCTTAATTTAGGTTATTTTCTATATGTTTGTTCTTTATAAATACCATTTTTAGAAAAAATGTACGATATTATACTGAGTTTTTTGACAGCTTTTACTGTGACATTTTTTGCCATTCCCTCTATAATCAATATATCAAATGTCAAAGCGCTGTTCGATGAACCCAACGAGAGATCATCTCATAAACGAAAAATTCCATCATTGGGTGGAATTGGGATTTTCGCTGGATTTATTTTTGCCATAGTTTTTTGGACACCATTCAATGTATTTGAAGATCTGCAATATATAATTTGTGCTTTTTTATTGATATTTTTGATAGGAGCGAAGGACGATATACTACCCATGTCCCCAATGAAAAAGATGGTCGGAGAGATTTTGGCAGCTTGTATTTTGGTTTTTAAATCGAATTTGTTCTTGGGTTCTTTTTTTGGTATCTTTGGCATATATGAATTGCCATATTGGCTGGGTGTATTGTTTACAATTTTTACCATTGTCGTCATTATAAATGCTTTTAATCTAATAGATGGAATCAATGGTTTAGCTGGATTTATAGGATTGATAATCTCATCAACATTTGGTATTTGGTTTCTAGCGGTGGACAGGATTGAGTTGAGCATTGTGGCTTTTTCTATGGCTGGGGCTGTTATTGCCTTTCTTCATTATAATTTTTCACCAGCAAAAATATTCATGGGAGACACAGGCTCTTTAATATTAGGTCTAAATAGTTCTATTTTGGCCTTAAAATTTATTGAGCTAAATAATGCGATGCCCAATTCCTTGTATGCCATAAAATCTGTTCCAGCAGTCACTATTGGGATTTTGATAATACCGTTATTCGATACACTGCGGGTTTTTATGCTGCGGATTATTCGAGGTCGATCCCCATTTTATCCAGATAAAACGCATATACACCATTTACTTATAGATTTAGGATACAGTCATGTAAAATCAACCTTGATCTTGTGCGTGGTAAATATATTATTTATTGCGATTTCCTTGAGATTTCAAGATATCGGCACTTTAAATTTAATTTGGATGATTTTGACTTTAGCAACTATTGGCTCTGTAATTTTGTTATATTTGGCGAATAAAAAAATTAAAATGGAATCTAACAAACTTTGATTAATTACATAAAATTTAAAAATTTAAAAAATTGAAATTATGAAGAACGTGTCAAAATGCCTACTACTGGCTTCTATTATGTTTACCTCGTTTACTAGTTTTGGCCAAGCTAAGGAGACCATGCGTGAGATGAGTCAGGGAATCCAAAATGCTTTGATATTGGAAGTTAGCTCGACCACAGAAAAATTTTCTAAAAATGCTTGGGAAGATTATATTAAAAAATACGGTAAAACCAAGCGAAATAAGAAATTCGATGAATGGTTTACCGACAATGCCTCTATCTCTTCTATCAATGAGTCTGGCCCGACCGACATTTATATGCAGATAATTCAAAGTGGTAATACTACTACTTTTTACTTATTTGCCGACGCTGGTGCAGGTTTTGTTTCGAAAGAAAAGGGAATGTCACAATATAGTGGTGCTTCCAAGTTTTTATATGATTTTGGCGTCTCCTTGAGAAAGGCACTTGTTAATGAAGACTTGAAAAAAGAAAAGGAGAAAAAGGATGATTTGGAAGATCTAAAGAAAAAATTGGTGAGAACCAATGAAAAACTACACAAGGAAATAACTGAAGCGAAAGAACTGATCAGTGAAAATGAGAAAAAGATTGAGCAAAATATCAAGGATCAAGAGAAAAACAAAATGGACATCGAAGGTCAACTAAAAATTATCGATGGCGTAATGAAGAAATTGAGTGAGATAAACTAAAAAAGTTATACGTATAAAAAAAGGCTGTTTTTATGACAGCCTTTTTACTTTTTATTGATTATCCAAAAATATCTCTCATTTTATCAAAAAATCCCTTTTCCTGAGATTCTTTGCCTGGATTGAAATTTGGCATTTCTTTCATTTTCTGTAAAAGAGATTCTTCTTCGGTTGTGAATTTTTTTGGTGTCCAAACATGCACTTTTACGAGTTGATCACCTTTGCCATAAGATTGAACATTCGGCAAACCTTTGTCTTTTAACCTAAATACTTTGCCCGAAGGTGTACCAGGTGGAATTTTGATTTTAACCCGTCCATCTATCGTTGGGACCTCGACGCTAGTACCCAATATCAAATCTGCAAAGTTCATTGATAATTCAAATATCACGTTTGAACCATCTCTGACTAGATTTGGATGTGCTTCCTCTTCAATATTTATGATAAGGTCACCAGCTGGCGCTCCATGCGCTCCAACATTTCCCTTTCCTGACATCGAGAGCTGTATGCCATCGTGTACCCCTTGTGGTATTTCGATGTCGATGGTTTCTTCGCCATAGACACGACCTTCACCCTTGCAATGTACACATTGACTGGTGATAATCTGACCTAGACCATTGCAAGTGTGACAGACTCCTGTGGTCTGCATCTGTCCTAAGAAAGTATTCCTAACTTGCTTGACATAGCCAGAACCATGACAGGTGGAACATGTCTTTTTGGAGTTGCTGTCTTTTGCACCAGAACCTCCACATGGGCTGCATTTTATCTGCTTTTTAATTTTTATCTTTTTCTTTGCTCCTTTCGCTATTTCTTCAAGGTTTAATTTTACTTTAACCCTAAGATTAGATCCTCTTTGACCACCACCAGTTCTCGAGCTTCCTCCAAAAAAGGAATCAAAAGGGCTGCCTTCATCCGAAAAAGCACTACCAAATTGCGAAAAGATGTCTTCCATCGTCATGCCTCCTGATCGCCGACCTCCTCCTCCAAACCCAGCATTGGGATCTACACCAGCATGACCATATCGATCATACCTAGCTTTTTTGTCGGAATCGCTCAATACTTCATATGCCTCTGCCGCCTCTTTAAACTTTTCTTCGGCTGCTTTATCGTCTGGATTTCTATCTGGATGATATTTCATCGCCGTAGCTCTGTATGCTTTTTTTATCTCTGCCTCGGATGCATTTTTTGTCACTCCGAGTACCTGATAATAATCTCTTTTAGCCATTGAGTTATATGTATTTATTTACCTACCACAACTTTCGCGTGGCGGATGAGTTTATCGTGTAAAAAATAACCATTTTCGACCGTATCTACTATCTTTCCCTGCAATTCGGGATTTGTAACGGGAATTTCTGTAATGGCTTCGTGAAACTCAGGATCAAATGCTTTACCATTTGTTTCCATCACTTCCAAACCTCTGCTTTTCAAAAGGGAAGTTAATTTATGATAAAGTAAATTGATTCCTTCAGAAAAAGGTTCAGGACTATTAGGGACTTCCGAGTTCTTTTTTGCTCTGTCAAAATCATCCAATATAGGCAATAAAGCTGTCAATGTGTCTTGTGCGGCAGTTTTTATCAAATCGATTCTTTCCTTGCTGGTCCTTTTTTTAAAATTATCAAACTCAGCATAAATTCTTAGATATTTATCCTTCATCTCGCTAAGGTCTTCCTTCAACTTCGCTATTTCACTCGCTTCTTCGCTTTCAAAATCCTCTTGTGTGCTTTCGTTGACTTGTTCTATTATCTTCTCGATTTGTTCTGAATCGTCCGGTTGATTTTTATCTTCTGTACTCATCTCTATTTTAATATTTTATTAAAAAATAATTATTGTTCAAAATCCTTGCCAACATGTATAAGTGTCATTTTGTCATATCGATAGTTGGACGAGTTAAATCCAGCTAATCTAAATTTTTTGTTACTTTTGTGCATAAAATTTTAAAAAATACAGAAGAATGGCCAGTCAAGATGAAGTTTTTAAGAAAATTGTGTCTCATGCGAAAGAGTATGGTTTTGTTTTTCCATCCAGTGAAATTTATGATGGGTTGAGTGCAGTCTATGACTATGGCCCCTATGGTGTGGAGCTTAAAAACAATCTAAAAAACTACTGGTGGAAAGCAATGACTCAAGTACACGAGAATATCGTAGGTATAGATGCCGCAATATTTATGCATCCCAAAACATGGAAAGCCTCTGGCCACGTGGATGCTTTTAATGATCCAATGCTAGACAACAAGGATTCCAAAAAAAGATATCGTGCTGACCAACTAATCGAAGGTTATATTGAGAAAATCGAAGATAAAATAAATAAAGAGGTTGATAAAGCTGCCAAAAGGTTTGAGAATTTTGATGCCGAAATGTTTAAGTCAACCAATCCTCGGGTTTTGGAATACCAAACCAAAACTAAGGAAATCACCCAAAGATTGGCAAATGCTATGACCAATAATGATATGGTTGACCTTAAGGCCATGATTGATGAATTGGAGATTGCATGTCCTGAATCAGGGTCTCGCAATTGGACGGAAGTGCGTCAGTTCAACCTTATGTTCTCAACCCAATTAGGTAATATAGCAGGGGAGGACAGTGTGTTGTATTTAAGACCAGAAACGGCACAGGGCATTTTCGTTAATTTCTTAAATGTCCAGAAATCCTCTAGGATGAAAATTCCTTTTGGCATAGCCCAAATCGGGAAAGCCTTCCGTAATGAAATCGTTGCTAGACAATTTATTTTTAGAATGAGGGAGTTCGAGCAAATGGAAATGCAATTTTTCGTGCCTCCTGGAACTGAACTAGAATGGTACGAACGATGGAAACAAATTCGATTAAAATGGCATCATGCCATCGGACATCCTGCTAGTAAATTGAGATTTCACGATCATGATAATTTGGCACATTATGCCAATGCAGCAGTGGACATCCAATTCGAGTTTCCTTTTGGATTTAGAGAGTTAGAGGGTATTCATTCACGAACAGATTTTGATTTATCACAACATGCAAATTTATCTGGCAAAAAAATCACTTATTTTGATCCAGAAAAAAATGAATCTTATATACCGTATGTCATCGAAACTTCAATCGGCTGCGATAGGATGTTTTTGGCTGCTTTGAGCTATGCATATACAGAGGAAACACTGCCAGATACAAAAGGTGAAGACAGTACTCGTATAGTACTCAAGTTACACCCTTCCATCGCTCCGGTCAAATGTGCCATACTTCCTCTGGTTAAAAATAAGGAGGAATTAACGACCAAAGCGCGCCAGATTTTTAGAGAATTAAAATTTTCTTTCAACTGTCAGTATGATGATAAAGATGCCATCGGAAGACGATATAGACGTCAGGATGCGATTGGAACTCCTTACTGTATTACGGTTGATTTTGATACTTTGACGGATGAGATGGTTACCATTAGAGATCGAGATTCACTAGAACAGGTACGGATACCAATAAGTGGCTTAAAAGGATATATAGCAGACAAAGTCTCGATGGATAGAATATTGGCAGAATAAATTTAAATAAAGTCCACGTCTTGGTCATAAGGATATCTCAATAGGTAAGGGATCGCCTTACGTACGTCGAAGTTTTCGTGCACGACTTTGTATATCATGTATATAATGGGTATTGGCGTTTTGTAGTGTTTGGCTAGCTGTTGGACAATTTTCAGAGTTCTGACGCCTTCTGCCAATTCAGGTAGCGAAGCGTTGATTTCGTCTGGGGTTTCCCCTTGGGCTATGCGGATGCCATAAGCAAAGTTTCGACTGTTAGGGCTTGTGGCAGTAGCGATCAAATCGCCAATTCCTGCTGTACCAAGAAACGCTCTTGTCGTTGCACCCATTGCATTGCCAATATAGATCATCTCTCGCAAACCTCTGGTTATCAACATGGCTTGGATATTTTTGCCAAGTCCAAGTCCTGTTAAAATCCCTGAGGCTAAGGCGATTATGTTTTTTAGTGCTCCAGCCAATTCAGCTCCAATCAGTTCATGAGACCCAAAAACGGCAAAACTTGGGCTATCCAAAACTGCTTTTCCAAGTTTTATAACCTCTTCATATTTACTTGCTATGACAGTAGCTGCTGGTTGTCCTTCCATGATTTCTCTGGATAAGTTTGGACCAGAAAGGCACCCGACCCGCACTAATGAACTTTCTTGAACCAATACTTCACTCATTGTGCGAATATGAGATCGTTGGATTGAAGCTTTTAATAGTTCTTTTTCCGTCAACCCTACAAGATCAAATCCTTTGGTCCCATGAATACAGATATGATATGGTTTAAAATAGGCTGAAAAATCCCTTACCATGGATGCAAAATTAGTAGATGGTATGACTGGGAATATTACATCGCAAGAACTAGTAACCTCCTCTTTGTCGTCCGTGGCAATTATCCTTTTGGATACCAAAAAACCCTGAAGTCGATGTGTTTCGTTTATTAATTTGACTTTTTCTTTGTTTCTTGTGTACATCAGTACATCGACATTCTTTGAAAGCAAATGGGCAATGGCTGCACCAAAACTACCAGATCCTATCACCGCTACAGGTTTTTGACTCGTTGCCTTACTTTCTCCCATTATACAAAGATGCAAAATTACCTCAATACTTGATAATCCTGTCGCCACTTTCTCCGCATTAAATATTAAGAAATGAGGGTAATATAAAGAAATTATCAAGTTGCAATATTAATTACTTATTGTAACATCAGAATACTAAATATACGGTTAGAACACTTAATGAAAAGAAGCGTTAACAGCCTTCAAAAGCTTCAAAGGAAATAAATGCCGTCCACTAAAGGCTCCATGTAAAGAAATAATTATTGAAAAATTAATTCGGACTAATTTGTCCGAATTAAAATATTAATGTAACTTTACTCCAAAATTCACTTCAAATGAATTCGAAAACAACTGTATTAATACTTAAATCAGGAGACTGGAATAGGTATATACATGTAACAATGTTTTGGTTAAAAACACCCATGAAAACCAAAAACGAGGATTTCCCCAATAAAATTATTTACCAAACACACATTTTTTATCGAAAATAATACCACTATGCAACAATCAATACTAATGCTATTTTTGGGTTTACTCGCCATAAGCATCATAGTTTTTACATATGTTTATCAAAGCTCCCAAAAGGCGACTGATTTAGATCGAGGAATGGCCAATCCTTTGAAATCGCGATTTTGGTTTTTACTGATTTTGTTTGTTATTCTTGGAATTTTTGCATCTGTCACGATACCTAAGTCCCCATATTATTTTTATGCGGACGAGACTCCTTCTAGAGTGGTACACGTCGCAGCGAAGCAGTTTGCATTTGTTTTGTCCAATAATGCTATCGATCCTAAGAATCCCGTGGGTGAGAATGCGATAGAATTGTTGGAAAATGAACTGGTAGAATTTAGGGTTACGAGCTTCGATGTCAACCATGGCTTTGCTATATATAATAAAGCAGGCCAGCTTATAGCTCAAACACAGGCAATGCCAGGGTATGTCAACAAATTGAGATGGAAGTTTAGTGAGCCTGGGGCTTATTCTATTTTATGCTTGGAATATTGTGGCATGGCCCATCAAATTATGCGATCATCATTTACAGTAAAATAAATTAAAAATGGAAACTCTTAAGTTGAGAAAAATCACTTCGGTTTGGATCATTATAGTGCTTACTCTTTTTGTTGTAGCCATAGTTCTGGGAATTTTGATGCGGCTTAATCAAGGAGAAATTATTCAACAGTCACCTATAACTTTTTATGGCAATATGACCACGCATGGATTGACCATGATTGGAATATGGTTTGTCGCAGGGATGGCGGCTGTAAATTATTTATTAGAACGATATGTCAAAACCAGTTATGCTGCAAATTTATTTGCCTTGGCACTGACAGTAATTGGCGTTTTGATGTTATGGTGTTCCACTTTCATTGGTGAATTTCATGCAGGGTGGACATTTCTATATCCTTTGCCTTTCAAAATCATGTGGGCCGAGTGGGCAACTCCTTTGTTCCTTAGTTCCTTAGGCGTTTTAGGCCTTGGTTGGTTGGTATGGAGTATCAGTCTCATGGCTCAAATTCTTAAAAAATATTCAATTAGCCAGGCCTTTGCTTGGCAGCATTTTAGTAAAAATCCAAAAGTAGAAACTCCGCCTTTTATATTAATAACCATGATAACACTTATCGGCGTTATTGCCTGTTTGATCGCGGCGGTTATTCTCTTGATATTATTTTTCATAGAGTACTTTTCCAATGGAAGCTTTGTGAACGATGCCTTATTGATGAAAAATCTTACTTATTTCTTTGGGCATACCATTGCTAATGAAATGTTGTATCTAGGACTAGCTGTGATATACGAACTTTTCGCAGAAGTGAGTGGTAGGCCCAAGTGGCACACAACTTGGTACGTTGCCCTTGCCTGGAATTTAAGTTTGATCTTTATTCTAACGGCCTTTTTTCATCATTTATATATGGATTTTGTTCAACCTGAAGGACTTCAAATCATAGGACAGATAGCTTCTTATTTGGCTAGTTTGCCCGCAGCAGGGGTTACTGTATTCAGTATTTTGGTAGCTGTGTATAGAAACAAAATCAATTGGTCTTTAACCAATCTTTTGTTCTTTATTGGGGTTGCTGGCTGGGTAATTGGAGGTTTAGGTGCGGTCATTGATGCTACCATTTCCAATAATTTCATTTTGCACAATACCCTTTGGGTTCCAGCACACTTTCACACCTATAATGCCATGGGTAATGTACTTTTCAGTTTGGCTTTTTTTCATTGGTTCTCTAATCAATATTATCACCACAAAGAGCGACAGAATACTTTGAAATTATCCATTTTGCTCATAGGTGGCGCCGGATTTCTTCTAGCATTTTATATAGGTGGGGCCGAGTCCATTCCGCGTCGATATAGTACATACCCTTCTGATTTACCCATGGGGGCTACTTTAGCATCGATCGCGGCATTATTTGCCAGTTTATATTTGATTGCTATCTTGATTTTTTTCTTTAATATTTCTAAAAAATGTTTAAAGATATTGTCATCTTCTCCTCAATCGTCATGATATCATTCGTTTCTACGAATGTTAAAGGGCAAATTGCATCTTCTGGTTGGAAGGAAGAGGATAGGATATATTCTAAAGTTTTTGATGCTCCGTTGAGTGGAAAGCAATTGAGAAAAGGCACTACTTTGTACCAAGTAACCAGCCAAAAACCAACAGTTCTTGCTTTGATTTTTACTAGGTGTACAGGAGTTTGTAATCCATTTCTGCTGGAATTAAAAGAAAATATAGAGTTGCGTACTAATGAAAAGAATTTCAACATTTTGGTTATGAGTTTTGATCCTAGAGATACTGAGAAAGACTTGGATGATTTGGCTATGAGGTTCGGTTTGTCAGAAGATAAACGATGGGAATTTGCTGTGACGGATAGTATTCGAAGCTTGGTACAATCTATTGGTTTTAAGCCTGTTTGGGACTCCTTAAGACAACAGTATGATCACGATGCGTTATTAATCGGCATCAATTCAGAAGGTTATATCACCAAAAAATTGATAGGTATTAGAAATAATGCCGACCTAGGACTTTTGTTGGCTAGCATTCAGGATTCTTTTACACCAACGTATAGAATGGCTAATCCCAATATGCTGTTTCCATGCTTTAATTACGATGTAAAAACCGGAAAAAATACACCTGGCCTGGGATTGATTTTTGTTGCTCTCCCTGCGCTCATCGCCATGGTAATAGTTCTTTCAGTTAATTTTTTTGTTAGAGTCAATAGAATTTAGTTTTTATGAATCTTGCGAGCCTACTTCTTTTAAAATAAAATTCTGCTTGAAAAAAAATTTACACTATGTAAATGCAAAGCACCTTAAGCTGCGTCCATTTAGTATAATTTTTCCGGATTAAATAAGCCTATTTTTAAAGTTGTTAAAATCAAATGATTTCGTCCACTTTTCCTCTGCTAGGATTCAAATTGCGATACACAGACCCTTCAATATTTTTTTTCATCTGGCGGAAAATATCAAAGCTCGATTCTAAAAATTTCTCGTCCAATATATCTTCGGCGATCTTGGCTGTAATATCAAAAGTTGAATCAAATTTATAGATTTGTTCCATTCCGCCACCATCGAGTTTTATAGAATATTTCTCATTATT
>Ga0073902_10002287_pt1 | contig 10084 bp, 8 predicted proteins | sample KloWWTmeKNB19Kit_FD_66667 | JGI IMG/M metagenome (GOLD analysis project Ga0073902, IMG submission 66667) | Active sludge microbial communities from Klosterneuburg, Austria, studying microevolution and ecology of nitrifiers - Klosterneuburg... | ecosystem: Engineered > WWTP > Aerobic digester >...
AGAGCAAAGAGTTCCTTAAGCTTGTTCTTAGTACCAAGGAAGGTAATTCTAAAAGCTTCTAGCTCTGCTTTATTCTCAATTTTGAAATTATTGATTTCGTCTATATAAGGTTGTAGTCCGGTCATCTTATGTACACTTTCAGTTTGACTTTATTGTTAAATTTTAGTTGTAATCAATTCTAAGAATTGCTCTTCGGTGAGGATTTGAATACTTTCTATTTGTTTTGCCTTTGTGAGTTTACTTCCTGCATTTTCACCAACCACCAAATAATTGAGATTCTTAGATACGGCGCCTAAGTTTTTTGCGCCTACCTGCTCTGCCATTTCCTGAGCATCATCACGTGTCATCCGGTGCAGAGTCCCGGTGAACAAGATGGTTTTGCCATAGAGTGGGTGTGACGTATTGGCTGAAACCACCTCTTTATTGCCGCTCATATTTACCCCAGCTTCCTCTAATGCGTGGAGCATCTCTAGGTTCTTAGGGTCATGGAAATAGCTATATACATTGCCCGCCACGATAGGTCCGATCTCCGGGATTGAGGCCAGTTGGTCGATTGATTTTTCTTTTAATTCAAACAAATTATCAAGATCTTTGGTCAATAATTTAGAGACCTTATTGCCTACGTGATGTATCGATAAGCCGTCGAGTAGCCGATGCAGCGGTTGTTGCTTTGAATTTTCAATGGCGCTGATTAATTTTGATGCTGAGCGCGATCCGAACCCTTCCAATTCTGCAATTTCATTTTCATCCAAATGATATACGTCGGGGAAATATTTCAGCCAACCAAGGTGATAAAATTTCTCAACAATAGATTTTCCAAATCCTTCTATATCCATTGCATCTTTCGACACGAAATAGATGAGTTTTTGAATTTGTTGCGCCGTACACTCCGGGTTGACACAGCGCCAGACTGCTTCCTCGCCTGGGCGAACTAGGTCAAAGCCACAGGAGGGACACTCAGTCGGAAATATGATCCCTTTTTCTGTTCCCGTCCGAAGGTCAGTGATCGCTTTGACTACATATGGAATTACGTCACCGGCTCGCTCTACCACGACCATATCTCCCAGCCTCAAATCTCTCTCTGTTATGAAATCTTCATTGTGCAGTGAGACAGAGGTCACAGTCACTCCGGCCAGTTGGATAGGTTCAAGTTTACCCACTGGCGTCACCGCACCTAATTTACCCACCTGATAATCAACGTCGATCAATCTCGTAGCACCTTGTTTTGCCTGAAATTTATAAGCTATGGCCCAGCGCGGATGATGGGTAGTATAGCCAGCTTCTTCCTGCCAGGCTCTGTGGTCCACCTTGACTACCATGCCGTCAATCTCGTATTGGTATGATTCGCGGTCTTTCTCCCATTGTTCTACAAATCGGATGACCGACTCTATCCCCGATATCTTTTTTCGCGCATCTGTCGGTACTTTAAATCCAAGTGACTTTAAGAATTCAAGTGATTCATAGTGGGAGTCAAACTGATCCAACTGGGTCTGACCCTCCTTATTCACAGCATAGCTCAGAGAATAAATAAAGGCTTCTATCTTCCGCGCAGCGGTCTCTTTAGGGTCTTTTGTCCTAAGTCCACCTGTGGCAGCATTGCGCGCATTGGCAAACAGTGCGAGTTCTTTTTTCTTTCGTGCCTCATTAAGCTTGGTGAAGGTCGCCTTTGCGATGAGGGCTTCTCCTCTTACTTCTGCCCGCCAAATGCCTTTGGAAGAAAATCGTGCTGTGAGCGGAATTGAATTGAGCGACATTCCATTTGGGGTGATATCCTCTCCGGTAGCGCCATTACCGCGGGTAACTACCCGGATCAATCGGTCGTCCTCATAGACCAGTGAGACACTGCCACCATCCAGTTTCGGCTCTACACTGTAAGTAATTTGTTCGTCGGGTTTTAATTTTAATAATTTTCTATTTTGAATGTCAAAATCTCTTAGGTCATTTTCATCATACGAATTGGCGAGAGAGAGCATAGGTGTGAGGTGATCGACCGACGTAAAGTTATCAGTCAGATCGAGGCTAACGCGTCGGGTGGGTGAGGCGGCATCTTTCCACTCCGGATGTTCCAGCTCTGCCTTTTCGAGCAGCTTAAACAAATGGTCGTATTCAGTATCACTGAGTATGGGCTCATTGACGATGTAGTACCGCCATTCGTGATACCTGATGGCTTCTACCAATGCCTCCATTGCACTACTGCTATCCACTGAGTAACCAGTACGAAGCGCCTCTCTCGAATATTGGACGTGCTGTTCCGAATTATCCTGCATATTCTGATTCCTTGGATTGAAAAGAAAGTGTCGCCGGCTGAAACCCATTTTCTGCTGCGATTCTATATTGGGCTGCGATGTCAGCTATCGTTTGCTCCAGCGATCGGTAGGTAAAAGCACCACTGAGCAAGGAGCGAGCATGGTCAAATTGATACTTGTGAATTGAGGTTTGGGCGGTTTCCCGTGTTAGTAAGGGTTTACTTCCGGTCAGGATAGAGCGGACTTTATCTACTCGCCAGGCTAGTCCTAAGATTAATTTTGTGGTCTTAGTGGTGGGAGCTTTTTTGTGAAGATACTTTGCAATCGTCTCCAAAAACCATTGATAGGAACGGTTCTCGCTGATCAGAAGATATTGTTCTATCGGAAAATCGCTTTCGATATGCATATTGATAAATCGGGCAACATCTCGCACGTCCACAAAGGAAGTGGCCCCTGGAGGATAGAATGGTGATTGTCTCCACACGTGATTGAAAAAGCCATTTGAACCGACCTTCCAGAAGCCACTTCCGAGTATAATGGCCGGATTTACTATCGTTATTTTTAAGCCTTCTTCCTTTCCGCGCCACACTTCCATCTCAGCCAGATATTTGGTCAGTGAATACAACGAGTGGGGTGCGTCTGCATCAAACTTATCAGTTTCAGAGGTTAGGCCCGTAGTCTTATTTCGGCCCAAAGCAGCGATAGAACTGACATGAATCAACTTTCTAACACCTTGCTCCACGGCCAGATTGACTATATTGGCAGTTCCTTCAACATTTGTTTTGATCAATTCTCGCTTATCACGAGGGTCGAATGATACTACTGCTGCACAGTGAATAATTACCTCTGAATCTTTTATGGCATCCTCAAGTCCGAGTACGTCATTCAGTGTGGTATCATGCCAGTTGACTTGCTGTTCTTTTCCTTGCAATAGACTAAAGGAGGATTGCTCTCTTTTTGTAGCGTGAATGTTTTGGTATCCCTGCTCTATAAGTAGTCTTAGCAAATACGAGCCAACTAAGCCTGTTCCACCGGTAACTAATATTTTTATTTGTGGATTAATAGTTTTAGTATTTATTATTTTAATGAATGAACGTACTGATGTATTTTTAATCAATTTATTATTTCAAAAATCACCAATTAGAGAAAGCCCTGTTGAATATATCCTCTGCTAACTGATCAAATATCTTATCTGCCAAGACATCACGTACGTCCAGAAAATTAATATCGCTGCTAAAATCCTGAAAAAAGGTGAAGTTATTTTTCCAGTTGTTCTTAATATTCTTGTGATCAATATAATCAATAGAAAGTGTAATCTCCAGTCGGTTGCTTTGCGAGGCCTGATTGTTGGAAGGTGCTACAGGCGACACTCTGAAGCCTGTCAATTTGCCTTGAAATTCGATGTCGGGTTCATTTTCAGTGTATTTTAACCTGGATTCATTTCTGATCTTATTTCGAAGCTTTTCAGCCATGACCACCGGCAGATTAGAGGGTACGTCATAAGATTCGAGCAGTATGGGCGATACAAAGAAGGTACTTACCTCCGGTGGAATGGAGGTCCCCCTGAAGGAATAGCAATCACTAAATAGGATAGTGAGGCAGCACAATAGATATATGAATATTTTTCTCATTTTTTTAGTTTAGCCAGGAATTGTTCTACCGGGAGTGCATTGAGCGTCTGATTTCTTAACAAACCTCCGGCCCTGGCGGCGATTACACCGTATTTTACATCTGAAAGTCCTGAAATACTATGTGCATCGGGATTTATACTGATCATTATTCCCCTATCTACTGCTGAACTTATGAGTGTATAGTCGATATCTAATCTTCTTGGATTAGCATTGAGTTCCACTACAACCTTATTAGCTGCGCACGCATCTAATATTTTTTCGATGTGCAGTGGATATCCATTCCTGGTCAATAGAAGTCTTCCGGTCATGTGACCAAGTATGTGGAGGTAAGGATTCTCTATGGCTTTGATGAGCCGGACAGTTGCCTTTTCTATATCCATGTTCAGTACACTATGGATACTACCTATAACAAAATCAAAGGTGGCCAGTACGTCATTACTATAATCCAGTTCACCAGAGGTAAGAATATCCGATTCTACTGAGCTCAGTATCTTGAATTCACCCATCTTCGCTTGCAGCACTGCAATCTCATACTGTTGCATAGCTATACGGTCTTCATCCAATCCACCAGCGTAGCCCGCAGATCTGCTGTGATCTGAGATGCCCAGATAATGATAGCCCGCCTGCTTAGTAGCAGAGCACATCTCTTCCAGTGTGTTAATACCATCCGAAGCGGTCGTGTGACAGTGCACGATTCCAAGTAGATCTTTCTCACATAGAAGCTCATTCTCTGGATATTCCAGGCAGCGTTCAGTCCAGCGCAGTTCAGGAATTACATAAGGTAGCCCTACAGACTTGAAATATTCACGTTCATCATTTCCGTCTATTTTTTCCTCCTGAAGATTTAATTTTTCAAGTACTTCAGGTACGAATGAATGAATAAAAGCATTCTCAGCCGCATTGTCCCGCACTAATTTTACGATTAATTGTACTGAATCCTTAAATGTGTAATGGAAAGTGTCATCGAGATGACTTACTAAATTCAACTCTTGCGGTGGGTTCCAGTCTTTTTTAGTGCATACCAACTCAATCTCACTAATAACCTGTGTCATACGGGAAAACGCTCCCGTAAAGAAATATTTGCCAGCCATACCTCCATTATCAAGTGTTGCTTTTAGCTCTGTTACCAGCGGTAACACTTCAGCATAGAGCATACTTCCTTTAGAATTTAAGTAGAGGGTTGCCCGATTTAGTATATCTAGTTGTGTCTTTAAGCCGAATCCCTTTGCTTTTGATAGTCGGTTCTCATGACATTCATTGATAAGCTGGCTCACATCTGTTATTCCCAATTGCTTCCACAGCGTTTCTATTCTCTTTGGCCCGATCCCTTTTACCTTAAACATTTCAATTACACCGGTAGGTGTCTTATCCTTGAGTGCCTCCAGTGCTGTGGTGGTGCTGGTCTCTACAATTTCTCGTAGAGTAGCTAAGATAGATTTACCCATCCCCGGAAGGGCGCTTAGTTCGGCCTCAGTCATGTCTGAGATAGGCTCACCAATTTTTTTCAGCGTGGAATAAGCGTTTTGATAGGATCTCACTTTAAAACTGTTTTCGCCATGCAGTTCCAGCAGGTCACCGAGGAGTTTAATCCCGGCTACGATATCTTTGTTGCTTGGTTTATCCATATTGTATTTTCGCAAACGGCAAAAATATAGAATTCAAGCCATTTATACTTGCTGAGGTCTGGAAATGATTTGATTGCATTCTATTGAAAACTCGAATTAATGTATTTTTGCAATCAAACACTAAAAGTTATGTCCAGGATATCTATTTTTCTATTGTCATTGTTAATTCTAGCCTCTTGTAAAAATGATTCTACGGGTGCCGGAGGTGGTGCAGACGATCGTAAGGAGACAGTAAGTGTAGCAGAGTATGATCTTACTCCCATACCGGGTACCAACATGCAAATGGCAGTGAAAAGTGATTTAGATCAATTAGTCATCGAGCAGGGTATGGTGGAAAATGGTGTTAAGACAGGTACTTGGGCCAAATTTTTTCCACGCTTGGGGAAGCTAATGGAGGTTTGGAATTATGCAGGTGGTAAGAAAAATGGGCTTCATATTTTATTTAATAATTCAGGACGTGTGGATATGTATGAGTCTTACATTGACAACCAACTCTATGGTAAGCGGATGACATTCAAACTGGGTACTCCCGTGGAGGAAATGAGCTATAGAGAAGGTAAACTGGATGGCAAGTTCAGAGGATTTAGTCCAGGAGGTAAATTACAACGTCAGGGTACATACATAAATGGCCTGCAAGATGGTGATTACACAGTGTGGGACGATAATGGTCAAGTGGTATTATCTGTCAAATATAAAAATGGGCAAATAGTGAAATAAGTAGCTATTCTATTCTAAACCTGGATTATTTACTAATGTGCTTTTTTTGAGCAGTCAAATAGTCTTACCTTCGCAGCTTATATCACGAAATTCTATGGCAGACAATAAGATTATTTTTACGATGACCGGAGTCAGTAAGGTCATTCCACCTAGTAAAACCATACTGAATAATATTTATCTATCCTTCTACTATGGAGCTAAGATAGGTGTACTCGGTCTGAATGGCTCTGGTAAAACCACATTGCTAAAGATTATAGCAGGTCTTGATCCCAATTACGATGGGAAAATTGTCTTCGACAAAAATTATAAAATTGGCTATCTCGAACAGGAACCTGATTTGGATCCTGAGAAGACTGTGCTGGATGTGATAAAAGAAGGTGTGCAGCCTATTGTGGATTTATTGCGCGAATATGAAGAAGTCAATGAGAAGTTTGGCGAGGAAATGAGCGATGATGCAATGAATGCACTCATTGAGCGCCAGGGCGATTTGACTGAGAAAATCGAGCAAAAAGACGCCTGGAATCTCGAATACAAGCTTGAGATGGCAATGGAAGCTCTTCGTGTTCCAGATCCGGAGAAGAAAATAGCACTATTATCAGGTGGGGAAAAGAGGAGAGTTGCGCTCTGTCGCTTACTCTTGAGCGAACCGGATATTCTTCTGTTGGATGAACCTACTAACCACCTAGACGCTGAGTCTGTAGAGTGGCTGGAGCAATACCTGCGCAGTTTTCCGGGAACTGTCATAGCTGTAACCCACGATAGGTACTTTCTAGACAATGTGGCCGGTTGGATACTTGAACTAGACAGAGGTGAAGGCATTCCATGGGAAGGAAACTATTCAAGCTGGCTGGAGCAGAAATCCAATAGGCTAGCACAAGAAGAAAAGCAAGAATCTAAGCGTCGTAAAAATCTCCTTCGAGAATTGGAATGGGTCCGCATGGCTCCAAAAGCCCGCCATGCTAAAAGCAAAGCCAGATTAAGTGCTTATGAAAAACTAGCTGAGGAGAGCACTCAGGAGAAAGAATCGAAGTTGGAATTGTTTATACCGGTAGGCCCTAGACTAGGCGATCTGGTGATCAATATTGAGAACGTAAGTAAAGGATTTGGTGATCGTCAATTAATTACTGATCTTAATGTAAATATTCCTAAAAATGCAGTCGTAGGAATTATCGGTCCCAATGGAGTGGGTAAATCTACACTATTTCGTATGATCACCGGCAGAGAACAACCTGATTCAGGTAAGATCACAATTGGAGACACGGTAAAAATAGCTTATATCGACCAATCTCACGAGGCACTCACACCTGAGAGGACTGTATATGATGTCATCTCCGGCGGGCTAGACAATGTTTTGGTCAATGGAGTCGCGCTTAATACACGTGCTTTTATAAGTAAATTCAACTTCAGTGGTACAGACCAAAACAAGAAAGTGGGTATCTTATCCGGTGGAGAGCGAAATCGCCTACACTTGGCCATGGCTCTAAAGGATGGTGGCAATGTCATTCTACTGGATGAACCTACCAATGATATAGATGTTAATACTCTACGTGCACTGGAAGAGGCGATAGAAAGTTTCGCTGGATGTGTATTGGTAATCTCTCACGATAGATGGTTTATTGATAGACTTGCTACCCATATATTGTCTTTCGAGGATGAAGGAATTTACTATTTTGAAGGAAACTATACAGATTATGAAGAGAATAAAAAACAAAGAGTAGGAGAGCAGAAAAAGAGTAGATTTAAAAACCTGTTGTCCATCAATTAAAGATACAAACCAAATTATGTCAAAGAAAACTCTGCTTGTCCTAGCTGCGGGAATGGGAAGTCGCTATGGCGGATTAAAGCAATTAGATGCACTTGGACCCAATGGTGAGACAATCATTGATTATTCAGTATATGATGCCATTAAAGCAGGCTTTGATAAATTAGTATTTGTTATCAGGCCTTTCTTTGAGCAGGAGTTCAGAGAAAAAGTCAGTTCGAAATTTGAGAAACTGGCAGAGGTTGTATTGGTTCATCAGGAGACAAATATTCCCGTCGAGGGATTGCCACACATCCCTGAACGTGAGAAACCCTGGGGAACAGGTCATGCAGTATTGGTAAGCGCTGATGCTATTAACGAACCATTTGCAGTCATCAATGCCGATGACTATTATGGGGCAGAGGCATTCCATCAGATGGCTTCATTTCTCGATACTGAGGTGGCACCGGAGCACAATTCACTTGTCGGTTATAAACTGGCTAATACACTGTCTGATCACGGTCTAGTGTCCCGCGGAGTGTGCGAAGTGGATGATCAGAGTCACTTGATTCATATCAATGAAAGAACTAAAATAGGGCGTGATACGGATGGAAAAATCCGCTATATGGAAAATGAGGAAAAATTTGAAGTACCTGAGGATTCACACGTTTCGATGAATTTCTGGGGGTTTCATCCTTCTATTTTTAATGAATTGCGTGCAGGGTTTATTGATTTCATCAGCCAGGGAAATACCGGTGAAAAAAAGGAATATTTCATCCCCATCATTGTCGATCAGTTAATCAATTCAAAGAAATCTACTTTTCAGGTAATCCCCTCCGGGTCACAGTGGATCGGAGTTACCTATCAGGAAGATAAAGATCCGACGATGAAAAGCCTGAGTGATATGCATCTAAAAGGGATTTATCCTGAACGACTTTTTCCAGCCCTCTAAGGTGATTCAGAGTTTACCACTTCTGTATTCAGTATAGAAAGTTTTGGCATTTAGCAAATAAAATCCACTAGGAATTAATTTCCCATATTTTATCAGTTTGATTGAGATACATCTCTTTGATACTAGCTGTAATTGCCCGGTAGACTTTTAGATGTGCAGGATACTTTTCTAATTCTTTTAAATGCATATTAATGACAGGATCGTCATGTCTGATAGCAGGGCCTGTCTGCGCATTTTTAGGTGAAAGTGTATTTAATTTATTTATAGTTTCGAGGATCAACGGTCTTAAAATTGAAAACTCAAGTTCATTCATATCCAGCCATTCTTCAGCCAATGCCATCATATGGTTAGTAAAATTATTGGCAAATACAGCAGCTATATGGGTGGACTTTCGCTGGCTATCATCAGCCACAATAGCAACACCTGAAAGGCTCCTTGCGAATTCCAATAAGTCATTTGTAGTTTCGGAAATATTTCCATTGATAAGAAAGGGTATGTCACTCCAATTGACATCTCTTTCAATACTAAAGGTCTGTAAGGGATATAATACGCCATACTTTGTGTAAGCATGCCCACTTAGTGCGTCCTGATTTACAGAGCCTGAAGTGTGGCACACGGTAGCGTCCGGATGCACTATCTGACTACTCACTGATGTTATCGCATTATCCTTTACAGCTACAATGTATAAGCCTGGTTGGTGAAAAATATCCTCATGGGAAATGTGTACCTGCCCAGATATTTGACTGAAGAGTTTATTGTTTTTACCGGAACGCGAATAAACTGTAATATTGATGTCAGAATAGATCTCAGATATTCTACGGGTCAAATGATAGGCTACATTGCCACTACCAATTATTGAAATGTGTGGAAAAATCATTCAGCCCGTCTTAGCCTTATTTTATTGTACATACTCAACAGTAATCCCAGCATCATCATTAAGCTGCCTGACCAGAAGAAATTAATCCCCGGAAAGATAACAGCTTCCAGCACAATATAATCACTTCGTAATGAATTTTCAGCTATTTTTAATGGCACCGCCATGCCCCTTACAAACATTAGGTTAAACTCAAAGGTAGCCTTTTCAGTCTGGGGATCTAAATGAGTGAAAGCAACGATAGTGCCCGCATTTTCGAGATATACTTTTGGGCTCAATACCTGATTGCCATTTATCT
>Ga0073902_10002292_pt1 | contig 10077 bp, 13 predicted proteins | sample KloWWTmeKNB19Kit_FD_66667 | JGI IMG/M metagenome (GOLD analysis project Ga0073902, IMG submission 66667) | Active sludge microbial communities from Klosterneuburg, Austria, studying microevolution and ecology of nitrifiers - Klosterneuburg... | ecosystem: Engineered > WWTP > Aerobic digester >...
TGGCTTGAGCGCGGGCTAGCTCGACCAGCAGTACAGCGTGGCCTGCTGATCCGTGCGAGATCGACATGAGCGTTATCGCTGCCCATTATTACAACGAAGGCAAGCGAATTCGGGAAATCGCGATCGACGAGCACGTTCAGCACGATCGGATCCGCTCGGGTTTCTGCTGGATCGCGATTCGTGAGCCCAGCGCCGACGAACTTAGCGCGCTCCAAGCGACATATCACCTCCATCCGTTGGCAATCGATAACGCGATACACCCGCTCTGCCCGCCCAAGCTCGAGGTCTACAACGATGAGCTATACATAGTCGCTCAGACCGCAGAGCTGGTCGGCGACAAGATCTGCTATGGCAAGACGGCGATCTTCACAGGTCACAATCATCTCATCAGCGTACGGCATGGCAACGCCGGAGCGCTAGGCAACCTTCGGGAGCAACTCGAGGCTTCGCCGGCGCTCTTAGGAAAGGGGGTCGACTACGTGCTGCACGCGATTTTGCATCGCATTATTGACCAGTATTTGCCCATCTTCGAAATGATCGAAGATGGCGTTCAGGAAATGGAGAAACGGTCGCTAGACGACTTTCTCGGACGAGAAGAAGTGGCCCGCATCTTCGTACTGAGAGGCGAACTAACGCGTTTCCAACGCACGCTCGGAGCTATGGCTGAACTGGTCAGGAAACTTGTCCGTGGGCATTTTCCCTGCATCAGCATGGAGGTAAGACCGTACTTCAACGATGTTGCGGATCACATCGATCGCGTGCAGACCATGGTCAACGGCCTCCTTCTTAGCCTGACGACAGTCTTTGAGTTCAGTAGCCTTCTGGAAGCGCAGAGGACGGGTGTAATCACACGCCAGCTCGCGGCTTGGGCTGCAATACTGGCAGTCCCGACGGCAATCGCCGGAATATATGGCATGAACTTCAAGAACATGCCGGAATTGAACACAGAGTATGGATATTTCATCGTGCTCGGTTTGATCACGCTGTTGTGCATTTTCCTGTTTTTGCGTTTCAAGAAGGCCAATTGGCTATGAGTTCCGCACTGCGCGATCTTCTCGGTCCTCTAACTGTTCACAGCACGCCTGTTGCGGTAGCCTGTCTAACCCAACCTGGGGCGAGGGTGTATACATGACACTCCAAGTGACCGACGTTCTAAAAGCTGTCCAGTCCTACATCGCCAAGGGCTACGACCACGAGTACCTCGTCAAGGATGGCAGTCTCGTCGATCTGGAACTAGGATCGACCCTCGATCCGTGCATCATTCACGTCGACGCGGCGTTGCGTCTAGAGAGCGGAGATGATGCCGAAGACGCCTCCAACATCTACGCGATCACCGATCCAGCGACTGGACACAAGGGCCTGTTGATCGACGCATTTGACGTGTTCGACGCACTATGTCACAGCGAACTTTCTGAACGACTTGTAGCGCGTCGGGAAACAGCGCTGGCAAGCGACCAAGAGGCGCCGAGCAAGCACGGACTGCGCAAAATCTACAAAAACGAGTTTGACCGGGATCCCGAGCGTTTCGTTCTACGGGAGGGCTTTCCAGACTTCCCCTCATGTCCTTTCGGGGGTGCCTTCAGCATCCTCGGCTTCGATACCGAAGAGCAGTCTTATGTCTGGCTCGTCACAAACATAATCCGAGATTCTCGGCTTAATAGAATCCCCTACCATGGAGAACGTAACAGCAAGAATAGCGGGGACAAGAGCCTGGGAGGACCCATCCTGAGGCGTGCAGGGGCCAGCCTACTGGACATTTGAATTATCAAAACACAAGGAGGGTAACCGTCCGGCCATGACCGTCTGGCGGCAAGGCATTAGATCGTAGAAGCTTGCTTGGCGGACGCTTGCTGGTATCCGCCAATTTTTAAGCGGACACGATATGGGCACACGGCGGACTCACAGCCTCGAATTCAAGCAACGCGCAGTAGAAGCCAGCGATCAACCCGGGGCATCGATTGCTGGGGTGGCGATGGCCCACGGCATCAACGCCAATCAACTCCACAAATGGCGGCGTCAATTGTTGGCAGCGGTAGCCGTTGTTGCCCAACCACCAATGCTACCCGTGACGATCACCCCGGAGCCGGCATCCATGCCGGATGCGGCGAGTGGGCAGGAAGGCAGCATCGACATCCAGTTTTCCCGTGCCCGAGTTTTGGTACGAGGTCGGGTTGATCTCGATATTTTACAAACCGTTCTTGCCACCCTGCGTCAGCGATGATCGGCCTGCCCAGCGGTACCCGGATCTGGCTCGCCGCCGGTGTGACGGACATGCGCCGTGGCTTTGATGGTCTGGCCAGCATCGTTCAGGAGAAACTCGCCGCCGATCCCTTTGCCGGTCACGTCTTCGTCTTTCGCGGTCGACGTGGCGATCTGGTCAAATTGCTCTGGTGGGATGGAGATGGCCTCTGCCTCTTCGCCAAGCGCCTGGAGCGTGGCCGCTTCATCTGGCCGCAGGCCAGCGAAGGTTCGGTTCACCTCTCAGGCGCTCAGCTTTCGATGCTCCTGGAGGGTATCGACTGGCGTCGGCCCAGTCGCACCTGGCAACCGGAACGGGCAGCCTAAAAAAGCCTGAAACCCATGGCTGGAGGGACTGTTCACCCGTCGACGATTCGCGTAAACTCTCGGCATGAACAGCGTTCCTCTGCCCCGCGACACTCCGACTCTGCAAGCCATGGTGGTCGCCCAGCAGGCAGAAATCGAGCATCTCAAGCTGATCATCGCCAAGCTGCGGCGGATGCAGTTTGGCCAGCGCTCGGAGAAGATCGACGAGATGGTCGGGCAGCTCGAACTGGCGCTGGAAGAACTCGAAACCGGCAAGGCGGAACGGGCCAGTTTCACGGAAGTCACCCCGGCCGAAGAAGCCCCCGGCAAACCCGTCCGCAAACCCCTGCCGGATCATTTGCCACGCGACACCGTGGTTCATGCGCCGGATCACGCCTGCTGCCCGGATTGCGGCGGCCACCTCAAGCCGCTCGGCGAGGATGTCTCGGAAGTGCTCGACTACGTCCCCGCCAGCTTCCGGGTCATTCGCCATGTTCGGCCGAAGCTGGCCTGCGGCCGCTGCGACACCATCGTTCAGGCCCCGGCAGCCGGTCGGCCGATTACCCGGGGCATGGCCGGGCCAGGACTGCTCGCCCATGTGTTGGTGGCGAAATACTGCGACCATCTGCCGCTTTACCGGCAGAGTGGCATCTATGCTCGGGAAGGCGTTGATCTGGAACGCTCAACCCTGGCCGATTGGGTGGGGCATTGTTCAGCGCTGCTACGCCCGTTGGTTGAACGGCTGCGGCAACACGTGCTGACCGGCGAGAAGTTGCATGCCGACGACACACCGGTCCCAGTCCTCGCCCCAGGCGATGGCAAGACCAAGACGGGGCGATTGTGGACCTATGTCCGCGATGATCGGCCGGCTGGAAACGAAGCACCACCCGCCGTCTGGTTTGCCTACTCGCCCAACCGCAAGGGCGAACATCCGCAGACCCACCTGAAATCCTTCAAGGGGATTCTGCAAGCCGATGCCTTTGCTGGCTTCGATGCCTTGTATGCCACAGGTGATATTCTGGAAGCCGCGTGCTGGGCCCATGCTCGCCGCAAGTTCTTCGAGATTCACCAGGCACAAGGGTCGCCGATTGCGGCCGAGGCGCTGAAACGGATTGCTGCTTTATATGCCATTGAGATTGCTGTGCGTGGCAAACCACCCGACATCAGACTCAAGGGGCGGGAGCAGGCCAAGCTCATCCTCGATGAATTCCATGCCTGGTTGCTCGACACGCGACGACAACTCTCGAAGAAATCCGGCTTGGCGGAGGCCATCGGCTATGCCTTGAACCATTGGCAGGCATTGATTCGCTATGCCTCGGATGGGCGGATTGAGATCGATAACAATGCCGCCGAACGAGCCCTGCGGGCAGTCGCCCTTGGACGCAAGAATTTCCTGTTCGCCGGCTCGGATGCGGGCGGTGACCGTGCCGCCGCGATTTACAGCCTGGTCGGCTCAGCAAAACTCAACGGTCTCGACCCGGAAGCCTATCTGCATTTCGTTATCGAGCAAATTGCCGACTACCGAATCAGCGTTCTCGACGACCTGCTGCCTTGGAATGTCGCTGCGCAGATCACTAAGACCACAGAACTCGCTGTTGCGGCCTGATTCCGACTAGCTCGGAAAGACGGTCATGGCCGGACGGTTACCAAGGAGGTAATGATGAAATGGAATAAAGACCACATTCGAGAAACTATGCTTTCGCTGGAGACCGCAGCCTTGCATAGTGCTCGCGATAACTATCTAAATTATCTCGCCACCGCTTGGCTTGATCCGACCGAACCGATCGAGAACGACGAGCAGGCTCAGGCCGAAGTCGCGGCTGACTTCGCTGAAGCGCTTGACGACACACTCCATGACCACGCCGATAAACTCGAAAAGCTCAGGGCGATTGATTTCGGCTCTAAGTCGACAGTCAAGGAAGGTGCTGTCGTCAAGCTGTCTGGCCGCTACTTTGTGATCGCAGTGTCAACGAGCAAGTTCATCTGTCAAGGCCGTGAGCTAATGGGTATTTCCACGATGGCGCCGATCTTCAAAGAGATTGAAGGAGCGCGAGCAGGGGAGACCGTGCGGTTCAACGGCCGGGACCTCACTGTAGAAGACGTTGCATAGGGCATGAATGTAATGAATCAAGACTTCAGGACACAGGGCGCAGTTCTTGGTGGAACACTTGCATTGCAATGGTTATTCGGTTGGCTATCGGATCGGGTGTCTTGTAACCTTGTCATTACCGGTGCAGCCCTGGCGTCTGCAGCGTCTGGTATTGGGGTAGCGTGGCGGCACAAACGCCCCTGCTGCTTGTGCCGGGTGTGAACTGCAGCGGTATTGACATCCGGATCTATTTGTCGTTTCTCGCGGTCGCGAATGACGACTTTCCGACGGGTCGGCTACTTGGCACTGGATGCGGGCTTCTTTTGTTCAGAGGCTTTGAGACTGTCGCTGGACAACTTATAAGGGGAGCTGCGATGCATATCGTCGGCCCAGGAGGCTCATTCTTCTACACGGCTGCAGATCGACAATCGGAGATGCAATATGAAACCTGATGTTCTACTCTACACAACGAGTTGGTGCCCCTATTGCCGACGGGCGAAGACGCTCCTCAAGGAGAAAGGTGTGCAATGGAATGAGCTCGATATTGAGGCAGATCCAATTCACCGGCAGGCAATGATGAAAGCTTCGGGTCGAAACACCGTGCCGCAGATCTTCATCAACGGCACGCATGTTGGTGGTTCCGACGAGCTTTTCGAGCTCGATGCTAAAGGCGAGCTCGACAAACTGCTCGCGCGCAATTCGCCTGCGAACTGAGCAATTGCTGTCCGGTCCAGACAGCTCGCGCAACACGTGCCAATTGATGAATATGAAAGGAGATTCCGTTGGTCTCAGCAATCTGGAAAGCCACCACCATCACCACAAGCGACGAGACGGTCGTCAATGGAAACCACTACTTTTCACATTCCGCGGTCGACCAAAGCCTGTTTGAGGTGGGCGAACCCAAGTGTGTCTTTCCAGTCAGGGGAACCGCGCGATATTTCCATGTCAACGATGCCGTCGGGCAGGTCGACATCCTCGTTCACAATGCCCCATCATCCGCCCGTCTCGGGCCTACGCGGTTGCAGGCGTCTGTCCATGGCTCTTTGCGCGGACCGAAGCTAACTGCCTCGAACAAGCTGCGCGTCCGTTGAATCAATACTGGTGAAATGAGATGGAGAATGCCGAGTTCGATACAGCTTTCGAGAAGCTTCCCGATGGATACAGCGAAGGCACCTACGAAGGCCGGCGTTTCGGATTGATCGTCCGGCGATCCAAGGACGGACGTCGCAACAGCCTGTTCGCCAGGGAGTTGGCGGGGACCGACATTGTCAGCTTCAACTTGTATCGAGTTACATCAGGTAAAACATCGCTCAAGCCGTGCGAGATGTCTGCGGGAAAGGTCGTAGCATTCGTCCTGGATGTCAGTCCGGACGCTTGACTGCCAAGAGAGGGTTTCGGACGATCGCTCCGCCTGCGATACCCGCCCCCTATGACTGCGCATTTTGCTCAAAGATATCAAAACTATAGTGGGAGGTCATTTGACCTGGGCTGGCGGTGAATCATCTTCTATAAATCACCAGTCGTGGTGGAATCGGTTCTGGCTCCCGTGTAAGCCATAATTTAGAAAGTCTAAGCGATGACGAAAACCAGTGCAGAACCGTTCCGACACCCGCTGATCTCAACGAAATGTACGGCGATGGCCGTTGCTTATGACTTGAAGAGCATCATGGCGAACAGCTATGCGATCAATGCCGAAACCATGATCGTTGAAGACGCGAGTCATTCCTCTGATGTTGACATGGCGGACCAAGTTGCGGCGCGGTTCACTCCCTTTATCCGTAGCGTCCAACTGGGCAAGCCCACGTCAGGAATTACGGCTATGCGTGGGAGGTGAAGGTGACGAAGCTTGGCTTTGGAGGTGGATGCCATTGGTGCACGGAAGGGGTGTTCCAATCATTGCGCGGCGTCGACCAGGTCGACCAGGGTTTTGTCCAGGCGGACGCGCCAGCTGATACCTGGGCAGAAGGGGTGATCGTCACCTTTGACCCCTCGGTTATTGACTTGGCGACGCTTTGCGAGGTACATCTCAGAACACATTCTGCTACCAGGGCCCGCTCACCTCGCGGCAAGTATCGCAGTGCGATCTACACCTTCGAAGATAGCCAGCGGCATGAGGCTGAACTGGCAATAGCCCGCTTCGCCGAAGAATCTGGAAAGACGGTGCATACCCTCGTTCTCCCCCTCAGAAGTTTCAAGGCGTCGGACGAGCGTTACCAGAATTACTATCGAACCGACCCGAGCAGGCCCTTCTGCCGCCGCTTCATCGATCCTAAACTGGATTTCATCCGACGGCACTTCTCAGATGTCGCACTACCTGAGGTGCAAACCTAGACGCGAAGACTCGTCTCGCGTCTTCGGCCAGGTCAGCACCAACGTGCAAGTCAACGCGTAGGGCAATTTCACTCGCATTTGGCACCAAGAGCGCGAAGCTGTCAGGTATTGGTGCCGCAGTCGGACGCGAACCGACACCAATGGCTACGGGGGATTTTCAATCCGCTGCGTCTCACCGCGGCGAAAGACGCGATGTTAAGTTTCATCTACTTCGGAGTCGCAGAGAAAAACGTGGACGTCGCGCTGGCCTCGGGGTTTGCCCCAGTAAAATTCGAGGATGCTATTGGTCAAACAGGAGCTGCTCACTGCGCTCGCGAACACGCTCGATTCTTTCTCGCCCGGAGCCGGCGCCAAAGCCGCGTTCGAGTCACCCAAGGTGGCGGCGCACGGCGATTTCGCCAGCACGGCCGCCATGCAACTCGCCAAGCCGCTTGGCCGCAAGTCGCGCGAACTCGCCGAAGAACTGAGCGCCGCCCTGCTGGCCACGCCTGCGTTCGGGCAGTGGGTGGAGGCGGTCGAGATTGCCGGGCCTGGCTTTCTCAATATCCGTTTGAAAACGGCCGCCAAGCAGCAGGTTGTGCGCGAAGTGCTCGTTGCCGGCGAGGCATACGGCCGCCAGCCGACCACCGGTGAAAAGGTGCTGGTCGAGTTCGTCTCGGCCAACCCGACCGGTCCGCTGCACGTCGGCCACGGCCGTCAGGCTGCGCTGGGTGATGCCATCTGCAACCTGCGCGCCACACAGGGTGATGCGGTGTACCGCGAGTTCTATTACAACGACGCTGGCGTGCAGATCCAGACGCTCGCCAGCAGCGTGCAGATGCGCGCCAAGGGCCTGAAGCCGGGCGACGCCGACTGGCCGAGCGGCGAGAAGGCTGCGGCTTACAACGGCGACTACATCGCCGACATCGCCGAGGACTTCAAGGCGAAGAAGGCCGTGAAGTCGGATGACCGCGCGTTCACCGCGAGCGGCGACGTCGATGATATTGACGCGATCCGTGAATTCGCCGTGGCCTACCTGCGGCGGGAGCAAGACCTCGATCTGCATGCATTCCGTGTGCGCTTCGACAATTACTACCTCGAGTCGAGCTTGTATTCCAGTGGACGCGTCGAATCGACAGTGGGCAAGTTGGTGGCCGCCGGCAAGACCTACGAGCAGGACGGCGCGCTGTGGCTCCGGTCGACCGACTACGGCGACGACAAGGACCGCGTCATGAAGAAGGGCGACGGGACGTATACCTACTTCGTGCCCGACGTGGCGTACCACATCGCCAAGTGGGAGCGTGGCTTCCACACCGTCGTCAACATCCAAGGCACCGACCACCACGGGACCATCGCACGCGTGCGCGCCGGCCTGCGGGGCGTGGACGAAAGCATCCCGGCCAATTACCCCGACTACGTGCTGCACACCATGGTGCGCGTGATGAAGGGCGGCGAAGAGGTCAAAATCAGCAAGCGCGCCGGCAGCTACGTGACTCTGCGCGACCTGATCGAATGGACCAGCACCGATGCGGTTCGCTTCTTTCTGCTAAGCCGCAAGCCCGACACCGAATATACCTTCGACGTCGATCTCGCCGTGGCGAAGAATAACGACAACCCGGTGTATTACGTGCAGTACGCGCATGCCCGCATCTGCTCGGTGCTGGCGAGTTGGGGCGGCGACGTGGCATCCTTGCACGATGTCGACCTGTCGGCGCTCGACAGCCCGGCCTCGCAGGCGCTCATGCTACTGCTGGCGAAGTATCCGGATATGTTGACCGCTGCCGCGAAGGATTTCGCGCCACACGACGTCACTTTTTACCTGCGCGAACTCGCTGCCAGCTACCACAGCTACTACGACGCCGAGCGCATTCTGGTCGACGACGAGAGCGTCAAGAAAGCCCGTTTGGCGCTCGTCGCTGCCACCGCACGGGTGCTGCAAAATGGACTCTCGATTCTCGGCGTCCGTGCGCCGAGCAAAATGTGAACAGAGCTGTCCTAGCAAATCTGAACAACCCTATTGGTGAGTCCGCGATCCTTGTGCGCCATCATGAGTCCGGGCGTCTTGCCCTGGAGATAGTTGGTGTAAGTTCGCATGAAGGGCTCTGTTGCCGTGAGGCGCCATAGGCAAGAAGCAAGCGCCGCTCGGGTCAGACTTCAGCGCAATTCAACAGTGGCAGGCATCCATGGCCTTAGCGACATTGCCAACTCGGGCTAACAACGTCTGACCCAATCCGCACTCAGAGGCTGGATATGTGGCTGATGGCTGCGGCGGTCAAGTTTCCCGCGCGCGCTGCATCGGCAATAGAGCCGCGCTCGACGACCGCAATCAAACTGCGCAGATAACGTGTATCCATAACAATTTCTTTTGAAGAAAGAAAAAATTATAGGCTTTGTCTTTTGAAGGTCGGGGCATACGATCCACTTCATTGACCCGTTCGGAAATCTGAACCGAACGTTTTCCAACCCGTTAAATTTAGGAAATCCATGAATATCCGTATCTTCAAACATTTGCTGCTCTCCGCGAAGACTTTCGTATTAGGCGCGTCTGGACAGACGAACGTCGCGACGGCAAAAAGCGCCAGCACGCGGCAAGGTAAGCCAGCGTATCTAGTCATCGACATCAACATTAAAGATGAAGAGCGCTTCGAAAAAGAATACGTCAGCAAAGTCATTCCGCTGGTGCAAACCTTCGGGGGGGTGCCAATCGTAAGTGATGATCAACCACACCCACTGGAGGGAGCTTGGCGGCCGAAGCGCATAGTGATCCTGCAATTCCCGTCGAAAGATCAGCTTCTCAAGTTCTTTAACTCGCCTGAATACGGGCCCTATAAACTAATTCGACAGGCCAACTCTGAGGGCACAGCGATTGCGGTCGATGCCATTTAATGCCTTATGACTAATGCTTTCGCTTCCATAAGGGCCTGCGGAAATCGAACCCTCACATGCCTCTTCCGTTGAGCAGGACTCGATGGAGTTTGAATCGTGAAAACAGCGCACAGGCCATAGGTGTGCGACGTTGAAACATGCGTCATATGGAACGCTCGCCCCCAGATTCAACAATAGCTCTGTACGGTGTTAGCCTAATACCTTCCCATGCAGGGGAGGATGGATTGCTGTTCTTATAGTTAACTTTA
>Ga0073902_10002293_pt1 | contig 10076 bp, 9 predicted proteins | sample KloWWTmeKNB19Kit_FD_66667 | JGI IMG/M metagenome (GOLD analysis project Ga0073902, IMG submission 66667) | Active sludge microbial communities from Klosterneuburg, Austria, studying microevolution and ecology of nitrifiers - Klosterneuburg... | ecosystem: Engineered > WWTP > Aerobic digester >...
TCGGCGTGGAGGGGAAAAGCGTTTTACTGAGTTTTGGCTTGCTTTCTCCGAATAAAGGCATCGAAAATGTCATTGCCGCGCTGCCCGCCATTTTGGCAAAGTATCCGAACGTAGTTTATATTATTGTCGGCGCGACCCATCCGCATATCATAAAGAATGACGGCGAAACTTATCGGTTGTTCCTTCAAAGGCTGGCGCATGAAAAAGGCGTGGAAGCCAACGTGATCTTCTACAACCGTTTTGTCAACCCCGAGGAACTGGTTCAATTTATCAGCGCGGCAGACATCTACATCACGCCGTATCTGGACGAGGCGCAGATCACATCCGGCACGCTGGCGTACACCTTAGGCGCCGGAAAGGCGATCATCTCCACGCCGTATTGGTATGCGGAAGAAATGCTGGCTGACGAGCGCGGCGCGCTGGTGCCGTTTAGCGACCCGCAGGCGCTGGCTGAACAGGTGATCGATCTGTTGGGAAACGAGTCGAAACGTCATGCCATGCGGAAGCGCGCCTACCTATTCGGGCGAGACATGATCTGGTCGCAGGTTGCCCGGCGCTATATGAAAACCTTCGAGCGCGCTCGCGCCGAACGGCGTTATTTTGCGCAGGCGGAATTCGCAGTGAAGGCATTGGACAAACGCATAGGCGATTTACCTCCGCTCAAACTGGACCATTTGCGTGATCTCACGGATGACACTGGCATCCTGCAACATGCCGTCTTCACGATACCCAACTATCAGGAAGGCTATACCACAGACGATAATGCCCGCGCATTAATGGTCAGCGTGCTTTTGGATGAATTGGGGAATGTGGATGCCGCTGAATTGTCAACTCGCTATCTTGCGTTCATCTGGTATGCGTTCAACGCCAAAACTCGGCGCTTTCGTAATTTTATGGGTTATCAACGAAACTGGCTCGAAGACAGCGGGTCTGACGACAGCCACGGCCGCGCTTTGTGGGCGTTGGGCATGATACTGGGACGCTCTACTACGCCGGCGCTGCATGATATGGCTGGGCGCGTATTTCAACAATCCCTGCTCGCGATTCTTGAGACGAGCAGTCCGCGCGCCTGGGCTTTTGCGCTGATAGGCATCCACGAATACCTGAAACGATTTGCCGGTGACCGCCGCGTTAGCCAAGTGCAGGAGGAATTAGCCGGTCGGCTGCTCTCGCTCTACAAGGATAATCAGAGGGAAGGCTGGAATTGGTTCGAGGATAAGTTGACGTATTGCAACGCCTCGTTGTCGCACGCCATGCTGTTGTGCGGCGAATCTATACCCAACCCTGAAATGACGAATATCGGCTTGGAGTCTCTTGGCTGGCTTGCCGATATACAGCGCTCCGATACGGAAGGAAAACACTTCGTTCCTATCGGCTCGAACGGATTTTACCCGCGCGGCGGAGAACGCGCCCGCTTCGATCAGCAGCCGGTAGAAGCGCAGGCGATGGTCTCTACCTGCCTGGAAGCATATCGGATCACCGGGAAGAAAATCTGGCAGATGGAAGCCCGTCGCGCCTTCGAATGGTTTCTTGGGCGAAATGACCTGCATCTGCCGGTGTATGACCCAACCACCGGAGGTTGCCGCGATGGTCTTCACCCGGATCGAGTGAACGAGAATCAAGGCGCAGAGTCCACTCTTGCGTTTCTCCAATCCCTTTTAGAGTTAAGGTTAGCCGAAAATATCGAGGAATCTCATGAGCACAGCCACAACGAACAATCACCGAACAAATCTATTTCAACGCCACACGTCGAACCCCATCCTGACAGCCGCAAACTGGCCCTATCAAGTCAATAGTATATTTAACCCCGGAGCTACGTTACTCGCTGACGGGACTACATTGTTGTTGTGCCGCGTGGAAGACCGGCGCGGTCATTCCCATCTATGCGCGGCGCGCTCCGTGAACGGCTTTGACCAATGGCAGATAGACTCTCAGCCGACTTTTACGGCTGATCCCGAACGTCACCCCGAGGAGTTGTGGGGGGTGGAAGATCCGCGTATCACCTACGTTCCTGAGCTGGAACAATATGCGATCGCCTACACTGCCTATGCAAGCGGAGGACCGGGCGTCGCTCTCGCGCTCACAAAAGACTTCCGCTCCTTCGAACGTTACGGCGTGATCATGCAACCGGAAGATAAAGATGCCGCCCTCTTGCCGCGCCGGATTAATGGCCAATGGGCTTTGATCCACCGTCCCGTCACCGCGACCAGAGCGGATATGTGGATTTCCTATTCTTCCGATTTGCGGAATTGGGGAAACCATAAGAAAATTCTAGAGGCGCGGCTCGGCAGCTGGTGGGACGCCAACAAGATCGGGCTTTCGTGTCCGCCCATTGAAACGCCGGAGGGTTGGCTGGTGATCTATCATGGCGTGAAACTCAACGCGGCTGGGGCTATTTACAGATTGGGTCTCGCCTTGTTTGATTTGAATGAACCGGAGCGCTGTTTGAAACGCGGCGACGAATGGGTTTTTGGTCCCAGTGAGCCATACGAACAGCATGGAGATGTAGATAAAGTCGTCTTCCCCTGCGGCTATACCCTCGCGCCGGATGGCGATACGCTCCGCCTGTATTACGGCGCGGCCGACACAAGCATAGCCGTGGCAACGGGAAGCGTAAAAGCCATGCTCGCATGGCTACATGAAGAGGGCTAATTAACTGATGTTACGCAGTTTACTCGTAGCGCGACATTCATGTCGCCTTCAAATGCGAGATAAATCTCGCGGTACTGCGTAAGGTGAGTTAATTAATCCTGATCGCCACGCCCATTACCGCCACGTAATGCGCCGCGGCGGCAAGCAAAACGAAAATGTGCCACATTTCGTGGAAGCCGAACACGCCGGGTTTGAAGTTGAAAATTTTCGTAATGTACACAACCGCGCCGAGCGTGTAAAGTACGCCGCCGATGATGAGCCATGTCAGTACCCAGGCGGGCAGAGCCGCGAGCATTTGCCCAGCCGCCGCGACAGCCAGCCAGCCCATCACAAGATAGATGCCCGCGTTCAACCAGCGTGGCGCGCGGATATAAAACACCTTCACGACGATCCCGATGATCGCCAGCGACCAGATGATGGTCAACATGCCCCACTTCCAAAAGCCTTCGAAGGCGTTTACGCAAAACGGCGTGTACGTCCCTGCGATGAGCAGGTAGATGGCGGCGTGGTCCACTTTGCGGAAAATTTCCAACGCGCGGTCTTTCACTTGTACCATGTGATATGTCGCGCTCGCGGAAAACATGGCGATCAAACTCACGCCATAAATCGCGAGTGAGATAATTTTTGCGGGCGTGTCCCAGCCGATGATCAGCAACGCGATCAACCCTCCGAGCGCGAGTAACGCGCCCGCCCAGTGGGTGAGGCTGTTTACAGGTTCACGTAATTTTTTCAACATAGTTCCTCTCTTGAACTTTGCGAAGGTTATCAACCTTCGCAAAGTTTGGTTGCAATAATAATTAACAATCGGCTCGATTTAACGTCGCGTACCATAATTTCGGTTTCAAAATTTGCTCGCGCAAACGGCTCTTTCAATTTCTTCTTGATGACCTCCTCCGATTCGGAGGGGGACTCGCCTGTGAATTTATACAGCCATTCGAGCAATCTATTCTTCGGCATCGCCACAGGCAGGACGATCAGCCTGCCTCTATCCATGAGGCATCTTCTAGCCTCTGCCAACGCGCGCGGGTCGAAGATGTATTCCGTCGGAAAGGTCGAGACGATGGTGTCGAACGATTCGTCCGCGAAGGGGAGGTGTTGCGCCAGCCCGCGCGTGAGATTCGCTTCGCCGTTCGTGTTGCGCCGCGCGAGGCGACTCATCTGAGGCGACTCGTCAATTCCTACGGCGAACCAGCCGTCCCGTCGTAAGAGGCGGTGCAAGTGTCCCGGTCCGTGACCGAGTTCGAGAATCCGCGTCCCTTCGATGAGTGGGAGAATCTCCCGCGTCCAGTCCTTCCAACGATTGAATGAAACTGCCGCGGCGACGAAATCGTATGTGAAAGCAAACTGGTGATAGAGGAGTTTGAAGAAGAGTCGCAGGAATGCTTTCACGAAGCGTAAGCGCCTTTCTTGCCGAAGGTGTAAGCGTTCGCCTTACCGAAATAAAACGAGGGTTTGGTTGCGCCAAACCCTCGTCTCGTTGATTCGGTGAAACTTACGCGGCGGCTTCTTCGCCTTCCGCGCCTTTCTTAGTTTTGCGGATGGACTCGACAGCGGATTTGCCGCGCTCGCGGGCATCGTCGTAGATGGCTTTGCCGCGCTCGCGGGCGGTGTTGTACATTTCGCCACCGCGTTCGCGCACTTGCTTGGCAAGTTCGTCGGCGCGGGCGCGGGCTTCAGCGGCGGCGGCTTCGGCGCGGGCAAGCGCTTCTTCCGTGGTGTGCTGGGCGCGGTCGCGCAGTTCAATGGACTTGTCCTTAATCAACGCGCGGGTCTCTTCGCCGGATTGCGGGGCGAAGAGCAGGGAAACGACTGCGCCGGTGAGTCCACCGACGATGAAGCCTACGAGAAAGGCTCCGAATTCATCACGATCAGACATGGTAACCTCCTTGGGGTTAGCGGTTTAGGTTTTGTATCAGACCTCACAGGTCTTTAAGACCTGTGAGGTCTTTATCAACGATTATTTTTTCTTGAGTCCCATCAATTCTAACATACGGTATAAACCAGCGAGATAGCCGTTCAGTTTGACGACCGGTTCGACAACATTTTCGCCGAGAAATTCTGCCGTGCCGCGCAGGTTGTTGACCGTGTCGCTGGTGGCTTTGAGGATGGGACGGACTTCGTTTTGAAGCAGATTGATCAGGCTGGCGAGTTGGACGATCAGCACGATGAGCGCGACTCCAATGACGAGTGATTCGAGCGCAACGATGATGATGAAGATGTCGCGAATCCTGTCGGTGGGCGTGGCAGGTTGAAGCAGGAAGAAGATCGCCGTTCCCAGCAGGGCAAGCAGGATGACCGCGCCGACGATCACCCAGATCATCAGGCGCTTCATCTGCTTTTCCTGTTCGATCTGTTCAGGAGTGCGCGGTGTCGGTTCGGAATATGTGGGCGGAGTTGTCATAGTCAAATTATAGCATTGTTATTTACGCAGGATCGTCGGGGTGGTTGCTACATCCCAAGTAATTTCATCTCGGAGCGGACGATTGCTTCCCAGCCTTCGCGGAAGGGACGTTGTGTCAGCCCAAGTTCGCGTTTGGCTTTACTGCTGTCGCCCCAATACGTCACGCCTGCGAGAGAGCGCAAGGCGTCTGGTGTGTAATATTCGGGCATGAAGCCTGCAAATGGCACAGCCAGAACGGACATCAGTTTCAGCATTTGATACGGAATAACCATCGGCATTTTTGCGCCTGAGATTTCGCATGTAAATTTGTACGTTTCTTCAAGCGTATGCGGTTCGCCCGCAGTGATGTAGGCTTCGCCGATCTTGCCTTTCTCCATCATCAAGAGATGCCCGCGCGCGGTGTCTTCTACATGCTCATAACATACGCCGAATTGTGTGGGAATCACGGGGATCTGTCCTCGCAGCAAACTTCGGATTCCGCTACCCATGGAAGAGGTGTCGCCGGGTCCGTAAATTCCGCCGGGCATGGCAATGACGAGCGGTAGACCCTTTGCAATGAATCCCTGTGCGATTTCGTGCGCGGCGGCTTTCGTGCGGTCATAGAGGGAGAGATGTTTACCCGTGAAGTGATACGACTCATCTACGACTTTCCCTTTGGTATCCGAGTTGACCGCGCAAGTGCTGGTGTATACGCCTTTCGGGATTTTCAGTTCTTGCATTAACTCAAGCACATTGCGCGCGCCAAGCACGTTGATGTTATAGCCGTCCTGTTTATCTTTTGCCTTTGCCGAATATTTATACCAACCTGCCACATGGAACACACCATCCGCGCCCGTCATCGCCTCGCGCATGGATTCTTTGTCGGTCACGTCACCCTTGTGCAATTTGACGCCCAGTTCCTCCATCCATTTTGCTTTTTGCGGGTCGCGCACAACGGCGCGGACTTCATGCCCCGCCTTGACAAGTTGCCGAACGATCTCGCCGCCTACAAAACCTGTCGCGCCTGTAACCAAATATTTCATAGTAGACCCGTTTTCTCCTTGACCTTTCCTTGCATCCGCAGTATTATAACACAACCGACCGTTCGGTAGGTAAAAACTATGACGCGAAACGAACTCATCGAAACCGCCGCGCAGGTCTTTCGTCAGAAAGGCTATCACGGCGCATCCATGGAAGACATCGCCGCCGCCGTGAAATTGCGAAAGGCGAGCCTGTATCACCATTTTTCCTCCAAGCAGGAAATCTTGCTTGAAATTCTAGACCGCGCACTGCAATTACTCCTCGAAAAAATTTCCGCCATCACCGAACAAAATATTTCCGCTGACAAAAAGCTGCGGCTGATGATCCGACAATATCTGCAAATCCTGGCAGAGAACGTGGATCTCGCCGCAGTTTTGCTTTTTGAGCATCGCGCTCTCGAACGCAGGCAACATGCGCGTCACATTCCCAGCCGCGACAAATTCGAATCGCTTTGGAAGGATGTCGTTGCTGAAGGCGTGAGTAAAAAGATTTTCAAATGCGACGACCCGTCCATGGCTGTCCGCGCATTGCTTGGGCAGTTGAACTGGACGATCACGTGGTATTCGCCCGACGGCGACAAATCCATCGAGGAGATCGCCGACGATTATTCCAATTTGTTGTTGAATGGATTGTTGAAATGAGCGCATCCTTCGCCGTATTTGAATCCGCTGGCGGGGCGAAAATCTTTCGCCTTCCGCTTCAAGTCTTTCCGAACTTTTGGGCGTATGCTTATGTTGTGCAACACGATCAGCAAACTTATCTCATTGACACTGGTTCGGGGACAGATACCTCGCATGAAGGTTTGTTGAACGGACTCAAACAGGCGGGATTTCAACCTGCTGACTTAACTCAAATTCTTCTGACTCACGCGCACATTGACCATTACGGCGGACTCTCCAAACTCAAGCCTCTCACGAACGCGAAGATTGGATGTCACGAACTGGATGCGCAAACCGTGTCGCATCACGATGAAAACCTTGCGTTGATGAGCAAACGCTTCGCCTCTTTCCTGACTTCGGCTGGGCTCGCTAAAGACGAAGCGGATTCACTCCTCGACATTTACCGCTTCACGAAAAGTCTGTATCAATCCGTTCCCATTGACATTGCATACGAGTCGCAAAACATGCAAGTTGGTCCGTTTGAGTTGATTCACCTCCCTGGGCATTGCGCGGGTCATGTGGCGATGCGGCTGGACGATGTCAGCTTCTGCGGCGATATGGTCGTGGAAGGCGTCACACCGCATTTGTATCCAGAAACCATCGGCGCGTATAACGGACTCGATCATTACCTCGAATCCCTTGAGAAATTGCGAGTGTGGGCGGATGGCGCGCGGCTGATCCTAAACGGTCACAACGATGTAATCACCGATCTCCCTGAAAAGGTTGACGCGGCACGCAAGCACATCCTTCATCGCATGAGTAAGATAGCGAATGCGCTTGCCGAGCCGCTCACAATCGCTGAAGTTTGCGGAACGGTCTATGGCAGGATGGAAGGCTATAACCAACTACTTGTCATCGAAAAAACTGGCGCATATGTCGAGTATTTCTATGAACATAGCATGATCGAAATCGTCAACGCTGATGAGGTGGAGCAGGGCTTGCCTGCGCGGTATCGGCGGTTGCGCGGTGAAGATGAAATGTTGGAAGAATTGGAAAGAAAGGTAAAGACGGAGACACGGATGCAAGTAGACACGTAAACACGGAAACAGGTAGTCACTTGTCTGCTTGTTTACTTGTCTACTTGTTTACCTGTATACCCCTGCACTCCGAAGGAGAAACCATGTACTCATTCGACCCAACTGAAGAACAACAAATGCTGGTTGACGCGGTGAACAAATACGCCGTCAACGATTTGCGTCCCGCCGCGCGTGAGGCGGAGGAAAATAATGATCTGCCGAAGAAACTTGTCAGCAAAGGCTGGGAGTTGGGACTGCTTCAAGCGTCCATTCCCGAATCCTACGGAGGATTCGGCGAACGGAGCGCGGTGACGGGCGCGCTGGCGTTGGAAGAAATGGCGTTCGGCGATCTGGCGGGAACTCTCGCAGTGATGACGCCGAGTCTCTTTGCGACGCCGATTTTGATGGTGGGCAGTGAAGAGCAGAAGAAAACTTATTTGCCGAAGATCATCGCGGGCGATTGGAATCCGTACACTGCCGCGCTGATCGAATACGCGTTTGACTTCGATCCGAACGATTTGAAAACAACGGCAACACTGCAAGGCGAAAATTATATTCTCAACGGCGAGAAGGCGTTTGTCCCGTTTGCGAGGGGAGCCGAGTCAATTCTCGTGTACGCGAATCTCGATGGGCAGAGTCAAGCCTTCATTGTCGAGAAAGAAGCGGAGGGTTTATCCGTCAGCGATGAACGCGAGAAGTTGATGAGTCTCAATGCGCTTCCGATGTATCGAGTCAAATTGGAGGATGTAAAAATTCCCGTTGCGAATCGACTCGGCGGCGCGGCGGGTCACGATTTTGAAATCATTCTCGCTTCGATGAGAATTGCCAACGCCGCGACAGCCGTCGGTGTGGCGAATGCGGCGTTTGAGTACGCAAGGGATTATGCAAAAGAGCGCGAAGCCTTCGGTGTGAAGATCGCGCAGAAACAAGCCATCGCGTTTATGCTCGCCGAAATGCGGACCGAGATCGAAGCGATCCGTTTGCTCACTTGGGAAGCCGCGTGGAAGTTAGATCAGGGACGCGAAGACGCAAGCAACGAAGCCTATCTCGCGTCCACTGGCGCGGCGGATATGGCGATGATGGTCACCGATCGCGCCGTGCAAATCCTCGGCGGACACGGCTATATCCGCGAACATCCCGTTGAGATGTGGATGAGGAATGGGAGAGGGTTTGCGATGTTTACGGGACTTGCTATTGTCTAATGTCGTTGCGAGGGCGATGCTCTTTCGCCCGAAGCAATCTCCTCGCAACAGAAGACTTCTTGTAACAGGAGATTGCTTCGTCACCGCTTCGCAGTTCCTTGCAACGACATGTAAAAGGAGAAAAAATGCCAATCGAATTTGAAGCGCCGAAACCGATTACCAACGCGCAGTTTGTGTTGAAGACTGTCGCCGAGGAAATGATGCGACCGAAGTCGCGTTATTTCGATGAGCACGAACACGAAATCCCGTGGGATTACATCGAGTTCATGCACTCTGCCATGAAGGCGATGGGCGGGAGTTCGCTCGCGCCAAAAGAAAATGGAAATGGCAAAGATGCTGAGAAAGAAAAACGCCCGCCCATCGGATATCAATTGATCGCGGCGCAATTGGAGGCGTTGTCGTGGGGTGACGTGGGGATGTATCACTGCCTGCCAGGCGGCGGATTGGGAGCGGCGGCGGTTCATTCCGCAGGGACGGCTGAGCAACGCGTGAAATTTTTATCACGCTTCAACGGCGACAAACCCACGTTCGCGGCGATGTGCATCACCGAGGCGGGCGCAGGCTCGGACAACTCCGCCATCCGCACGCGCGCGGTGTTGGATGAAAAGACAAACGAGTGGGTGATCAACGGCGAGAAAATTTTCGTTACGGGTGGAGATAAATCATTCACCGAATATGAAAAACTTGGACGAGGCTTCATCGTCGTGTGGGCATCCATTGATCCCTCGGCAAAGCGGGCGGGGATGAGGGCGTTTGTCGTCGAAGGCGGCACGAAAGGCGTGGAGGTCGTCAAGCTGGAAAAGAAGATGGGCATCCGCGTCAGCGACACGGCGGCGATCTCGCTCGTGGACGCGCGCGTTCCGTTCGAGAATATTCTTGGAAGCCCGACAGTCGAGAAGAACATGGCGGGATTCAAAAAGGCGATGGCAACCTTCGATGCGACTCGTCCGCTCGTTGCCGCGACAGGCGTCGGCGTGGCGAGAGCCGCTTTGGATTTCCTGAAAGAGAAGTTGGCTGAGAACGGAGTCCAAATCAGATATGGTTTGCCGCGTCAGAAATTAACTTCCATCGAACGCGATGTGATTGATATGGAGATTATGTTGAAGTCTGCGTGGCTGATGGTCAT
>Ga0073902_10002294_pt1 | contig 10075 bp, 7 predicted proteins | sample KloWWTmeKNB19Kit_FD_66667 | JGI IMG/M metagenome (GOLD analysis project Ga0073902, IMG submission 66667) | Active sludge microbial communities from Klosterneuburg, Austria, studying microevolution and ecology of nitrifiers - Klosterneuburg... | ecosystem: Engineered > WWTP > Aerobic digester >...
TATACTATTACTGCAACAAAAAGCGGATTCTCAATATCGGGATGGAATGACAAGGCTTCTTCGATTGCGATTTACAGGCAATAAATTATGATAACCCTGTAGATGTTTTTTCATCTATTAACTCATCATATACAGGGCTTTCAGTTTTAAACATCCTGTCAAGCCAGGTAAAATACAGTCTAAAATTGTATTTGTATTGCTTATGATGAAGTGCATGATGAGTAGCCCCTATCACTGACTTACCAAAAATATTTCTGGCGAACCATCTCGGGTAAATTTCAATATCCAGGTGATTAATCACACTGCTAACAGACATAATAGTTAGCATTACAATCAGCACATATAAATTCATTGGCAGAAAAAGCAGAATGAGCGGAAGAAAAATGGCCTGTATCAACCCCTCGATCGGATGAAAAGAAAAAGCTGTCCATGGCGAAGCAATATGACTCTCATGGTGCCACTTATGAACTACCCTGAAAATCGAAGGAATATGCATCCACCGGTGCAGCCAATAATAATATATTTCCTGTAGAATTAAAGCTGCTATCAAACTTACCGGCAACCACCATATTGGATAAGCATGGATGTCTTCATAAATCTTCATGTATCCTTTTTGCCAAAGTAATAACAAGACTGCCCCGGAGATACCAAATAAAATAGCTGTCATATTACTCCGGATGATCTCCTTTCTGAACTGCCCGGGGTTATAGTCCCGCTGATTGATCTTTTTGCTTTTCCATTTTTCCCATCGCCACACATGAAATACCCGGTAAAATAGCCATGAGAGCAGGAAATAACGGCCTACCACCACTGCATATACAATAAAACTTATAATTAGAAACCATAAAGGATTTGAAACATCAGGAAGATTAACCACCAATTCTTGTTTTAAACAGTAAAAAGAAAGATTAAAACTAACGAAAGTTGTTCTAAAAAATAAAGGCTGCAAATAGCAGCCTTTATTATACAGTTAGTCTTGATTCTCTATGCATACTCTTCCTTCGCCGTCTTACTGTAATCATCAACTAATTTTCGCTGTAATTCAAACGGCACAGCCTCATAAGCAAGGAAACTCATTTTAAATTTAGCCCTGCCTTGTGTTATAGAACGAAGGGATGAACAATAACTATCCATTTCAGCCAGTGGTACTTTAGCCAGCACTTTTTGGAAATGTCCTTCACTATCTATTCCCTCTACAATAGCACGGCGACTTTGCAAATCTCCCATAACCGCTCCTGTCAAATCATCGGGGCATAAAACCTCCACATGGTAAATAGGTTCTAATATCTGGGGATCAGCCTGCTGAAAGGCCTGGCGGAATGCCTGCAATCCTGCAATCTTAAAGGAAATATCATTGCTATCAACCGGGTGCATTTTTCCATCATATACACATACCCTTATATCTCTTGCATAGGATCCTGTAAGCGGACCGTTGTGCATTTTCTCCATCACTCCTTTTAATATAGAAGGAAGAAAACGGGTATCTATAGCACCGCCAACAATACAATTATAAAAAACAAGCTTGCCTCCCCACTCTAATTCATGTACATCCCTAGCCCTTACATTCAGGTCTCTGGGTTCCGGCATTCCTTCATACCAGGGTTCTATCTGCATATATACTTCGCCAAACTGCCCCGAGCCGCCGCTTTGCTTCTTATGCCGGTAATTGGCATCTGCCATTTTACGGATGGTTTCCCGGTAAGCAATTTTGGGTTTTACAAATTTCACTTCTAACTTATGCTGGTGTTCAATCTTCCATTTGGCAACGGCCAGGTGCATATCACCCTGGCAATGTATCAATGTTTGCTTTAACTCAGGAGAAACCTCCACTAATAATGTAGGATCTTCTTCCCTTAGCTGATGTAAAGCCTGGGATAGTTTTTCCTCCTCCCCTTTTTTAATTGTTTCAATAGCCACCGTCATATTGTGAGATGGAAACTGTATCGGGGGTAATTCATAATTTTTTCCCTTTATGTGCAGCGTATTGTTTACATGTGTGTTTTTTAATTTCAATGTTGCTCCAATATCACCAGCCACCAGCTCATGGATTGCCATTCGCTTATTTCCCTCCACAAGAAATAACTGATTTATTTTTTCTGTAACCCCGGTACTCTCATTTTCAAGTTCCATTCCCACTTTTATTGTACCAGAATACACTTTAAAATAGGATAGTTCTCCGACGTGGGGCTCAGAAATAGTTTTATAAATAAAAATACAGGCGGGACCATTAGCATCACAAGCCAATTTATCGCCACTCTTTGTTATTTGCGGAGCCATTTCATTGGCACTGGGACAAACGTTATCAATAAAGCCCATCAGTCTTCCGCTTCCCATATTTCTTTCAGCTGATAAGCAGAACAACGGAAACAGGTCATGGGCAATCATCGCTTTCTTCAATCCTTCTTTCATTTCATCCTCATCCAGTTCTCCCTTGTCGAAATATTTTTCCATCAACGTTTCGTCATTACTGGCAATTGCCTCAATCAATTCTTTGTGCAATTCATCTGCTTTTGCTTTTTCCTCTTCCGGTATTGACTGCTTTTCTGGCTTGCCTCCCCCATCATTAAATCTATACATTACCATTCGCAGCACATCTATTATTTCATGAAAACCGGCACCCACCTGTCTTGGATATTGCACCATCACTATTTTGTTGCCGAAATGTGCTTTTGCTTCCCGTACTGCTTTATCAAAATCGGCATTATCATCATCTATTTTATTTACGGCAAAAATCATAGGGGTTTTGAATTGCTCCGTATATTCCCAGATTATATCAGTACCCACCTCTACTCCCATTACAGCATTTATCAGCATCACACCTGTATCTGCAACTCTTAAGGCAGAAATTACTTCGCCTACAAAATCATCGTATCCAGGAGTGTCCAGGATATTGATTTTATAACCCTGCCATTTTGTGTGAAGTAATTTGCTGAAGATGGAATTACCCCGTTCCTGTTCCAGTTCATGGTAATCCCCGGTAGTGTTTCGTTCGGCTATACTGCCGCGGCGGTTTATTATTCCTGCCTCAAACAGCATGCACTCCGCTAAGGTTGTCTTACCTGAGCCAACATGGCCCAGCAAGACAATATTTTTTACATGTGAAGTATCAAATTCAGGCATGGCAAAAAATTTATAATTGAAGAAATAGTTTTTTACAATTACAAATCTTCAAAAGGATGGCAACGAATAATATGAAGCCGGTTAGGCTCTAAGATGATTATAATCAACAATATGCCGGATAAATTTATTGGGATCGCTTCAAAAAAGCGTTGAATTCATTCCGCAGATCACTCAATGTTTGTTCCAACGCCTGATATTCTTCAAACAAATTTTCATGCCTGGTGAAACTGTCTTCATTTACTTTACCGTTAAAGGCAACTTTCTCAAAATTCATTTTCCTGTCATGTACTTTGATAGCTTGCTTCAGGTCATGAATGTTGATAAGTTGAATGTGAAACTGGTTGTGGAGATGTTCTACGTCCTGTAGTTGTTCTTTGGAGAGTGGTTGTCCTGCTACTTGCCGGAGTCTTGCTTCATCGTTACTGAATTCTTCACGATAATTACGAAGCTTTTCCCTCCAGGTGTTGCACTCCCCGGATAGCTGTGAAATGTCTACCTGAACCATGGCATTAAAAATTTAAAGCTTGTCAGACATGATAAGTCATATAACAAGCGGGGTTAAAAAATAAAAAGCTTATTTTTTCCCTGGGGTTGCGGATTGCGGTAGAGGCGTAATTGATCAGTGGTAAAGTAAGACAGTTTTTGGGAAAAACAAATAAAGCCGGGGATATTTTTTCAACAGCGTTAATAGATTTTTTGGGGGTACTTTATAATCCTGCAGGATGTTCACCCGGGTAAGATCTGGGGTAATAAAAATCGCAGGAACCGGTTCTTATCTTAGAAATAATTCATGGAAAAGTTTAGCCAAAAAAAGAGGTGAAAATTCACCTCTTTTTTGTTTAAATTCTGTAACAAGATACAGTCATTATGACTTAAGTTTTATTTTCAGATTAAACTGCCCTGTGATGACATCTTTTGGTGCAGCTACTCCAATTACTATATTGTAAGTATTCTGTGTAGGGTTTTGAAACTCAATTTTCCTTTCGCTGGTTTGTACTTTTCCTTTCCATGGCCTGTCCCATTTGTGGTCTGCCTCGCAGGAAATACAACTTGGTAAATTAGGTACTACACGATATTCATTATTACCCATCATATATCCATAGATACTCAGATCGCCGTTGGCATCTGTAGGAGTAACGGATATTGTCAAAATTGAGCGGGGAGGAATACTTGTAGCATACAACACATGATTACCACGGAACTTCAGGTTTTGTGTGGCCGGGAAACAGGCATTTGAACTGTTGGCCGCCCAGCTGAGATCTTCCATTAATACCCCTTTTGCAAGGTCACCGGAAACAATAACAGAATCGTTTGACTTGCTTTCAACCGTCGTTACATTAGAAGGCCATTGTGCATGCAGCACTCCCACTGTAAAAAGGCTTGTTATTAGAAAGATTAGTGTTTTTTTCATTTTATTTTTTTTATTTTTTTGGAACAATTTTTACCGTTTTAGTTACTCCGAACTCTCCAAACTTCTGCCCTTTAAACATTAATACAAATTCCAATTCATATGAACCCAGATAATAGGGAGCTTCTATCCCATAGCGAACTGTATTGCTTTCGCCTGCCAGGGTCGTTGGAGGATATAATGTTTCTGAAGAAGATGGTAAAAGTTCATCCCGCTGAATAGGAGAACCACTAGGGCCTTTTTTTATCGTAACCCTCAATTCAATATCCCGGGGATTCCAGGTACATGTGCCAACATTTCTTAGAGTAACCCTTACTTCGCCTTTCTGATCCGGATACATTTCAGAAGGCATATCGATATTACTTGAGCTAAACTGGCCATCATAGAAGCATTCCTGCTGGCTTTTGATTTGTGCAAACGAAGCTTGGGTAACGCACAGCATTACCAAAACGCATAAAAGATATTTTATTTTCATATAAAAAATTTAACTCAAAGCTGCAAAACTGAAACGATCATACAGTCACCCCATTGGGTGATTTTATCTCATCATAATTTCACGCAACCTCCGGATAACTTCAATGCGGGTGCCGGCATCTAATTTGAGGTAAATGTTTTTCAGGTGGGTCTTTACAGTATTTACGGAGATAAAAAGTTTATCAGCTATTTGTGTATTAGTAATTCCTTCATACAATTGCTGCACCAATTCAAATTCCCTTTCACTTATAGGTGATAGCAGGTAATAGTTGAGCTTATCATGGTTGAGAGGGGGTAATGAATGATTCTTTTCGGCTGTAAAGTTTGAGATAGCAATCTCCAGCGAGGCTAGCAATGTTTTTTCATTAAAGGGTTTAACGATGTAACCGCTTGGTTTCACTTTCTTCGCCCTTTCCAGCGTTTCTTTATCGGAATAGGAGGTAAGAAATAAAAAAGGTATCTGGTATTTTTGATTAATACTGCTGGCAATATCAATACCATCCTCATCACTTTCGAGGTTCACATCCAGAATGGCAGCATCAGGAGTATTGCTCTGCAGTTGCTCGTTAGCCTCTGCACTATCATAGGCAATACCACTTACCTCAAAATCATTATTGTCGAGGTACATGGATATATTCTCAGCTATTACCGGCTCATCTTCCACTATTAAAACTCTTAACTTACTCATGCCAACTTGTATTTGGTTATTTGCATTTCCACCACTGCCCCATTGTTATTATATACATCTAAATTAGCCTTCAACTTTTGAGCAAAAGCCTTTATCATTTTCATTCCGAAAGACTTACTTTCTTTGGCATTAAGACCATCCGGATAACCTGCGCCATTGTCGCTTACTTTCAGCAACAAGTGCTGATGTTCTTCTTTGAGTACAATACTCAACTCTCCCTGCCTGCCATCCTTAAAAGCATACTTTAGTGAATTGCTTACCAGTTCATTCAGTACCAGTCCCAGGGGAATCATGGTATCCACATCAAGATTTAAATCATCTATCTGGGTTTTCACTTTCACTTTATCATTGGTAACGTTGTAAGAATCACAAAGATTTTGCAACAGGTTATTGATGTATTCTTTCGTTTTAATACCCTTGATATTTCCTTCACTATACAGGTTTTGATGAATCAGTGCCATACTCTGTACACGGTTCTTTCCTTCTTTTACAGCCTCGCTGGCCTGGCTATCAGCAATGGTCATACTTTGCAGATCCAGCAGGCTGCTTATGACCTGCAGGTTATTTTTTACCCGGTGATGTATTTCTTTCATCAGCACCTGCATATCATCCGACTGTTTCTGTATCACTATACTCTTTGATCGTTGCTTTTTGTATTGAAATAAAATAATACCGGCAGCCATCAACAATAAAAAGGCACCCCCAATCAAAATTCTGCGAAGATTTTTTTCTTTTATTAACTCAGTAACTTTCAAATCATTCTCCCGGCCAAGCGCAGCATTTAAAGCTGCTTCTTTTTCTTTTTCCCTTGTCATGGATAAGCTATATGCCTTTTCCCTGTTTACAACCGAATCCATCAATTCATTTTCCCTTGCCAGTGCCAATTGTAATTCCATCTGGCGTAGCAACTCCACATCAGATAATTTTTTCTGTGAACTTAATAAAGAGATAGTTTTGATATCCAGTTCTTTTTGTGAGTTCAAAAGAGCAATTTCCTTCCTTGATATCTCGTTATTTGCATTGAGCAGAGCTATTTCCTTTTCTTTTTTTTCTGCCAGGTATTTTGCATCAAGCTCCATGGCCATCTCCATATTCTGCCGGGCAGTTATACTATCCTTAAGGGCAAAAACTTTGTCGGCGACATCATTAGCTTCCTTTAACCGTCCCCCCTTTTTTAATAAGCGGTAGGCCATTTTGTTATAGATATACATATTACTGGCATTACTTTCCAGTTTTGCTATTACAATGCTTTCTTCAACATATTTTAATGCTTCATCAAAACGGCCTTCTTTTTCGTATAATGATGCAATTTCTTCGTTTACTAATGAGCCGTTCGTTAAAAATTTTTCTGCGAGCAACTTATCCCTGACATTTTTAAAAAACTCTACTTTCGATTCTAATGGCGTTTCTTTAGCCCAGGCTATATAAAGAAAACTATGTACCGGATCTTTAGAAAAATCTTTCTTTGTTGTCTTTGTGAATTCCTGTTGCTCATTTAACAACAAAGCAAACTTGTCCACCTTCTTCCGGGATGCATAGAAATTAGCAAGGTTATACATGGTAAGGCCATGATCTCCACGAACGCCTTTTTCTTTAGTGAGGTAATATGCTTTTTCAAAATATTTTTCTGCCTCTGAGAAATTATAAGCCGATGCAAAGAAACTTCCCATTTCAACATAAGTTAACCAACGCCGGTAACTATTATGTATTGCACTTAACTCTTCGCTTTTCCTGAAATAAAGTAAAGCAGAATCTGAATCGTTTAAACGGACATGACATTTAGCCAACAATATATATATGGAATTAAGGTTGAGATAATGAAATGTTTTGACCGACCAGGCCTGGGCATTCCATAGGTAATTCATAGCCTGCGCTGTGTTGGACTGCATAACGGCCAGGTTACCTTTCTCCACATAATACTTAGCTATTAATGTATCGTTGTAGGTATTTAATGCCCGGGGCAACCCGGCATCAAGCCACAAGTTTGCACTATCAAATTTGGCCCGCTGAAAATATTTTCGGGCATACTTGAACAGGCTGTCTGCCTTTTGCTGGTCAGTATACGAATTATTAATAAATCTACCCATATCCTGGCCTGCCGCCAGCTGCCAACAAGTACATGAGCATAGAATAAGCAAAAAACTGATCCATTTCATTTGAGCAATAGCTTTTCCAGCATAAGTTAAATATAATACCGTGGTGATAGCAAATATTGGTGAAGAAATAAATTATCCCTTCACCCTGAGGGGTGATTTTCCAGTTTCCTGAATTACAGATATCTTATATTCGCAGTCCTGATAATGTGAACAGTGATCACCCAAACTACCATACAACAGATACTTGGCCGTCTTGATATACTGGATGTTATCGGGGGCTTTGTAAAACTAAAAAAAAGAGGCTCTAACTATCTTGGCCTCTGCCCTTTTCATAACGAAAAAACCCCTTCGTTCACCGTTTCACCTGCTAAGGAATTATACAAATGTTTTGGGTGTGGTAAGGCGGGCAATACGATCAGCTTCATAATGGAGCATGAAAAGTACAGCTACGTAGATGCATTGAAATGGCTGGCAAATAAATACGGCATTGAGATTGAAGAAACTTTTCAGAGTAATGAACAGCGGGAACAAATGCAAGCGGCCGAAAGTCTTTACATTATCAATGCTTTTGCACAGCAATTCTTCACCACACAATTATTGGAGACCGAAGAAGGGCAGGATATTGGACTCAGTTATTTAAAAGAACGGGGGTTCAGAGAAGACATCATTAAGAAATTCCAAATAGGTTACTCACCGGAACAAAGAGATGCGTTTACTAAAGAGGCCATTGCCAAACAATACAATACGGAATTACTGCTAAAGACAGGTTTGGTGGCCAATCGCAACGAGCAATTGATGGACAATTACCGTGGCAGAATCATCTTTCCGATTCATAATCATAGCGGTAAAGTATTGGGCTTTGGCGCCAGGATTTTAAAAAGCAATGATAAAGCCCCGAAATATATAAATACCCCGGAGAACGAGATTTATATCAAAAGTAAAATCCTCTACGGCTCGTGGTTTGCAAGACAGGCTATTGACAAGGCTGATGAATGTTTGCTCGTAGAAGGCTATACAGATGTTGTTTCACTTCACCAGGCAGGAATAGAAAATGTAGTCGCCAGTGGCGGCACATCATTAACACCGGATCAACTTCGCCTGATTAGAAAATACAGCAACAACCTAACGATTATTTATGATGGCGATGCTGCTGGTGTAAAAGCCGCTCTGCGGGGATTGGATTTAGCACTGGAAGAAGGGTTGAATGTAAAGCTGGTACTGATTCCTGATAAGGAAGACCCGGACAGTTATGTAAACAAGGTCGGTGCGACAGACTTCCGGGAGTTCATACAGAAGAATAAAAAAGATTTTATTCTCTTTCAATTAGAAGTTGCATTGAAAGATGCAGGAAATGACTCGGTCAAAAAATCTGAAGTGGTAAACCGCATGGCGGAAACCATTTCCAAAATTAACAAAGCAGAAGATTTTACCAAGCAGCAGGATTATATAAAGCATTGCTCTGAAATTTTAAAAATTGACGAAGGGGGTTTGCATGCTCTGGTTAATAAATTCATACGGGATAGAATTTCAACACAGGAAAGAAAGCTACCTTTTGAAGAGGCTAAACAACAGGAAGAAAATGCAAAACAGGCTGAACAAACCAATTATGATGACGCCACTTTCAACTTATTATTCAAAGATGAATTGCAGGAACGGGAAGTAGCCCGGATCTTACTTGAATATGGTATTAAAAAATGGGATGACACTAAACTGGTAGCAGAACATATCCTGGAAGAGATGGTGGATGAAAGCCTTATCGACAATACAGATGTGATACGCCTCATTGCAGCTTTTAAAGAATTATTACAACAAGACCGCTCCACCATTAATAAAAATTATTTTATTTATCATCCTGATACAAAGCTTAGCACTCTGGCTGTTTCACTGCTCAACTTTCCATATGAAGAAAGTGATCACTGGAGACGGGAGTTTAGCCAGGCAACAGGCTATCAAAAAAACCTTTTTGAGCAGAGCTATGAAGATTTTATCAAAACGATCGCCCCGGATAATGAAGAAAAATTAATGCGCTACCTGAAAATGGATGAAGACAAAACAAACGAAGGCGTAGATTCGGCTGTTAATTATCTTAAGCTTCGCAAAATCAAAAGAATGTTACTCGAGAACCAGCTTGATTTAGAAAAACAACACACACCGGAAGAATTCAGTATGCTGCACCAGACACATGAACATTTAAAAAAAATGGAAATGGAACTAACTAAAAAAATGGGTGCCGTTATACTTAAATAATTTTTGCTAATAGCATATCGCTATAAGACACTTCTATCAGGT
>Ga0073902_10002297_pt1 | contig 10068 bp, 9 predicted proteins | sample KloWWTmeKNB19Kit_FD_66667 | JGI IMG/M metagenome (GOLD analysis project Ga0073902, IMG submission 66667) | Active sludge microbial communities from Klosterneuburg, Austria, studying microevolution and ecology of nitrifiers - Klosterneuburg... | ecosystem: Engineered > WWTP > Aerobic digester >...
ACGATTGGCGGAACGCTGTCCGCACCGGCAGTCATCGTCAACAAGTCGACGGTGCCGGTAGGCACGGCCGACCTCGTCAGCGCGACGATTGCGCAAGCTCTGGCCGACCGCGGCAGCAGCGTTGCCTTCGAGGTCGTCTCCAATCCGGAATTCCTCAAGGAGGGCGATGCCGTGCAGGATTGCCTGCGCCCGGATCGCATCATCATCGGCAGCGACAGCGCCTCGGCAATCGCCGCCCTGCGCAGCCTGTATGCGCCGTTCAACCGCAATCACGATCGCATCGTGCAGATGGACGTGCGCTCGGCCGAGCTGACCAAGTATGCGGCCAATGCAATGCTCGCGACCAAGATCAGCTTCATGAACGAGATTGCCAACATTGCCGAACGCGTTGGCGCGGACATTGAAAACGTGCGTCTTGGCATTGGCTCGGATCCGCGCATCGGTTACCACTTCATTTATCCGGGTGCCGGATACGGCGGCTCCTGTTTCCCCAAGGACGTCAAGGCGCTTGAGCACATTTCGCGCGGCCACGGTTACCAGCCGCGCGTGCTGAGCGCCGTGGAAGCCACCAATGCGCTGCAGAAGCAGAAGCTTCACGGGCTCATCAGCCAGCACTTCAATGGCGACCTCGAGGGTCGCACGATCGCCGTGTGGGGACTCGCATTCAAACCCAATACCGATGACATGCGCGAGGCACCGAGCCGTACCTTGCTCGAACAATTGTGGGCTTCGGGCGCACGCGTACGGGCGTTCGATCCCGAGGCCCACGGCGAGGTGCGTCGACTCTATGGCGAACGCGATGATCTGGCCCTCTGTGATTCCCAATATGCCGCTCTCGATGGTGCCGATGCACTGGCCGTGGTCACCGAGTGGAAGGCGTTCCGAAGTCCCGACCTGGCCCGGATCGGCAAGGCATTGCGGGAAAAGGTGATCTTTGACGGACGCAACATCTTTGATCCCGCCAGCATCGAAAAAGCCGGCCTCGCGTACTACGGCATCGGCCGCGGACGCAGCATCCGGCGCACGCGCTAGCCTCGCCGGCTGTACCGCGGAGCGTACGCTCGCTACCATCACCCTCCCTGTTCCGATCGACCCGATCGGCTTCCCTATCCAGACGAACATCCATTGATGGAAAAGAAACGCGCATTGGTCACCGGCATCACCGGACAGGACGGTGCCTATCTCGCTGAATTGCTGCTCGCCAAGGGCTATGAGGTGCACGGTCTCAAGCGCCGCGCCTCGTCTTTCAATACCGAGCGCATCGATCACCTGTACCGCGAACTCGACGAATCCGGCCCGGCCCTGACCCTGCATTACGGTGACCTCACCGATTCGACCAGTCTCATGCGCGTGATCCAGGAAGTCGAGCCGCACGAAATCTACAATCTCGCCGCACAGAGTCATGTCGCGGTGTCGTTCGAGGAGCCGGAGTACACGGCCAACGCCGACGGTCTCGGCACGCTGCGCCTGCTCGAGGCGATGCGCATCCTCAAGTTGCAGGATCGTTGCCGCATCTATCAGGCCTCGACCTCCGAGCTTTACGGAATGGTCCGCGAAACGCCGCAACGCGAGACGACACCGTTCCATCCGCGTTCGCCCTATGGCGTCGCCAAGCTCTATGCCTACTGGATCACGGTCAACTACCGCGAGGCCTATGGCATGTTTGCCTGCAATGGCATCCTTTTCAACCACGAATCACCGATTCGCGGCGAAACCTTCGTCACGCGCAAGATCACGCGTGGGCTGGCGCGGGTCATATGCGGCTTGCAGCATTGTCTTTATCTCGGCAATCTCGATGCGCGCCGCGACTGGGGCCATGCACGCGACTATGTCGAGGCGCAGTGGCTCATCCTGCAGCAAGACGAGGCCCACGATTACGTGATCGCCACCGGCCTGCAGCACTCGGTGCGCGAGTTTGTCGTGCTTGCCGCGCGCGAGATGGGCGTCGAAGTCGAATTCAGCGGGCAGGGCGCCGAGGAGGTCGCCGTCGTCGCTGCCGTGCGCACGCCGAACGCGAAGATCCGGGTTGGCGAAACCCTGCTGCGCATCCACCCAAAATACTATCGGCCGGCCGAGGTGGAAACCCTGCTCGGCGATCCGACATTCGCCCGCACGAAGCTCGGCTGGACACCGAAAACCACTTTTGCCGATCTCGTGCGCGAGATGGCAAGCGCCGACCTGGCCCTGGCCGTGAATGAGGCATCCGGCAACCTGGGCGCGCGTCATGGGCGCCATTTGATTGAAGATCTGCCGCGCACATGAGTTCACTGGAAGAACGCCTGACCGAACTCGAGGTGCGCCTGGCCTTCATCGATGACGGCCTGGCCGCGCTGAATGCCGCGGTGGCGATGCACGACCAGACCATGCTCGCCTTGCGCCTCGAACTCGACCGCCTGCGCTCCGACCTGGTCGGCCTGCGCTCCACGCTTGGCAATGACGTCGGTGACGAACCGCCGCCGCCGCACTACTGACCCATGAACCTTGTGTTCTCAGACCATGGCTGATTCGCTGCGCGACCAGTTGCTCAAGAGTGGCCTTGTGCAGAAGCTCAAGGCACAGCCGCAACCTGTTGCTCGTCCACAACGTCCGCCGAACAAGTCGCGCGCCGATGCGGGCATGGCAAAACCGGCAAGTCCCAAGGCGGCGCGCAGCCAGGAGGAGATCGATCTGGCACGTGCCTACGGTTTGCGTGATCGCGCCGAGCGGGCGGAGCGCGATCGGGAGAAGCAGCAGGCCGAGCAGCGGGCCAGGGAAAAAGCCGATCGCAAGCAGAAACTCGCTGCGCTGCTCGCCGACAAGGCGCTGAACAAGGTGGATGCCGAGATCGCCCGGCATTTCCCGCACGGCGAGAAGATCTGTCGCGTTTATTGCACCGCCGACCAGCTTGTCGAGGTCAATGCCGGGCAATTGGGCGTCGTGCAATACCGCGGTCGCTATCTGCTGGTCACCCGTGAAGTTGCCGAACAGGTGCGCGCGATCAGTGCCGAGGCCCTGGTCTTGCTGTGCGACCCGGATGCCCCGACCGAAGATGACATTCCGGCGGACCTCATCTGGTAATGCCCCCGGGGTGGCTCAGAAATCCATGAAGTAGCCGCCGTTCACCGGGATGTTCGCGCCGGTGATGAAGGCGGAATCCTCGGCGCAGAGGAAATCGACGACGCGGGCGATTTCGCAGGGTTTGCCGAGACGGCCGACCGGGATATTGGCGATGATCTGTTCGCGTACCGGCTCCGCCACGGCCATCACCAGGGCGGTTTCGCAGTAACCCGGGGAGACACTGTTGACGGTGACGCCCTTCTTCGCCACTTCGCGCGCCAGGGCCATGGTGAATCCGTGCATGCCAGCCTTGGCCGCGGAATAGTTGGTCTGGCCGAATTGCCCGGTCTGGCCGTTCACCGAGGAAATGTTGACGATGCGGCCGAAACCGCGCTCGGTCATGCCGTCGATCAGCGCGCGACATGTGTTGAACACGCCATCGAGATTCACCGTGATGACGTCCGACCATTGCTGCTCGGACATCCTGCGCAGGCTGGTGTCGCGCGTGATGCCAGCGGCGTTGACCAGCACCGAGATCGGGCCATGGCGCGCGACGATGTCGGCAAGCGAGGCAGCGCAGCCGGCATGATCGGCGACATCGAGTGCCTCGAAGATGATGTCGTTGCGGTATTCCTCGACTTCGGCGCGGAAGGCGGCAATGCGCTCGCTGCGCGCACCGAGATCGGCGGCAATGACGCGATGGCCGGAACGGGCGAGGTGACGGCAGATTTCAGTGCCGAGGCCGCCAATGCCTCCGCTGACGAGGGCGACACGTTGACTCATGCGACGGACTCCGTGGGGATCGAGGGTAAGCAGGCGCAGGCAGCCACACCGTCAGGTCTGCTGGCAGTTGGCTTGATCGCTCGGGGAGATTGCCTGCTGCGGGATGGCTGCCGAGGGCTCAGGTCTTGCTGTCTTTCTTTGCCTTGGCGGGATCCGCGCCCTGGCGCGCCTTGTTGACGGCATCGGTGAGGAATCCCTGTTGCATGGACTTCCACATGTCCATGTTGCGTTCGGTCATCTCGTTGAGCATCGACCACGGCGTGCGACCCATGATGTTGTTCAACTGGCTGCGGAACTGCTGCTGTTGGTCGAGGAACACCTGCAGGCTCTTTTCGAGGTAGCTGCCCATGAAGCCCTGCAGCGAATCGCCGTAGAAACGGATCACCTGCGAGAGCAGCTCGGTGGTGAACATCGGCTGGCCGCGATCCTCGTGTTCCGAGATGATCTGCAGCAGCACCGAGCGGGTCAGGTCGTCACCGGATTTGGCGTCGCGAACTTCGAACTTCTCGCCATCGACGACGAGCTGCCGGACTTCTTCAAGCGTTATGTAACTTGAGATCTCGGTGTCGTAGAGGCGACGGTTCGGATACTTCTTGATGATGCGGAATTCGGCCATGGCGCAACGCTAACAGATCGTGCGGCGCTGCACCAGTTTCATGCTGCGCAGCATCGAAAATCGCAATCGCCGATTGGCGGGCCTATGCCGCATGGCAGGCATGGCGGGCATTGCAGCGGGCAGGCGAGGCTTGCCACTCCATGTTGCAACACGACGAGAGGAGGGCTCGCACTCCTCCCGTCGACGACGCCTACCAGCCCATGTAGTGGCCGCCGTTGATGGACAGGTTGGCGCCGGTGATCCACGAGGCACGCTCATCGGCGAGGAAGCCGACCGCATAGGCGATTTCCTCCGGCTCGCCGAGGCGGCCGATCGGGATCTGTGCGGCGATCTTGGCACGCACATCCTCGGGTACGGCCTTGACCATTTCTGTCAGCACGTAGCCCGGCGAAACCGTGTTCACGGTAATGCCGAACTTGGCGTTCTCCTGGGCCAGGGAAATCGAAAAGCCGTGCATGCCGGCCTTGGATGCGGCGTAGTTTGCCTGTCCGTACTGGCCCTTCTGGCCATTGATCGAACTGATCTGGATGATCCGCCCCCACTTCTGCGCACGCATGCCGTCGATGACCGGGCGGGTCACATTGAAGCACGAGTTCAGATTGGTGTTGATCACGTCCTGCCACTGCAGCGCGGACATCTTGTGGAAGGTCGTGTCGCGGGTGATGCCGGCGTTGTTGATGAGGATCTCGATCGGCCCCAGTTGGCGTTCGATCTCGCGCACCATGGCCTCGGCACTTTCGACATTGGAGACGTCGCCGGAGGCAAGGGCAAAGTCGAACCCATCGGCCTTCTGCGCCGCCTGCCACGCCCGGGCCTTTGCCTCGTCGCGATAATTGGTGGCGACACGGTGGCCCGATGTGGCCAGATGCCGGCAGATTGCCGTGCCGATGCCGCCGATGCCGCCGGTGACGAGTGCTACGCGAGCCGCCATGCTGTTCTCCTTGGTCTGTGATCGGGTGTGAACCTTGCCTTGTCCGGATTGTGCCTGCGCAAGGAGGATTAGTCCTTCCGCATTGCGGCATGTGCCGGCGCTCGCGCCGGAATGGCATCGATGTCGAACGCATCGACGGCTTCGCGCAGCAACGCGTCGACGCGTTTGCTGGCTGGCGGGCGCTGTCCGAGGAAGGCCAGCGCCGCCTGCAGGGCGGGCAGCGGATCGCCGGCATCGACCGGTCGCGCCTGCTCCTGCTTGCTCAGTTTGCGACCGCTGGGATCGAGCACCAGGGGCAGATGCAGGTAGCCTGGTGTCGGCAGGCCGAGGAGTTCCTGCAGATGGATCTGGCGCGGCGTCGAATCGAGCAGATCGGCTCCGCGCACGATTTCATTGATGCCTTGCGCGTCGTCGTCGACGACCACGGCAAGTTGATAGGTGAACAAACCGTCAGCCCGGCGCACGACAAGATCGCCCACCTCGCGATCAAGGCGCTGGCTGAACCTTGCGCATATCCGATCCGTGAAGGTGATTTCCCGATCGCCGACGCGCACGCGCCAAGCCGGTGGCGAGGAATTTGCGCTGCGGACGCACGCGTACGGGTGAATGCCGTTGAATGCCGTCAGGTCACTGCGACTGCACTGGCAGGGGTACACAACACCAAGGGCCTGCAGGCGCTCGAAGCTCGCCTGATAGAGATCGAGGCGCTGGCTCTGCCAGACAACGGGCTCGTCGGATTCGAGGCCGAATGCGGCAAGCGTGGCCAGGATGTGCTGGCCCGCTCCGGGAACGCTCCGCGTGCTGTCGATGTCTTCCATGCGCACGATCCAGCTGCCCTGGCCGGAGCGGGCGTGCAACCAGCTGCCGAGTGCCGCGACCAGCGAGCCGAAGTGCAGATTTCCGGTCGGTGACGGCGCGAAGCGTCCGCGCGGTCCGGCCGGCAATGCCAGCCGTTCGGCCGGCAAAGCCTCAGGGTTTCGCATGAACGGGAACCGTTAGCATGGGCGACGGTCGACAAGTAGGGCAAGATGCTTGAATTGGCACGAAGTTTACCCAAACTTCGGGGCAGCCAAGTGTCATTCCTCCGCACCCTACCTGAGAGTCAGCCATGCGTCGTATCCTGCTTTTCATCGCCACCAACCTGGCCGTCATGGTTCTGCTGACGATTGTCGTCAAGCTGTTCGGCATCGACACCTACACTTACAGCAAGACCGGTATCAACTTCAAAGGTATCCTCGTCCTTTCCGCCGTAATCGGTTTTGGTGGCTCGTTCATTTCACTGGCCATGTCGAAATGGGTCGCCAAGTGGCAGACCGGCGCGCGGGTCATCGACAATCCGGCGAATCCGACTGAATCCTGGTTGCTCTCGACCGTGCGTCGCCAAGCCGAAGGTGCCGGCATCGGCATGCCGGAAGTGGCCATCTACGACGCCCCCGAAATGAATGCGTTTGCCACCGGCGCGACCCGCAACAACGCGCTGGTCGCAGTAAGCACCGGTTTGCTGCAACAGATGAGCCGCGACGAAATCGAGGCCGTGCTCGCCCATGAAGTCAGCCACGTCGCCAACGGCGACATGGTCACCATGACCTTGCTGCAAGGCGTGCTGAACACCTTCGTGATCTTCCTTGCCCGCGTCATCGGCACGGTGGTCGATCGCGCCATCAGCGGCAATCGCGAGGGCGGTGGCGGCGGACTCGCTTACTTCGCGGTCGTCATCGTCCTGCAGCTGGTGCTCGGCATGCTTGCCTCGATCATTGTCATGGCCTTCTCGCGCTGGCGTGAATTCCGCGCCGACGCCGGCAGTGCCCGCCTGTCCGGCAAGGAAAAGATGATCGCGGCGCTCGGGCGCCTGGCTCAGGGGCATGGAGAAAACAACCTGCCCAAGGCAATCCAGGCTTTCGGCATCACCGGTGGCAACATGCGCAAGCTGTTCTCGAGCCATCCGCCGATCGAGGAACGCATCGCCGCCTTGCGTGCCGGTCAATAGCTGAAAACAAGAGGCCCCGCATCGCGGGGCCTCGTCTTGCGGGAACTCGCGCGGCGCGGGATCAGCCGCCGCCAAAGTCGTAGGACATGACCTGTTCCGGTTCCTGCAGGAAGTTTCCCTGCACGAAATTGATGCCGCACGAGAACAGGATCGACATGCTCGCCGCATCTTCGACGAACTCGGCAATGGTCAGCTTGCCGGCATTGTGCGCCTGCTCGCACATGGCCTTGATGCGCTCCTGGTTTTCCTTGTTCTTCGGCAGTTCCGCCATGTAGCTGCGGTCGACCTTGAGGTAGTGCGCGGGAATGTGCTTGAGCAACTGGAAGGAATTGAGACCCGAGCCGAATTGTTCGAGGGCGAATCCGCAGTGCAGTTGTTCGAGGCCGCGGACAAAGGCGCGCGCCGGTTTGAGGCTGGTCACGACCTTGCTTTCCGGCATTTCGAACACCAGCGCGTCGCCACGCTGGCGCGCGTTCTTCAGTTGCAGGGCGATCCAGGGCAGCAAGGTCTGGTCATCCAGCGACTGCGGCGCGAGCTTGATGAAGAAGGTCGTCTTGCGGCCCCCCTGTTCGCGTTCTGCCAGCGCCTTGATCGCCGTGCCGATGACCCAGCGGTCGAGTTGCGGCAGCAGGCCATGCTGTTCTGCGATCGGCATGAAGAATCCAGGCAGGATCTCGCCACGCGGTCCCTTCATGCGCAGGAGGATTTCGTAGTAATCGCCCTCCGCGCCCTGCAGGCTGATGATTGGCTGGAAATAGAGGACGTAGCCGTCGTTGGTGAGGCCCTCCTTGATCAGTTTCAGCCAGTGCCGGTTCTTTTCCGCATCGGCCTTGTCCTTGGCCGCCGGATCGAAGACGCGGGCAAGGTTGCCGCCTTCGGCCTGCAAGGCGCGCAAGGTCGCCGAAGTCTGGTTGAGCAGGGCATTGCCGTTGGCGGTCTTTTCGCCGATCAGGCTGGCGGCGACGCTGACGGTCAGGTTGATCGAGTTCTTGCCGATTTCGAAGATGCGCTCCTCGAATGCCTTGCGCAGCGCCTCGGTGAGCTGGCCAACGGCCTCGGCATTGCGGTCATGGACGATGACGCCGAACGTGTATTCGGCCATGCGCCCAGGGATGTCGGATTCCTTGAGGTGCCGGCGCAGCAGGTTGGACATGTCGCCAAGCAGCAGGTCGGTGCTGCCGAGGCCAATGCCTTCGAGCACGTTCTTGTAGTTGTCGAGTTCCATCAGGATCAGCGCCTGATCGGATTTCCCGGCATTTGCCGCGGCCACCGTGCGATCGATTTCGTTGGTGAGGTACTGGCGATTGAACAGTTCGGTGACCAGGTCCTTGCGCCGCAGATCCTCGAGTTCCTCGGTCGTGCCCTGGTCGACGGCCTGCTGGCGGAACACGATCTGCTGGCAGGGTTCGCCTTCGTACATGGCTTCGGCGAATTCCATCACCGCGTCAAAGGTGCTGCCGTCCGCGCGCTGCGCCTTCAGGTTGAGTTTCTGCGGTGGCGGTTCGCCCTTGGACAGGCGCTTGAGCAGGGCCTTGAAGTCATCGGCATCGTCGGCGGCGACCATGTCGAGGATCGACATGCTTTCGATATCCTCGAATTCCTCGTAGCCGAACGTTTCCAGGTAGGCACGGTTGGCACGCACGTGCATGCCTTCGTGGACGTAGGCGATCGGATCGCGCGAAGAATCAAGCAGGTCGCCACAGCGCCGCTCCGACTCGCGCAATGCGTTTTCCAGACGACGCACACTGCGGCGCATGATCAGCGCCTCGAATTCGCGGCGAACGATCATTTGCAGGTGATCCGGCCGGTTCTGCAGGGCGAGGGCGCGGGCACCGTCGCGGAATGCCTCGGCAACTCCGTTGTCGCTGACATTGCTGCCGTAGACGACGAGGGCGATGTCCTTGCCCGTGCGATTGACCGCCTCGGCAGTTTGCCGCAGAGGCAGGTCGCGACAGATCAGGTTGGCCAGGATCAGATCCGGCGTCTGGCGTTCGATCAGGTCTTCCAGCTCGGCTTCGTTGCCCGCGCGCGATGGCCGCACGGCTATGCCACCGTTGCGCAACATGCTGATGACCTGCTCGGCTTCGTCGGCCGAGTCTTCGATCAGCAGCAGCTTGATCACATTGTCTGGTTTGGTCATGAAGGTTGCGCTGTCAGGAGAGTACGCCGTGCGCCGCTGGCCGTTCTGCGAGTAACGGTCAACACAGAAACTTGTACCGGATTCGTCCGGCTATTTCCATACTCTGGCGGATTTTGGGGCAAGTTCATCCTTCAGACCGGTTGTTTGCTGGCTGCTCCGGCCATTTCGCGCACCAGGCGCGGGACCAGGTAACCCGGCAACAGGCCGCGCATCTGTTCGACAAGCTGGATTGCGAGCGCATCGGCCACTTCGAAATGGGCAGTGCCGGCAACGCGGTCCAGCTGGTGCAGGTAGTAGGGCAGGATCGAACAGGCCAGCAGGCGCTCGGACAACTCGACCAGCGCCTCGATCGAGTCGTTGACCCGGCGCAGCAATACCGATTGATTGAGCAGCGTGACGCCGGCCCGGGTCAGTTCCGCGCAAGCCGCGGCCACCGTTTCGTCAATCTCGTTGGCGTGGTTGGCGTGCACGACGAGGATTTTCTGCATGGGCAGGCGTTCCAGCCAGGCCAGCAGCTCCTGATCGACGCGTTGCGGCAGCACGATCGGCAAGCGACTGTGGATGCGCAGGCGGCG
>Ga0073902_10002298_pt1 | contig 10068 bp, 9 predicted proteins | sample KloWWTmeKNB19Kit_FD_66667 | JGI IMG/M metagenome (GOLD analysis project Ga0073902, IMG submission 66667) | Active sludge microbial communities from Klosterneuburg, Austria, studying microevolution and ecology of nitrifiers - Klosterneuburg... | ecosystem: Engineered > WWTP > Aerobic digester >...
CCCAATAAGTACAAAAAAGCAAGTAATCTCAAGTGCTTCATCTATTCTGTGTTTTCCCCATGACTGTATTATTGAGTGCTATGTTGCCTGCCAAGCAATAACAACCCATAACTTAAGTCGCTTCTCTATCATCCAGAGAAGCTAACCCTTAGTAAGTAAGTATATAAATAAATCTTACTCACTTTCTAAAAAGGATATAATGCTAACAATATAAGGATTTTAGATAAAACTTCTTTCTCTATATTTCTGAAAAGGGTATATTGCATGATCTTCAATACCATATTGAGGCCCTTCATTAAGCATTTTCCCTTGCATTTTATTTTTCACTTCACAATCATGCACATCATGAGACTAATTCTTAGTACAGCTTTACTCCTGATCCTCAATACTGTCTTACCAGCCTCCCCTGCCCACATTACTAGATTTATCCGCTTGGATCAGTTTGGTTATTTTTGTACTGACACCAAATTGGCAGTAGTCGCAGACCCACGCGCTGGATTCGATGCCGGAGATGCCTTTTCCCCAGGTACAGGAGTCAATCAGTATGAAGTGCGGAAATGGTCCTCTGATGAGGCAGTATATACCGGGACTATCACTTCCTGGAATGGTGGGACAACTCATACACAAAGCGGAGATAAAGGATGGTATTTTGATTTTAGTGCTCTGACTGCTCCAGGCACCTATTATATCTTCGATGTAACCAATCAGGTGGGCTCGTACCAATTTGAGATAAGCGATGATATATTTGGAGCCGTACTTTTCCATACGTCTAGGTTTTATTACTACCAGCGATGCAATTTTGCAAAGAGTGTACCCTTTGCTGACTCACGCTGGACAGATGCGGCTGCGTTTGAAGGCCCACGTCAAGACAAGCATGCTCGTAGTCGGTATGCAAAAAATGATCCCTCTACAGAACGAGATGTATCGGCCGGGTGGTTTGATGCCGGTGATTATAATAAGTACGTAACATTTGCTATTCAGCCTGTGCTAGTCTTATTGGATGCTTATTTAAAGTATCCCGGCATTTTTAAAGATGCCAATAACATCCCGGAGAGTGGAAATGGAATTCCAGATATATTGGATGAACTGAAATACGAATTGGACTGGTTGAAAAAAATGCAGGATGCTACAAGCACCAATGGATTTCTAATCAAGGTAGGTGTAGATACTTATGACAATACAGGTAGTCCTCCCAGCTCAGATCAAAACAACAGATACTGGGTACCGGAATGCACGTCCTCTACTATAGGCGGTGCAGCAATGTTTGCAGCTGCATCATTGCAGTTGAAATCATTTCCCTCATTGGCGAGCTATGCTGATGATTTAAAACTCAGAGCTGAAAATGCATTTAGCAGAGCAATGGTAACTACCTCCAATTTTACCACTTTTCAAACAACCTGTGACGATCAAAATATCAAATCAGGAGATGCAGATCAAGATGCAGCTTCTCAACTAGCTAATGCGGTAGTTGCATCCATATACCTATATGAAGCTAACATCGGAAACAACAATGCAAATACTTACAAAACATTTGTAGAATCTCATTATACTCAAATCAACCCCATGGCAAATTATTGGTGGGGTCCTTATGATGTGCACGTCGAGAACGCACTACTCCACTACACTACACTGACCGGTGTCAGTTCATCAGTTTCAAACGCCATCCGCAGTTCAAAAATTAATTCTAATACCGGAATGAGTATTGGTGCATTCAATAATCGCACTGACCTGTATCTCTCTTTTATGTATGATGATCAATACCACTGGGGCAGTGCACAGGTAAAAGCTTCCCTTGGCATGAGTGCTCAAAATTTCAAATATTATAATCTCGATGTATCCAATAATGAATCGTACAAAAAAACGGCACAATATTATCTGCATTGGTTTCATGGACTAAATCCTCTGGGTGTAGTTATGATCTCAAATATGTATGAATCCAAAGCAGATTCGTGTATCAATGAAGTATATCATTCTTGGTTTGCAGATGGTACGATCTTTGATAATACCAAACTTTCACAGGTAGGTCCTGCACCGGGCTTTATCCCGGGCGGGCCAAACAAGAATTATAGTGTTAGTCAGATCAGCCCGCCATATGCACAGCCGTCGCAGAAAAGTTATAAAGACTGGAATACTGCCTGGAATGGAAGCTTTCAGGAAGCCAGCTATGAGGTCTCGGAAGTATCTATATATGTGCAGGCTTGCTATCTGAGCTTACTAGCCGGAATACTGGCAGATGCTCCTGACCCTGGTACCTGCGATCTACCACTTGCAGTACAAGTATCTAAGTTCAATCTCTCCACCTATAATAATAATGTAAGATTAGATTGGTCGCTTTACGAAGGTAATTATATTGACATAGAGCGTTCCGGAGATGGTCAGAATTTTAGAACCATAGCTCAGGAAAAAGCAGACATAGTATTCTACGTAGACCATGACTTACAAGCTGGCACTTACTATTACCGATTGAAAGTGATTCAATCCGACGGCAATTATTTCTACTCAAAAATACAGCAAACACGAATAGAAAATTCTTTTCAATTCAGCCAACTAAAATTTAATTTTGATAATAATCAAAATGTGCTATTACTTGAAAATGCGGGAAGCATACAGATCCATTTGAATTACACTCTCATTACTGCTCAAGGAGAATGTATCAGAAGAAATCAGATTACTATTGCACCTCGCGAAATCCATCGTATCTCAATGCAGGAATTTCCCCCGGGTAAGTATTTTTTCACATACCTAGATGGGAATAAAGTAATGACAAAATCTTTTATGAAGATAAATTGAGCTGCATACAAAAATAAAATGTCCACAGTCAAATTCGTATCTTTGCATCATGAATTTGCACAACCGAGTCAATGGAAAGGAGCTGAAGGAAAGACTTATGGCCTCAAAAGAGCCAAGGGTAACTTTATCTTTTTATAAATATTTCAGATTTGGAAATCCACAACTCATCCGGGATCATTTATACCTTATGTGGGATCAACTTAACGTCCTGGGCCGGATTTATATAGCTCATGAAGGCATCAATGCACAGATCTCTGTTCCTGACGCCCAATGGCCTGAGTTTATAAAATCTTTAGAGCATCTGGAATTCATGAACGGTACGCGCTTAAATATTGCAGTTGATAAAAGTGGGAAGTCATTCTTCAAGTTAAAAATTACACTGCGAAATAAAATCGTTGCGGACGGACTCAATGATGCATCCTTTGATGTAAATGATACGGGCACTCATTTATCTGCCATAGAAATGAACCAAAAAGTGCAAGAAGAAAACACTATTGTAGTAGATATGCGTAATCATTATGAAAGTGAAGTAGGCCACTTTAGAGGAGCTATATGTCCGGATGTAGAGACCTTTCGGGAGTCATTACCATTGATAAGGGACATGCTCGCCACTGAAAGAGATAAGAACATAGTGATGTATTGTACGGGAGGTATTCGCTGCGAAAAGGCATCTGCCTATATGAAGCATCATGGATTCAAAAATGTATTCCAGTTGGAAGGTGGCATCATCGAATACACCAGACAAGCGGCCGAACAAAATCTTGAAAATCTGTTTGTAGGTAAGAATTTTGTTTTCGATGAACGGCTGGGAGAGAAAATCAGCGATGATATCGTTGCTCATTGTCACCAGTGTGGGCAGCCCGCCGATACTCATGTCAACTGTGCCAATGACCATTGCCATTTGCTATTTATCCAATGTGCCGAATGTGCTGAACTATATGAGAATACTTGTTCTAAATTATGTCAGGAATACATTCATAATTCTGCCGAAGAACAAAAAGAAGCTGGAAAGAACAAAATCTTCAATGGTTCCCGCTTTGGAAAGAAGCGGTACAACCCTAAAAGGAATATGTCACTCTAATTTTATTGACTAAGAGACATTCATTTAGTCAAGCTTTTGTGAATATTCATCAGTAGTAGATTCGTGTATATCGATTTGGTAGAGTAAAGTGAAACTTGTAGGTTAGATTTGAATGTTATTAATTCTAAACTAGACACTATCATGGAATACAAATTAGCTTCAATCTTCAAGCGCTTTATCGCACTGGTCATCGATGGAATTATCCTCTCAATAGCTGTCCGAATATTGAGCTTCCCATTCAATTTCCCCTCTTATGATTCAGGCTTTGCTTTCATTCGCCATTACGGAGGAATATTCTTCTTTGTAGCACTGGCCTATTACGCTTTCTTTGAAAGCTCTGACATGCAGGCAACCCTGGGTAAGAAAGTAATGAATCTAAAAGTGTTTGATGAAGCAGGCAATAAGCTGACTGCAGGAAAGGCCATAGTGCGGAATTTTGTTAAAATCATCTCCGGCAATTATTTTATCATCGGTTTTATAGTAGCCCTTTTTACTAAAAACAAACAAGCACTTCATGATATAGTAGCCAGTACAGTGGTGGTAGAAGATTGATACTTCACCGTGAACTCCGGACATAAAAAAAAAGCCTTCAGCTGTTATACTGAAGGCTTTTGTATTTAGATCAATTTAATTGATCATTGCCTATAATCTCAGGCTTTTGGTTTCCTGCCTCTTTTGGTAGCCGGCTTAACGGCAGCTAACTTAGCGGATGTAGCTTTCTTTACAACAGGCTTTGCAGCAGATTTTGCAACCGCCTTCTTAGCTGTAGCTTTCTTTGCTACAGGCTTAGCTGTCGCTTTTTTAGCTACCGGCTTGGTAGTGGCTTTTTTTACCGCTGCTTTTTTTACTGTTGCCTTCTTTGCAGCAGGTTTAGCTGTAGTCTTTTTTGCTACTGGCTTCGCAGTTGCTTTTTTAACTGTTGCTTTTTTTGCAGGAGCCGCTTTTTTAGCTGCAGCCTTTTTTACTGGGGTTGCCTTTTTTACTGGAGCTGCCTTCTTAGCAGTTGTTTTTTTAACTGTTGCTTTTTTTGCAGGAGCCGCTTTTTTAGCTGCAGCCTTTTTTACTGGGGTTGCTTTTTTTACTGGAGCTGCCTTCTTAGCAGTTGCCTTTTTTACAGCCTCTTTTTTAACAGCTTGCTTAGCTGCTGATTTTGAAACAGCCTTTTTAGCTGTTGCTTTCTTTGCTACAGGCTTAACTGTTGCTTTCTTTGCAGGAGCTGCTTTTTTAGCTGTTGCTTTTTTAGCTACCGGTTTGGCAGTGGCTTTCTTTTCTGTAGCTTTTTTAACTGTTGCTTTCTTTGCAGCAGGTTTAGCACTGGTTTTTTTTGCTACTGGTTTCGCAGTGGCTTTCTTTTCTGTAGCTTTTTTAACTGTTGCTGGCTTTACAGCAGCCTTTTTAACTGGAACTGCCTTTTTTGCAGCGGGCTTCGCAGTGGCTTTCTTTTCTGTAGCTTTTTTAACTGCTGCTGGCTTTTCAGTAGCCTTTTTAACTAGAGTTGCTTTTTTTGCAGCAGGCTTAGCAGCAGTCTTTTTTGTAGCAGTTGCCTTAGAGGCAGCTGGCTTACGACCACGTTTTTTCGGTGCTGCCCCTATGCCTTCAGCATTTATAGAAGCATCGGAAGTTGCGTCCTTTGCATTCATTTTATTTGCTTTTTTCATTGCCATAATGTTTACTTTTAAAAAATTTGATAGAGTTAATTAAATAAGATTATTCTTGGATATATCCTTGGGATAGATTGTTAATTATATAGGAGGGAAGTTCAAATGTATTTGCAGACAAATTGTATATAAAATCTTGACACAAAATTATGTCTTTTTTATAACATCTTGTACTTATTTTAATGTTGGAACTTCCTATCTGATATATTCTGCTAGCAATAAAGTTAAATTGATACTCTACTTAACTTCATCCTTTTCTTCCTTACAAATAATTTAAAGTGAGATCTCTTGAGAAAGCACAAATTAAATATCTGCAGAAAGTTCTGAATAACAACACATTACAAAAGATCGGGTAATTGTTCTAAAGTAGCTACCTTTCATTAAATTTCTTTTGACGAGCTGAAAAGACTCTATATAAAATGAGTTTGGATAATTGAAAAAAAAATGAGAAAAATAAAAAAATTTCACAAAAAGAACGAGTTAGGGCCACTTATTATCTAGTGTGACATAAAATGGTAACCAATAAATTTAGAACTGTGGTTCATTTGAAGGGTATCTGAAATTCGTACTTCTGAATTATACTTTCTTGTTGAGCCAACTGATCCGTATTCCTCACATTGGGTTTAAAGCAAACTATTATTGCAAAAAATGAGTGAAATCAAAGACAAAGTGAAAGAACAGAAGAGATATATCTCTCTTACCTCGAGGATGAAGTTGGTCTTTTCAAATCAGACTCTTACAAAATGGAATGAAAATTCAAAATTACTTACTTCTCCTTTTGATCTTCATCGAAATGTGCAGTCTGTGTAAAATCCTTCAATGCTTTTTCACTAGTAAACAAGTGCTCATTATATTCACCGGACTTATTCTTTGCTATGCTGAGAGTCTTCCAATCTGAAGCTAGCATCTTAGCCAATAAAATGATCTGTCCGGTGTGGTTGGAATAATGTGCAAGTTGTCTCATGATAGCTTCCATCACTGATTGGCCCTCATTGCGGATGTAGATGATTTCATTTAATTGGCTTTCATCCAGTGAATCCAAAGTCTCAAACAATTGTGCCCAACCTTTCTCCCAAAAATTCATCATCTCAGCTCGCGACGTCATAGCATCCTCAAATTCACTATCTCTGTCCCGCCAGGATTTTTCACCATCCGAATTTAAAAAGTCCGTCCACCGCGATAACATATTTCCGGCCATGTGTCTGACTATGATCGCTATATTATTGCTGTCTTCATTTCGGCGCCAGTGCAGTGCTTCATCTGAAAGCTGTGAAATGGCTTTATCCGCCAACGATTTGTAATACTTAAATAATGTAAGTGCCGTGGAGAGAAAATTACCTTGCATGACCTATAAATATTTGAATACAAATCTACGATCCTCGAAGGAATGTACACACATCAATCGATTTTAATATTTGTTCCATTATGTGAGGAGAAAGATCACATTTTCTGCTGATTGAGATCCGACTATCCAGGAGCGTTTTTTCGAACTTGATCATTCATGTTATCGGGGCAACTTGATTTTAAGAAGAAATTTTTTCGTCTTACCTACCCAAGTAGAGGAGTACACAAAACAAAAAAACCCGGCAACCTATCTCTCCGGGTGTAAAAGAGGAGGTTGCCGGGTTTGGTGGGTGAATAAATAGTTTATTCCGGTTTCTTGGAGCCGAGCAGCAAGATCTCATTGATTACTACTTCGGTGATGTACTTTTTATCGCCATCCTTATTAGTGTAAGATCGATTCACCAAGCGGCCTTCGATACCCACTTCTTTACCTTTTTCCAGGTATTTCTCCACCAATTCTGCAGTCTTATCCCAAGCTACAAGATTGTGCCATTGCGCTTCCTTTACATAATCACCATTAGCTGAGCGATAGCTGTCATTTGTGACGAGTGAGAATTTGGCCATTTTTTTGCCACTTTCAAATGTTTTGATTTCTGGAGTTTGTCCCAGGTTTCCAATTAGTTGAACTTTGTTTCTTAATGCGTTCATGATAAAAAGTTTTTAAGGTTTAAAAAATTATTTGTTTGAAAAGTTTCTCTCGGCTTCATTACCGATTGATTTCACAAAGATGCAGTGGTTGCTTTTTTCAAGTCGGTTATTACTTATTTGCTTTCGGTTATAACTGTTTGTAAACGATTACACATAACAATATTTATACCTAATGCACTGATTATTAGATAGTTGGTTTGAAGTAAAATATTTTATTTTTTTCACCATATCAATAAAAAATTAATAGTTGTCATCTCTTGGTGAGTTGAAGAGAGATCTATTCTATGGAACGGATAGTATAAAGTGTATCATAATTATTATCTTCAATTGAAAAACCAACCCCAATGGAAAGCGAAAAAGTATGCCTGGCTTGTGGTGAAATAATAAAGGGCAGATCTGATAAGAAGTTTTGTGATGACTATTGCCGCAATTCGTACAACAACAAATTAAAAAGTACGTCCAATAACTTTATGCGTAAGGTCAATCACATCTTGACCCGCAACCGTCGAATCCTGGAGCAGCTATTGCCTCCTGAGGAAAGTATGAGTAAAGCTTCGGAGGATAAGCTGAAGTCAGAGGGCTACAATTTTAAGTATTTCACACATCAATACACCAACAAGAAAAACCAAATCTATTTTTTTTGTTATGAATATGGATATCTTCCCCTTGAAAATAACTGGTATCTCATAGTCAAGCAAAAAGACGAATAATGGATTTAGTAACCCGATATGGCGGAAAAGAATACCTGATAGACATAGCACATCCCTGCGATATCTCTATAGTACTACAGAATGGCTTCCCTCAGGTAAATGCTTTTTTCGCACCTCCATTCACTATGAAGCCTATGACTTTCGGTGACTTCACCGGTAGTATTGCATTCGGCGCCCCGGTCAATTGTTATGATATTCAACTCAATCCTCACGGTAATGGCACACATACTGAGTGTATAGGTCACATCGCAACTGAACCGTATTTTATCAATGAACAATTGAAGTCCTCCTTTTTCATAAGCCAGCTGATCAGCGTCTATCCCCAACAACTTGAGAATGGAGACAGGATTATAGACGTCCACCATCTGGAGCAGCTGTGGATTCATCAGGGCGAGAAAGCGCTAATCATACGTACACTACCCAACCACACAGACAAGCTTCGGATGATCCATAGCGGCAATAATCCACCCTATCTCACAGAAGAGGCTATCCAACTGATCATCGACCGTGGTATAGATCACTTGCTGGTAGATCTACCCAGTGTGGACAGGGAGCAAGACGACGGCCGAGTAGCTGCACACAAAAGGTTTTGGAATTATTCGAGCGTGGAAAGACATATTAATAAAACAATAACAGAATTAATCTACGTCCCGGACCACATTCGGGATGGAATTTATTTCTTAAATTTACAAACCATTAATATAAAACTAGACGCAAGCCCTAGTCGACCGCTGTTGTATAAGTTGATAGAAAAGTGAATATATCCACCGAAAATAACCACACCCTGTTTATGGGTTTCTTAAGGATTCCAATAGGGTCCTACCGGGAAGTAGTTCATTTCTATGAAGACTATCGTTCTGAAATCGCTCAATTGGGATTTCAAGAGCAATTCGAGATCCAGGCCTGCTACATAGAGGCCCTCTTTGCAATGGAAAAATACCGGGAGGTACTCTTTCAGGTGGATAATGTGATCGAGACCGCCATTGCCTTTAATTTTAGTCGTATGTGGGGAGTGGACATCTACTTCAACCTGCTCTGCAAAAAAGCAATGTCACTATACCACATGGGCCGGATAGAAGAAGCCGGCAAGCTGGCCGTTCAACTCCTCTATATCGACCCACGAGATGTGGTCATCAAGAATTTCTATAAGCATCTATTGCTACGCAAGAGCCTACACCTGGTTACTCCTACCAGAGTCTTCTATATCTCGGGACTGCTGACTACGATACTACTTATGATGTTTGAATTGTTGGTTATTTGGCCCTTTTATAATGAATTAGATCCGCTCATAGGCAAGGTGAGGAATATCGTATTTATTGGTGCAATTGTAGTCTTTATTATGGGAGAAGTTTTCCGACTGGTCGCAATGGAATGGCGTACCCGAATTAAAATCAAGCAAATCCTGCAGCAAAAATCTCTAAACAAAAAGATGAATCAATCACATTAACTTATAAAATCTTATCATGAAACACCTACTTGTACTAATATCCGTTTTTTTAGGAATTTTCACCTTATCAGCACAACATGCTTTGTTGAAACTCGATTTTGTGTATGCTACTCCGGAGGCCGGAAAGATCACCATAGATTTCACCCTGGCTAATGGTGCAGTGGATACCGCTAGAATATTTGCGCAGGTTATTGATAAGTCGCATCCCGGATACGCGATTGACTTTGGCACCTGGAGTGGTGATTTGGGAGCTCAGTCTTTCGACGGCTCTATCAAAAGTGTAACCTGGAACTACCCCGACGGTAGCTCTCCTGAGAATTATATACTGCGCCTGATGGTACAGAATGATAGACCGGTATCGGTAGAAGATATTGTAGCAGATCTGGATAG
>Ga0073902_10002303_pt1 | contig 10063 bp, 8 predicted proteins | sample KloWWTmeKNB19Kit_FD_66667 | JGI IMG/M metagenome (GOLD analysis project Ga0073902, IMG submission 66667) | Active sludge microbial communities from Klosterneuburg, Austria, studying microevolution and ecology of nitrifiers - Klosterneuburg... | ecosystem: Engineered > WWTP > Aerobic digester >...
ATTGCTTATTAAAGTTGATAAGTTGATGGGTTGATGGGTTTATAAGTTTATAAGTTTATAAGTTTATATGTTTATAAGATTATCAACCCATCAACCAATAAACTCATCAACCCATCAACAAATCAACCCTTAATGAAACTCAACCTCATCAAATGGAAACCCATGATCGCAGCCTTACCGATTACCATCGGGGTCGTGTTGTTGAAGATTGGAGTAGTGCATGGATTGGGCTATGATGGGCTGGTCCATTTTTCTGAAATTGATCTGGTGATCACCGGTGGGATCTTTTTAATCGGCTTCATGCTCGCGGGCACATTGGCGGATTATAAGGAGAGTGAAAAAATTCCTGCAGAGATGGCGGCTGCTATTGAATCCATTGAAGATACAGTCGTCCTCGCGCATAGGTTTAAGGGCGACTTTGACTTAGCTACACAGAAACGACAGCTCCATGAGATGACAGAGGCCATTCTTAATTATTATGCACATCGCGAAACGGAAGCTGTTGTTTATCAGAAAATAGAAGAGCTCACTTCCATTGCGCTGCATGTTGAACAGACTAAGATTGGTTCTACCTCTTCATGGGTGAAACGCGAGCAAACCAACTTGCGCAGGTTTTTTTCAAGAACCACCGTTATCAAGCGCACGAGTTTCATTGCCACCGGATATGCCTTCCTCGAAGTATTGACCATTGTCGTGATCTGCTTATTACTCATCACCAGGTTTGAAAACTTCATCACCGGTATCATCCTGGTCGCCTTCTTTACGCAGATATTTATCTATATGGTCCGCCTGATCAAGGACATCGACCACCCGTTTGAATATCCAGTCAATGGACGTGTGCGGGCAGCGGATATAGATCTCTTTCCGCTGATCGAGTATCATGAGCGCGCGAAGCGTCGCTTGTAAAGCACCGGACCTATAACAGAACTTCACTTATAGTCAGAAGAACATCTGTTTACTACAGTTGAACGCTGCATTCCCGGCAGACGGAGGCTATCTATCTTCCAGCTTCAGACCTTCATAAGTAAACGATCTACCTGACCACATGCCTGTCTTTCACGGTTAAGGAATTAATGATTAATCAGTATGTGGAAAAGCTTCAAAGGATTGTTGTTTTGACACGCCTTAATCACCCCCGCAGCATTACTGCAGGACATAGCATAGAAAGGCAGCAGGTTTAGACTTTGACGACCCTGGGATTTTGTGGAAGGGGCTGCAACTCACCATCACGCAGCTTGTAAATGAAGCTTTGGCATGATACACTACAGGTTGGCAACACCGGACGATAACGAGCAATTGATGACGCTGACTTCAGCCACTGGCATGATGGGAGAGGCATCCTTACGGATTGAACGCCGGCCTGATTTTTTCAGGTTGCTCCATATGCGAGGGGAGAGTAAGGTTTTTGTAGCATTGGATGGCTGCCTGATCATCGGATCGCTTTCTGTTTCAACCCAAAAAGTGTATGTAGGCGGAGAAGTTTACCCGCTTCAATTTATCGCTGATTTTAAAGTAGCTGAAGCGTATAGGAATAGGTCAGTGGAGGATCATTTGTGCAGCCAGCTGGCTGACTATGTCATTTCTATCGATGCAGATCTGGCTTTCCTGAATGTTTCCTATGGAAATGAAAAGCCATTTTCATTTTTTAGGCATAGGGATGGGTTTCCGGATTTCGACAATATCGGCTTTTTTAATATGCATCAGTTTATCGGAAGGAGAAATAGAATGAAGCCCTTTTTCTATACCGTAGAATGCGGATCTGTGTCGGACGAATTGCTCACATTTTTAAATGCCCATTCTTCAGGTTATGAACTAGGCCCAGTGATTTCAGAAGAAAATATGAAGGACTCAGAAGTATTCATTATCCGGCATCATGGGCAGATGATAGCCGCCATGTGCCTGATTGACACCATACATGCTAAACAAAATTTTGTAATAAGGCTTTCCCGCAGATGGCAATGGCTCATTCGTGCACTAAATGTGTGGTATAGCATTTCAGGGATGTCGAAGATGCCATCATTACATACACCTGTCCGGATGCTGCATGTTAAGTATCTGGCGGTAAAGGACAATGATTTCTTGTTGGCAAGAACCCTGCTCGACCATGCCCGGCATATTGTCTATGAGAGAGGTTATTCATTTGCGTCCTTAGGGATGCATGAAAGGGATCCGTTGCATGCATGCACCGCCGGCATGTTCAAGCTGACCTTCAGATCTGTTGGAATGCTGGTTAGTTTGAAAAATAACAGGCACATAATAGGGAAAGTCATCAACGGTGTCCCGTTTAAGGATTATTCTTTGGTTTGATATGAGCGTGACGAAGGAACCAGAGCCAAAGTAATACCTCCATGCCTGCGGTAACCGTGAAAATCTTCTCTTTCAGTCGAATGCCACTTGATTTTCACGATTTATCAGTACATGAACTATTAATGTAATAGCCGTACTTTGGTAGTCATTGCAAACAATTTAAGGGCGCCCTTAATAACCCTATGATAGTTAAATATCCAGGTTGATTGTCAATGCATTTTAGAAATTGTGATTAACTTTATTATAGTTATTAGAAGCGCCCTTAACCCAACTCCTCTTTATGGGCCATAGTATTAATGCAGGGATCGACATGCTGAAGATCCGCAAGTCCTTGCCGAAGGAACTGGAACGTGAATTCGTCACCTTTAAAGATATTGCGTGTATTGACCGGATCCAGGCTAGTGCCTGGATTGGATTTGCATTGACCATTTGCATGTTTGGCCTGGATGCATACAGGAAATCCACTGGTGAATTGTACTCTAATGAGTATTACCTACCATTGTTTTATTTCCACCTCTTTGGCATTTTATTTTTAGCACCGGCCATCCATATCAACCAGCATAAAAAGTGGATTATTCAGACCCGGCTGCGCAGAGGTGTTGTCATATGGGGTATGGTCGTATTGACCATTGTGTTTATGTTGGGTCAATCGGTCCTGGTTTATCTTGATAGAGATGGCACGGTGATGTTCCTGGGCTACATTTTTGTGGCTAGTTGGATGTTTGCCATGTCCAATAAAGAACGCGTACTTTTTATAGTTGGCTCTATACTGATCATGTCGATAACGATCTTCTACTTTAAAGAAGGTCTTCCCACAAGTAGACTCATCTCCAGTTTTCTGGAGATCACATTTCTCTCTGCAATCGCCTTCATTTTTGATGCATTTGATTACAACCTCAACATGAGCAACTTCCTTTCCAGTCGTGAAATTGAAAGGGAGCAGGAGCGTATCAGCAAACTGGAGGAATTCAAATCCAGGTTTTTTACCAACCTGACCCATGAGCTACGCACGCCGCTGACGATCATCTCCGGGATGGCCACGGAAATTGCTGAAGACCCTAAACGATGGGCCGCGGAAGGTTCGGAGGTCATCAGCCGGAATGCGGGAAACCTACTGAACCTGATCAACCAAATCCTTGCATTGAGTAAGATCGAAAGTGGCTCCATGCCTTTACATATGGTCCAGGGTGATATTGTTTCTTACCTGGGCTATGTCGTGGATGCTTTCAGAGGACATGCCCTGGCAAAGCGAATTAAATTACACTTCCTGGCCGAAGAAGCGGAAGTCATCATGGACTACGATCAGGAAAAATACATGACCATCCTGTCCAATCTGATTTCCAACGCGATCAAATTTACCCCTGAGGAAGGAAATGTATATGTCAGCCTCGTCTTTAGGGACATGGGGGAAGATTCAGTCTTTGAACTTACGGTCAGAGACACTGGAATAGGCATCCCCCCGGAAGAACTCGAACACATATTTGAACGCTTTTACCAGGCGCAGAATGAGTTGACAGGGTCAGGTATCGGTACCGGCATTGGATTGTCACTTGTGCATGAATTGGTCAAGATGCTGGAAGGAGAAATTCATGTCAGAAGTGCTCAAGACAAAGGGACCACCTTTACCATTACTTTTCCTTTGCGCAAAGAGACTATCAACCCAGGCGCTCCGGTCATGAAAGAGGATATCAGGAGCAACATCAATTTTTTAATGCCTTCGCTTCCGCATGAAAACATAGTGATGTCTGACGAAGTGATCGATGATAAGCCCGACCTCCTGATTATTGAAGACAACGCTGATGTGCTCAAGTATCTTCAGGTGTGTCTGGGTGACTATTACAGGATTACAAACTGCATGGATGGCCAGCGAGGAATAGATATGGCCATTGAATTGGTGCCTGATTTGATCCTTAGTGATGTACTGATGCCGGTCAAGGATGGTCTGGCTGTGTGTCGTGAACTTAAGCATCATCCGATTACCAATCATATACCAATCGTTCTCCTTTCAGCCAAAGTTGATCCGGAATCCAGGCTCGCCGGGTTGGAAAGTGGCGCTGATGTGTATTTGGTAAAGCCGTTTGAAAAAAAGGAGCTCCGCATGTTATTGCACAATTTAATAGAGCGGAGGCATGCCTTACACGCAAGGTATTCCTATCCGGCAACTGCGCCTACCTTATCTGATGCAGTTCAAGTGGAGCCCGAAGACCCTTTTATCACCAAGGCCCGGGCAGTAGTTTATGAGCATCTGGATGAATCGGAATTTAGCGTCATGCATCTCTACAGGGCCGTATTCCTGAGCAGAACCCAGTTGCATAAAAAACTCAAGGCTTTGACAGGGATGTCTGCTACGCATTTTATCCGCCATATCCGGCTTTCAGAGGCGAAGGAATTACTTAAAAATCAGGATTTGAATATTACAGAAATAGCTTATCGGGTTGGCTTTTCAGACCCCAATTATTTTACTCGGTGTTTTGGGGAAGAGTTCGGCGAAAGTCCGAGTGAAACACGTAACCATATGTAAATAAATTAGTAATAAATATTATATATCGTAATACGAATCATTTGTGCTACTTAATTCCAGGCAAAAAGAAACATGATTCCTTGTTTTAGCGCATTTGGTGCAGGGGGGTGAACATGGCTCAGGGCCACCTTTGGTTTATTAATTCATAACCAAAACAACCCAAATCATGACAACGCGAACAATCTCCTCAGCAGCCACTTCGACACCACAATTGTTCCCCTATATCCAGCGGAGCACGACGACCATTCCATTTAAACAGGAAGTTCCCAGTAACCGTAATTCAAGTTCCAATGTATTTTCCTGGGAGCAACTATCCTCCGGATTTCCTCTGGTTCACTTGCTTCAGCCCGACTATTATATGGTTTTCCAATTTTCGGCTCCGGGCGTACCTGTGTACCAGCAAAACCTTCATCTTGACCTTGGACCGATAGAGGTTAGGTATGAGGCCATCCTCGGGCATATCGAGACTGATGATCTTCAGCATCTCCGGAGGATGGATATAGTCAAGGCGCAATTTGCCAGGGAATGCCGGCTTCAGCCTTTTGATTATATCAGTTCTATTTTCATTCGTTGGGAATGCCCTCAGGGCAGTCGCAGGTATTTCATACGAAAGATGACGGTCCTTCAATCTGATAGCAAAGGAATGCCCAGCTATGGCATCGTATCGATCAAGGATGTAACCTCTATGGTTTCCGCGATCAAGCCTAACAACGTAGATATCACCTTTCATCCGGATAAGGCAAACCTCTGCTATGAATTATGCCGACGCATCAATGCAGTCCTGCCTAAACGCAACGGGATCACAGCGCGGGAAAAGGATATCGTCCGCTGCTTGTGCAAGGGGATGAGCAGTAAAGAAATCGCATCAGCACTCTTTATATCCAAGGCAACTGTGGATACACACAGGCAAAACCTCATCCATAAATGGGGTGTAACGAATACCGCAGCTTTACTGCAGCGCGCGATGGAAGAGGGGTGTGTGTGAACATTCAGCCTATCAACCTTTGAAAACCGAACGCAATCCTTAAATACTAACTTTTAAAACCCAACCCAATGTATAATCTAAAATCAACTATAAGCCTGAGTGTACTGATCCTAATCAGTCAATTTGGGTTTGCCCAGAAAGCTTTTACGGATAGCATTCAACAGGCTATCCCAGAAAAGAAATGGTCCTTTGCATTAAGTCTTGGAACAACATTGATAGGTCCCGGGTCTGCATTGAACAGGGAGATGAAAGAGATAGGTTTTGGAGATTATCCTCCTGATTTTAACTTCTTTGAATTTTTTAAGATCAAGAATAACCAGGAATATCCCCAGATAAAAAAAGCGATCACCTGGGATATGGAAACCAGGATTAATCTGTCCAGGAATTCTGCGCTTGCCTTTTCGATAGGCAAATCACATCACTATACAGTCGACGGATATAGCAGGGAAGGATTTCAAAATTTTGATGGCAGTGGTCGCGCAAATTACCTGACCATCGTGCACGATGTATGGTATGTATCTGCTGATTACGTATTCAGATACGCTCCAGGATATGGCGGTATTGCTATAGGTCCGGTGATGGCCATGCACCGGGTGAGTGAAGGGGAGTCATCTGCATCAGGTGTCAGGACGAACACACTAAAGCCAGGCTTTCATGTTGGCATGGATCTTCCGTTATTTCAAAAGAAGTCCTGGTTTATGGCATTTGGACTTAACTACACATGGCTGCCTCCGACAGAAATCGGCCCGAACACAGAAAAACTGCGCACTGCATCCGGTGGTGGATTTCCAGGTGTGCATGGATCCGGTAATCAATCAAATACAATCCCGCTGGCGACAGTTCAGATGAGTGTGACGACCGGGTGGAGGTTTTGAAAGTTAATATCATGATTAATCAGTATGGACAATCAATCAGCAGATAAATAATTTTAATAATTCTAGATAATATCCAAATGAAAAAAATAAAAAGTATTAACTGCTATTCATTTTACAAGGTAATTATAGTAGCAGTTTTTTCAGCAATTGTATTGAGTTGCGGGAAAGAAGAGTCGCCCAATCCGATGCCTGATCCGACACCTGAACCTGGTCCGAGTCCTGAATTCTATCAATCGATTGATGCTGGATTTAATCATTCTTTCGGCATTGCACCGAATGATGAACTCTGGGGTTGGGGCTCAAATTCTGTTGGCCAGATAGGAGATAGCAATCAGGTCTTTAATCGGGGGCCTATTTTAATTGATAGCGGCTACGTTTCCATTTCGGCGGGTGGTGAAGTCTCAACAAGTACACATGGAGGTATTTTTGGTGTTCCTATTACCTATACATTCTACTTTTGTCACACCTTGGGTTTAAGAAAGGATGGAACGCTATGGGCATGGGGAAATAATGTCTTTGGCCAGCTAGGCGTAGGCAATATCCTTACCCATAAAACCCCGGTTCAAGTAGGGAGTGGTTTTGTAGCTATCGCGGCAGGCAACCTTCATTCACTGGCGTTGAAGGAGGATGGTACCTTATGGGCATGGGGTAGAAATCAGGAAGGTCAATTGGGCGATGGGACTTTTGTATCCCAATCTGTACCGATCCTGGTAGGATCCGATTACATTGCAATTGCAGCAGACGGAGGGCAATCCTACGCGTTGAAAGCTGACGGTACGTTGTGGGCCTGGGGTTGGAATAAGTATGGTCAGCTTGGTGATAACTCAACTGAAAACAGAAATTCTCCTCTGCATATTGGTTCAGATTTTATTAAGATAGCTGCAGGTGGAGGGCATTGTCTGGCCATTAAATCGGATCATACATTATGGGCATGGGGTGCCAATGGGGATGGTCAGCTAGGGGATGGTACATTTTTAGATCGACACCAACCTGTGTTTATTGACAATGAGTGTGAAAGCATTGACGCCGGGCGTGAATTTTCCTTAGCTATAAAATCCGATGGTTCTTTATGGGCCTGGGGAGGAAATAGCCAAGGTCAGGTAGGAAGCGGTTCGTGGGAAAATCAAAATTTACCAATTCAAATTGGTTTGAGTTATTCATCGATCTCTGCTGGTGGACTTCATAGTCTTGCCCTCAAAACGGATGGGACCTTGTGGGCATGGGGATCGAATACTTTTGGACAGTTAGGCAATGGTGACTTTGTGAACCAAGACAAACCTGTTCGCATCTTTCATCCATAGGAGTAGTGGGGAATTCGATTTCTCCGTCAGGATGGTGCAAAGTTAAATTTTCAACGAAACCATTAATCAAGTTGAAATCTGCCGTGCTGTTTTCCTCTTCAAGCAGAAGAGAATCTGCTTGCCTTGAGAATGCTTCCTTACAACAGTGAATCAACTCATTCCTGTTCAAATAGGTCCGAATTGAATTGAATTCATAGTATAGCATGATGATAAAATGAAACGATTTCAATTTATATTATCCCTTATCGGTTTCTTCTTTCAGGTAGAAAGTAGAATCTCCGCCCAGGAAAATATCATCATTAGCGACAGCCTTGCAGCCAATGCCGAAATATTGGAATTAGTTGTTGAGAGTCTGGAGCGTAAAATGTTCAAATTCAGCATAGGTGACTATGCGGTTATGGCTGACCATAAAATGAAAAGGACCTATCGTGATACAAAGGCAGAAATTCCAGGTGTTAAAGATGAATCAACTATTAGCACGACGTTTTCATACACAGTAATCAGCAATGCGACCGATACGGCTTTGGTCACCACAGAAGATTGGAGTACGGTTCAGACATATTATCCTCAGGCATTGATTCCATCATTTCCCCTGGAGACCATGTCCGTACAGAAATCTGCGAGATTCACCGCTTGGATATATTTCAATGGAGATAGTTCCGCAACATGGGCATTGTTTATAGAGAAAGCAAGTCAAGAAGGGGGCGGGCTTCCTATTGAAATGATATTGACAGACGGATCGCGATTGATTGAACCTAGACTCGTGAGTTCAGATCCATATTTTGATTATTCCCATCTTTTCCGAAGCTTGTTAAAAATGCCTGCTATGGGCATTGAGTTTTACGAAAACGGAAAACCGCTTTGTGCGCTGCAATATTACGGCGGCGCGAAATACAGACCAAAAAAGGATAGTCATAAATCATATGGTAGTTGCGTATGGATGCATAAGGGATTGGATGCAAATTCAGAATTTGTACTTGCAGCAGCCATGTCAACGATATTGATGATGAACAATCCATACCTGGTGATGAATGAGTAGTGTTAGTCAAGCCATTCTTTTGACTGGTTGTCTCAGACAATTCACTATAAATCAGTATGGTCCAGGTGGCTTCTGAGGCTTTACTTTGATAATGCTTCTTTGGAGTATCCAATGAAAATAGAAAGGGATGAGGTGATCACACGAAATGATCTGTTATGATCAGCAAATGAGGCAAACTGAGATATCAAAATTTATTAACTCACCTAAAACCATTTAGCAATGAAACATTTTACTTTTCTACTTATGCTCCTACCCCTTTTGGGCGTATTAAATGCCCAGACCACCAAAGGAAGCTACCTCATCGGTTTTCACAACTATAGTCCCGGTCCTATATCCTCCTTTGGAACGGCATACAACCTTTTTCCGCAGACCAACGGACTTGGCATTTCCTTTGGCACGAGCAAACAAAAGTATGACGGGGAATTGCAGGATGGCAAAGAGAACTCTACAGTTTTGGGACTTAGTATCAATTCACATTACTTTGTAGCCGATCGGTTTGCCTTAGGGCTTGTCGGAAATTTTTCTTTCGGCAGTTCTACCTTTAAAGAGCCAGGTTTTGAAGATGATAAGTCTTCTTCAACCATTTTCTTGTTGGGCCCGTCGCTGCGTTACTATTTTGATACCGGCGCCAAGACAAAATTCTGGCTAAAAGGGGACGCATCCTTCGGCTCAATTTCGTTCAAAAACAATGGGGAAAGTGGTGATCCTTATGGCCTTTCACAATTCGGTGGGGGTGCCGGAATATCCATATTCCCTGTTTCGTCAGTATCGATTGATTTCGGTTTGGGGTACAATGTGCTGACTACATCAAATGAGTTGAGTTCTGGTGGTAAATCCAAGTCGATCAATAGTGGGTTAGCCCTTGATATCGGGGCTGGTATTTTCTTCTAAGCATTTCATATAGCGTAGGGTCGCCAAAGCAACCATGTCCGTAAGCAGGTCCTCAGCAGGTAATCAGAAATTTAGTATTGTAAAGTAGTCAGTTAAGGCCTGTACGCCATGCAGGATGCAGGCTTTATTTTTTCTGGCATCATC
>Ga0073902_10002305_pt1 | contig 10060 bp, 10 predicted proteins | sample KloWWTmeKNB19Kit_FD_66667 | JGI IMG/M metagenome (GOLD analysis project Ga0073902, IMG submission 66667) | Active sludge microbial communities from Klosterneuburg, Austria, studying microevolution and ecology of nitrifiers - Klosterneuburg... | ecosystem: Engineered > WWTP > Aerobic digester >...
TCTCCTCCAGTATTCTCAACAATATTTTGATTTTTTTGCTCTTGTTGTTTCATAACGTAACACCTGCACCTTTTATTAGCAATGTGCTGAACAATTCGTGAATTGAGTCAGCAAGTGGTGTGCCAAGATTGGACGATATTAAGCCCATTCCGGGCTCGTGGGCGTCCCTTCATTGCCGCTAACGAGTTAAATTCGCCGGAAACTGCAAGTGCCGTCTCCCTGGCACAGGGTTTGCAAAAGATAATCGACAAAAGCAGTCACTCGTACTTACCAAAGGAGCCAATGTGAAACATCCTATCCGTTCTATCTGCGCTATTGCCGCAGCCGCTTTCCTCGGTGCGACCGCGCCACAAGTTTTCGCCCACGGTGATGTCGTTCCCCAAGCGGTTGATACGACTGGCCTGAAAAATCTCGGCACCGAATGGCAGGCTTCGAACCCATATCGCAAAGATAAGACAGCGATTCGTATCGGAGATTCCGCCTACAACCAGAACTGTGCCCGCTGTCACGGCCTGGGTGGCGTATCGGGTGGTATTGCACCGGATCTGCGTTATTTGCCGCTCGGCAACGATGGTGACGAAGTTTTCTTGCCGCGCATTCGCAAGGGTGCCGTTCGTGACGGCCGGGTTTATATGCCCCCGTTCGAAGGCACGCTGAGCCAGGAGGCGATGTGGGCGATCCGCACCTGGCTGGAGACTGTGCATGAAGAGTGATCGCCGCCTTTGGCTCAAAGCCTTGGCCGTTACTCCATTATTTGCCACGCTGCCGGCGCGCGCCGACGATATGGCTGCAATTCGTCAGCGCGGCAGGTTGCGCATTGCCGTCTATAACGACTTTCCGCCCTATGCAATGAGCGGGGGCAAGGGTATCGATGCCGATATCGGTCGAGCCATTGCTGAAAAGCTGGGTTTGGCACCGGAAATCGTCGGTTTCAATGCTGACGAGGACATGAATGACGACCTGCGGAACATGGTCTGGAAAGGCCACTATCTGGGCACGCAACCGGCTGACGTGATGCTACACGTGCCGGTGGATGCAAACCTGGCGCGAGCCAACGACAAGGTCCGGATCTTTGGCGCCTATCATCGCGAGTCGCTCGCTCTGGCGCGCAATCCCGAGCGCGTGCCTCCGCTCTCTGGTTCTGCAGCGGTGTCGCTTGAAATATTCACGCGGGAGAAAATTGGCGTCGAGACCGCAAGCCTGGCCGATTCGTTTCTGCTTGGCGTGCTCAGTGGCAGGTTGCGGGAAAATGTGGTGCATTTCAAGACGGTTGCCGAAGCGGCGAAGGGTCTGGCCGATGGACGCGTTTCGGCTGTCCTGGCAACGCGTGCCGAGTTGGAAGCGGCATTGGCCGGTCAAAGCCGTTTTGCCATCGATGCTGCGAAATTTGCTGAACTGAAGGTGGATAGCTGGCCGCTAGGCATGGCCGTCAAAGTTGAGGAGGTAGCTCTGGCCGAGGCAATTGGCAACGCTTTGGCTGATCTGAAGCGAGATGGTACGGTTGCTGCGATATTCAAGCGGCACGGTATATCGTATCTTCCGGCCTAAAGCATAAATGCACATTTTGAATTTGCATTGCCCAGCGCTGGTTCCCATTGGTGTCAATTCTTACGGCGTCATCAATGGGGCGAGTGGTGTGTCGCTGATCGATAAAGCAGGCCTTGAGCAATTGACTGATGGTGTAATTTTGGCAACTTGCTGCCTCCGGCACGTGAGCGTCGGATGAACCAGCAACGCTACAACTTGCCGGCCATTGTGCTGCATTGGGCGCAGGCGGTCGTTATCCTGTGGTTGATCTGGATGGGCTGGACGATGACCGATCTGCCCAAGGGCGCGGAGCGTAGCGCAGCTTACGGCCTGCACAAGTCGTTTGGCTTGCTGATGCTGTTGCTGGTCATCGTCCGCCTTGCCTGGCGTCGGCGGCAGCTTCCGCCGCCGTTGGCGGCGAGCGGTTGGGAGACCTATCTTGCTCATGCAACCCATCATGCTCTCTATGGATTTCTGTTTCTGGCGCCGTTAGCGGGTTATCTGGCCTCTTCTTTCACGCCGTATGCATTGAAGTTTTTTGGCGTCGAAATTCCTAAAGCAGGCTGGCCGGATGAGTCGCTGAATGCGTTTTTCAAGCAACTTCACTTGATAGCTGTCTGGGGTGGTGCTGGCCTGATCGTGTTACATGTTGCGGGAGCCCTGAAGCATGTCATCAAGCGAGACGGAATGCTGCAACGCATGCTGCCCGGCAGTATGTTCAAAAACTGACCGGGTGCGCCGTTTTTGATCATCCATTTTGCGATGCCATCGGATAAAAAAACGATAGCCATCGACAGAAAATAAAAAACCGCAAACTTTTAAGTTTGCGGTTTTTTTGTGGCGTGGAGTCCTGCTTTACTCTAGCGAGAGAATCCACTTGATCGCTGCTTTCAGGTCGTCGTCGCTAATCTTGTCAGCGCCGTGCGGAATCATCGGGACTTCGCCCCAGGCGCCACTACCGCCAGCGCGTACCTTGGCAAACAGTTTATCCGGAGCACTGGTATCGCCACGGTATTTGGCGGCGACATCCTTGTAGGCTGGTCCGACGCGTTTGGCATCGACGGTGTGACAAGCAACACAACGGGCTTTTTTGACAATCGCGTCAGAGGCTTTGGCGGGTGTCGCGGTGGTCAGCGCGGTGACGGCCAGTATTGGCAGGAGCAGAGTGGTGAGTTTTTTCTTCATATCGGTTCCTTTCGATCTGTATTGCGTTTAAACGGTGCCGCTGGCTTCAAGCTCAGCCCATTCGGCATCGGTAAAGAGACGGGAGCGAGTGTGGAAAGCCTTCCCTTCCGGGCCTTCCAGGGAAAAAGTGCCGCCGTGGCCATCGACCACGTCGATAATCAACTGGGTGTGCTTCCAGTAGGCGTATTGCGACCTGCTCATGTAGAAAGGTACGCCGCCAATATCGCCAAGGTGAATGTCACCAGCGCCAATGGTCAGTTCACCAGGCAGGTAACAGTTGGCTGCACTGTTGTCGCAGCAGCCGCCGGACTGGTGGAACATCAACTCGCCATATTTCTTCTTCAGGCTTTCGATGAGGGCCAGCGCTGTTTCGGTAGCAATGACTTTATCAACCATGCTCTTCTCCTGAAAAAATGGGGGCGGTTGCCCGCCCCCGAAGAGTTGCCCGCAAATGGGACAGTGGAGGAGCCTACTTCTACTTCTTTAGAAGAAGCCGAGCTTCTTTTCGCTATAGCTGACCAACACGCACTTGAGTTGCTGGTAGTGGTCGAGAATGACCTGGTGGGTTTCGCGACCAATGCCGGATTCTTTGTAGCCGCCAAACGAAGCATGGGCTGGGTAAGCGTGGTAGCAATTGGTCCAGACACGGCCAGCCTTGATGGCGCGGCCCATACGGTAAGCGACGTTGCCGTTGCGGCTCCAGACGCCGGCGCCGAGGCCGTAGATGGTGTCATTAGCAATGGCCAATGCCTCTGCTTCGTCCTTGAAAGTGGTCACGGCAAGCACCGGCCCGAAGATTTCTTCCTGGAAGATGCGCATCTTGTTGTGACCCTTGAACAGGGTCGGCTGAATGTAGTAGCCGCCATCCAGGTCGCCACCGAGCTTGGCCACGTCGCCACCAATCAAGCACTCGGCTTCCTGCTTGCCGAGATCGATGTAGGACATGATCTTGCTCAGTTGTTCCTGCGAGGCCTGCGCTCCCATCATGCAATCGGTATCGAGCGGGCTGCCACGCTTGATGGCGGCGACGCGCTTCAGGACACGTTCCATGAATTTGTCGTAGATCGATTCCTGAATCAGGGCACGTGACGGGCAGGTACAAACCTCACCCGAGTTGAAGGCAAACAGCACCATGCCTTCGATCGCCTTGTCGAGGAAATCGTCATCCTTGTCCATCACGTCGGCAAAGAAGATGTTCGGGGACTTGCCACCCAGTTCCAGCGTCGCCGGAATCAGGTTGTTGGCAGCGGCTTGAGCGATAACGCGGCCGGTGGTGGTCGAACCGGTGAAGGCGATCTTGGCGATGCGCTTGCTGGTGGCGAGCGGCATGCCGGCTTCACGGCCGTAGCCATTGACGATGTTCAGGACGCCCGGCGGCAGCAGGTCGGCGATCAGTTCGACGAGGATCAGGATGGAGATCGGGGTGGACTCGGCCGGCTTGAGCACGACGCAGTTGCCGGCACCGATGGCGGGAGCCAGTTTCCAGGCTGCCATCAGAATCGGGAAGTTCCAGGGAATGATCTGACCAACGACGCCAAGCGGCTCGTGGAAGTGGTGGGCGACGGTATTTTCGTCGATATCGCTGAGCGTGCCTTCCTGGGAGCGCAGGCAGCCAGCGAAGTAACGGAAGTGATCGATGGTGAGCGGAATATCGGCATTCAGGGTTTCGCGAATTGCCTTGCCGTTATCGACAGTTTCAGCGTATGCCAGAGTTTCGAGGTTGGCTTCCAGACGATCGGCAATCTTCAGCAGAACATTGGAACGCTCTGCAAATGAGGTCTTGCCCCATGCATCGGCGGCAGCATGGGCGGCATCCAGCGCCAGCTCGATATCTTCCGCCGAGGAGCGGGCGACTTGGGTGTAAACCTTGCCGTTGACCGGCGTGATTACATCGAAATATTGGCCATTGACCGGGGCAACCCACTTGCCGCCGATAAAGTTTTCGTACTTTGCCTTGTAAGCGATTTTTGCACCGGCTTCGCCGGGGGCTGCGTATAGCATGTAAGTCTCCTGATTTGTAGATCTGGGTTGCGAACGGGGTAACTCAAGGCCGGCAGATTCGGTTCAGCGCTGACCAGGATCTGCTGTGACTCGTGTCAACTAATGTGCATGCGCTGTGCCAGCCTGCCAGTTCATTGTTTATGATTAAAAAAATAATTTATTTTCAATGGCTTGGGTTTTGTTGGCGTGTTTTTGCTTGCCATGTCGCCGGTCATTGCTTGTTCGTGGTTGGAGCAGTTGTTGCTTTATGAAACAGTAGCAACATTTTGTTCGTGGTGGGGAGGCGCGGTCTTTTTGGGCTTCGTTGGCAAGGGCCGCGCGAGTCGCCAGCAATTCGTGTTTTCAAGGCAAAAAAACCGGCCACACAGGCCGGTTTTTTGAGTTTCTACGGTCAACGCTATTTTTTGCCGATTTTTCGAATGCCCCCGAACAGGCTTTATAGATTAGTCCAGATAGTAGCCGACACCCAACAGGCTGTTCCCGACTCGCTGGATAAAGGAGCGCTTGCGCTCAACTGCGTTGGTGACCGGATTGCGCCAGACGTAGTCTACGGCGCCCATGCCCTTGCTCTTGGCCAATTCGATCATTTCCTGAATCAGCGGGTGGCCTTCGACATCGTGGATATCCCGCGCGTCAGTACCGGTCCAGGCCGGATTCAGGCCGTGCGCTTCAAATTTGCCGGTATCGAGATTGACGGCAAAAACATAGAGATCGTCGTGAACGAAGGCGCCTTTGGTGTTGTTGAACGCCTTGCTTGCATCGCTCATTCCGCTCTTGCTGGCCAGCGCGACTGCTTCGCCAAGCAGTTTCTGGGCGTCTGCTGCCGTAGCGTGCGGGGAGTAGTAGCCAACGCCGAGAATGTAGTTGCCTTCACGATGCAGCCAAGCATTCTTGGGCTCGACGTGATTGGTTTTGCGGTTGAGCCAGACGTAGCGTATGCGCGCCTCGACCTGCTTGTCCGTGACGGCAATCATGTGACGAAAGAGTGGGGTGCCCGATGCGTCCACGCTGTCGAGTACGTTCATGCCGACCAGAGTATTCGCTGCTGCGCCATTGGCGATGTAGGTGCCTTGCCGGTCAATAACGTAAACGTACAGGTCTTTTTTGACGAACTGGCCTTTGGGGTTGCTAAAGGCAGCCCATGACTTTTCGGGACCATTGGCCTTGAGGTAACTCACGGCCTGATCGAACATGGCCCGGGCCTCGCGCGGGGTGGCGCGTTCGCCGGCCATTGCGATGCCGCAGCTAAGTGCTAGCAGGAAGCCGGCCAGTCGGACAGCGATGGAAGATGTGCTCATACGCGGAAACTCCTGAATGATTTGCCGGAAATCCGGCATGGCATTGGCGGGGCGATGAAAGGCATCGCTGCCCGCCTATTCAACAGCTTGTTGCAGCTTATTTAAGAGACAGGATCCAGGAGACAATCTGGCGAGTGTCGTTGGCGTTGATGGCCACCGCATTGGGGGGCATGGCGATGCCGGAGACCTTGTTCTTCCAGTGGCTGGAGTAGGGATTTGAGCCTTCCTGGACGACGCGGGTCAGGAAATCGGTGGCGCCGGGCTTGCCACGGTATTGCGCAGCAACATCCTTCCAGGCCGGGCCGACGGGCTTGGTGCCATCCGGATTGTCGGCATGTTCGATGGTGTGGCAGGTAAAGCAGCCAGCGTGTGCGGCAAGTTTTTTCATCTTTTCATCGTTGGCGGCATCGGCGCAGGCTGTTTGAGCTGCAGCAACGAGTGCGGTGGTGATGATCAGTTGACGTAGCAATGACATGTTCTACTCCCAAAGTTTAAGAAACCAACTCCAACATAACGCTGAGTGGCCTAAATGAAAAGGTGGCGAAATTCTCGCATGGATATTTTTCTACTCGTCAGCACCATTGACCACCCAATAATGCAATTCCCGCGCCAGGCGGTGATTTGCGAATTTTTTATCTGATGTACAGGCTTCAGGCGTGAATGGCATGGCCCATATCCACCAGACCATGACGGGCGGCCAGATGGAGTAGTTTGAAATCGTTCTCGACATCGAGTTTTTGTCGGATCAGTGAGAGATAGTTGAGTACTGTTTTTGGGCTCAGATGCATGGAGGTGGCAATGCCACTTGCCGACTCTCCCTGCGCCAGCATACGCAAAACCTCGAACTCGCGCGGGGTAAGGTGGGAGAAGGCATCGTCGCCAGCAGCCACTTCTTGGGCAAGAATCTGGGCAATTTCAGGTGAGAAGACACGTTTTCCCGTGGCAATGCGACGGATGCCGTCAATCACGTCGCTCGGTTCGCAATATTTGGTGAGATAGCCAAGAGCGCCGCTGCGTAAGGCCTGGGTGATATGGCCGGCACCTTCATGCATGGAGAGAACGAGAATTTTCAAGGTCGGACAACGAGCCAGCATGCCGCGAATCGCCTCGAAGCCGCTACTGCCACGCAGGCTGAGATCGACCAGCGCAACGTCGGCTTTCGTCCGCAGCACGATGGCGTTGGCTTCATCGGCACTGGCGGCTTCGCCGACCACCTGAAGGCCAGGCTCGGCGTCGAGCAGGCGGCGGTAACCGGTCCTTACGACGGTGTGGTCATCGACCAGAATGATCCGGATCATGTTTTCTCCTGTTGTTCTTGCGCGCTAATGGGTAGAGTGATTCGTAGGCGCACTCCTTGCGCTTGCCCTGTTTTAAATGCCAGGCTGCCGCCAACCATGGCCAGCCGTTCTTCTATGCCAAGCAAGCCACCACGTCGGCTTGGGCCGGCGATAGGCAGGCCGCGACCATCATCGACTATTTCCAAGTTCAATATGCCATCTTCAGCTTCGATAGTTACCCGGCAATATTGCGCGCCGCTGTGCCGAACGACATTGGTCAATGCTTCCTGGGCGACGCGATACAGCACCAGCCCAACCTCGTCGGCAAGTGGCGGCAAGCCATTCGGGATTTCGAGGCTGAAGCGAATGCCCGACGCGCGCTGCTGCCAGTTGGCGACCAACTCGCGCAAGGCGCTGGCCACACCCTGCGCATCCAGACCATATGGCCGCAAGTGATGCAGCATGGTGCGTAACTGCTCGCCACTCGTTCGCACATCGCGACGCAGATCCTGCGCACATTCGGCAATGCGCGGGGCCTCCAGTTTTTCGGCATTGCGTTCGAGATAGGCGGCAGTAACACTGATTGCGGTCAAGGTTTGACCCATCTCGTCATGCAATTCTCTTGCCAATGTCCGACGCTCTTCTTCCTGCACTTGAATCAGCTGGCGGGAAAGCTGGCGCTGCGCTTCCCGCGAGGTGCTCAGTGCCTCGGCCAGATGGTTGATGGCGCCGGCGACCTGGGTAAATTCACGGAGTGCGAAGGCGGGCAGGGCTGCTTCTTTTTCTCCTTGTGTCAAGCGTTGCAGGCCGTTTTCCAGTTCGCGCACCGGCGTTAGGGCCCGGTCGGCTGACCACCAGGCAACCAGCAGGGTTGCTCCAGAAAAGAACAGTAGAGTGATGCAAAGTCGAACAGTGTCACCCAGGCGCTCTTCAATTTCCGAAATGGGGTTGGGGGCGATGCGCAGGGTTTGTTCACCAAGGCGAAGCAACTGGCCATCGTTGCTGGCGGGTTCGACCTTGAGCAGGTGGGCCAGGCGATTGGTGAATGTGCTGTGCTCGGCGACCGGCGCCTCGCCGAGACTGACGCTGATGTGGCGCAACGGCGAGCTATCGAGGATCGCCTGCACGCGGCGGGAGGACTCCGCGGCTGGCAGGTCGGACTCAATGCGGCCGGTGTCGAGCAGTACCCGGACCAGTTGTTCCGAGGCGGCAACTTCGGTGGTGACGTCGTGGCGCAGCGAGTACAGATTGATTAGCACGGTCATCAGTAACAGGCCGAGCAGTAGCGCGCCGAGATAGCCGACCAGTCGTCGCCTGAGATCCATCGCTTGCTCCATGTCCAAGGAATGAGTCGTCTCAGCAGGTTTCGTACCCGGTGGGGAAAGCGGCAGGGCGATTTTCCCGGTTTGAGGGTGGGTATGTCCCGAGACTTGTCGCGGAAGCACTTCCTATACTCGGCTCGCCGGTCGGGATGGGCCGGTCCGGTTTCTCGGGAATGTATCGACGCTAATTAAAGGAGACGTAACAATAATGGAATCTATCAGCTTCAATCCCCGTCAGACCCTGCTTGCCGCCCTCGTGGCCGCCACCTTTTGTGCCCCGGCCGCGGCGGCTGGCGCCAAAGTAAGTTGGGAAGATATTCTCAATGATGACAAGACCACCAGCGATGTGCTGTCCTACGGTCTTGGTCTCAAGGCGCAGCGTCACAGCACGCTGACTACGGTCAACACGAAAAACGTCGAAAATCTGGTGCCGGCCTGGAGCTTCTCCTTCGGTGGTGAAAAGCAGCGTGGTCAGGAAGGGCAGGTGCTGGTGCATGATGGCGTGATCTACGCGACCAGTTCCTATTCCCGCATTTTTGCGATCGAAGCGAAAACCGGCAAACGCCTCTGGGAATATTCCGCTCGTCTGCCGGACGATATCCGTCCCTGTTGCGACGTGGTTAACCGCGGTCCGGCCATTTATGGCGACAAGATATTCTTTGGTACTTTGGACGCGGGCATCACCGCACTCAACAAGGACACCGGCAAGGTCGTCTGGACGAAGAAATTCGGCGACCACAAGATTGGCTATACGATGACTGGCGCGCCTTTCATCGTCAAGGATCAGAAGACCGGCAGAGTGCTGCTGGTGCATGGCTCCTCGGGGGATGAATTCGGCGTCGTCGGCTACCTGTTCGCCCGCGATCCGGATACCGGCGAGGAGGTCTGGGCCCGCCCGATGGTCGAAGGCCACATGGGTCGCCTGAATGGCAAGGAAAGCACGCCGACGGGTGACAAGGAAGCACCGTCTTGGCCGCGAGACAAGGATGGCAAGCTGGTTGATGCCTGGAACCACGGCGGCGGTGCCCCGTGGCAGACGGCCAGCTTTGACGTCGAGAAGAACATGGTGGTGATAGGTACCGGGAACCCGGCGCCGTGGAATACTTGGCACCGCACCAAGGAAGGTGACGATCCGCGCAACTGGGACAGCCTGTTTACCTCTGGTCAGGCCTACGTCGATGCCAGCACCGGCGAGCTGAAGGGTTTCTTCCAGCATACGCCGAACGATGCTTGGGACTTCTCCGGCAACAACTCCGTGGTGCTCTTCGAGTACAAGGATCCGAAGACCGGCAAGCTGGTGAAGGCTTCGGCCCACGCTGACCGTAACGGCTTCTTCTTCGTCACCGACCGTGAAAAACTGGCGACCGGCGCCGGTTACCCGAACAAGCCGACCTCGCTGATTGGCGCCTGGCCGTTCGTTGACGGTATCACCTGGGCTTCCGGCTTTGAC
>Ga0073902_10002307_pt1 | contig 10057 bp, 9 predicted proteins | sample KloWWTmeKNB19Kit_FD_66667 | JGI IMG/M metagenome (GOLD analysis project Ga0073902, IMG submission 66667) | Active sludge microbial communities from Klosterneuburg, Austria, studying microevolution and ecology of nitrifiers - Klosterneuburg... | ecosystem: Engineered > WWTP > Aerobic digester >...
TGGCCCAGGGCCTTATCTATAAAGAGATAGGAGAAAAACTATTTATCAGTCATGAAACGGTAAAACAACATATCAAGCATATCTACCAGAAGCTGCATGTGCAGAATAAGATAGAGGCGTTGAATAAGTTTCGGAGTGATTAAATCTCGTAAACAAAAAATCAGTTCTTATTTGCTAACTGTCCACAGGCGGCATCTATATCTTTTCCCCGGCTTCTGCGTAGACGGGCATTCACCCGGTGCTTACCAAGATATTCCATAAAAGCCTGTACTTTTTCTTCTTCAGGCTTTTCAAACTTAGCAAATTCAATAGGATTATACTCAATAATGTTTACAAGGTCTGCCGGAACTTGTCTGTAAAGTTTTATCAGATCATCAGCATCTTTCAATGAATCGTTAAAGTTTTTGAAGAGAATATATTCAAAAGTGATTTCATTTTCTGTCTGTTTGTAGAAATAATTCATGGCTTCTACCAGGGATTCGATGTTATTGGTATCATTAATAGGCATGATCTCATGTCGTTTCTGGTCATTCGCAGCATGCAGTGATAAGGCTAGTTTGAATTTTACTTTATCGTCACCGAGCTGACGAATCCCTTTTGCTACACCGGCTGTAGAAACAGTGATGCGTTTAGGGCTCATGGCCATTCCATGCGGGGAAGTAATTCTTTCAATTGACTTTAAAACGTTTTTGTAGTTCAGCAAGGGTTCACCCATACCCATAAAAACAATATTGCTTAGTTTTTTGCCATGTGTTTTCTCACATTGCTGATTCAGAATGACCACCTGGTCATAAATTTCATCAAAGTCAAGGTTTCTTTTTCTCTCGATATATCCGGTTGCACAAAATTTACAACTTAGGGAGCAGCCAATTTGGGAAGAAACGCAGGCTGTAAACCTCGATTTAGTAGGAATGAGAACGCCTTCTATTAAATGCCCGTCATGCGTTTTAAAACGGGATTTAATGGTGCCGTCTTCACTATATTGGGTAGTATCAACTGTAAGACCGGGCAATGTAAACTCTGCCGCTAATTTTTGCCGCAGGTCTTTTGAAATATTTGTCATCCCATCAAAACTCTGTACTGGTTTTAGCCACAGCCATTCATAAACTTGTTTGGCCCGAAATTTTTTTTCTCCCATTTTCTCGAAGTATTCTTCCAATTCAGTAAGGGTTAAATGTCGGATATTCTTAAATGCTGCTTTTGCCATACGGCAAAGATAGCAAACGGCTGTCCGTCGGGTTAGAATGATGAATCATTTATCTTGCAGTCATATTTAAACTTTATGAAACCAGTTTACATAATAGATGCTGTTAGAACTCCGGTTGGAAAATATGGAGGTGTGTTAGCCGACATCCGTCCGGATGATTTACTGGCTCATGTTATAAAATCCCTTTTACAAAGAAATGGCTCTGTTGATGTCAATGCAATTGAGGATGTAATTGCCGGTGCTGCCAACCAGGCGGGGGAAGATAACCGGAATGTGGCTAGAATGGCAGCATTGCTGGCAGGTTTACCTGTAACAGTTGCAGGAAATACTGTGAACCGCTTATGTGCATCAGGTCTGCAGGCTATTATGGATGGCTCCCGGCAGGTGATGTGCGGTGATGCAGATTTAATAATTGCAGGTGGTGTGGAGAGTATGACAAGAGCCCCTTTTGCGGTAGCAAAAAATCCAGAAGCTTTTGGTCGGGCAGCAGAAATGTTTGATACAACAATGGGATGGCGGTTTGTAAATAAAAATTTATCCGCATTGTATCATCCTTATACAATGGGTGAAACAGCCGAAAATGTAGCCCGGCAATGGGGTATTACCAGAGAAGAACAAGATGCTTTTGCACTGTCATCACAACAAAAGTATTTTGCTGCCAAAGCTGCCGGTAAGTGGTCAGCTGAAGTGGTACCAATTGAAGTACAAAAGGGAAAGGAAAAAATTATAGTTGATACCGACGAACATCCAAGAGAAACCTCACAGGAAAAATTAGCCTCCTTAAAACCCGCCTTTATAAAAGATGGAACAGTGACAGCAGGCAATTCATCGGGAATTAATGACGGTGCTGCTGCTATGTTGCTGGCCAGTGAGGAGGCTGTAAAAAAATATAAGCTGAACCCATTGGCAAAAATTGTGTCAATGGGAGTGGCAGGCGTAGATCCCTCTATTATGGGTATCGGTCCTGTCCCCGCCATTCAAAAGGCATTACAGAGAGCCGGATTGAATATAAGCGATATTGATTTGATAGAATTAAATGAAGCATTTGCATCACAATCGATTGCCTGTATAAAAGAGCTGGCCTTAGATGCTGATAAAGTAAATGTAAATGGGGGTGCTATTGCCATAGGGCATCCTTTGGGATGCAGTGGGGTCCGCATTTCAACCACATTACTTCATGAAATGAAAAGAAGAAATATAAAGTATGGGTTAGCAACAATGTGTGTAGGAGTAGGGCAGGGGGCAGCGGTAATATTTGAAAAAATGTAGATAAACAATATTAGCTGGACTTTTTTGTATTAATTTACTTTGAAAATTAAAAATCACAGAATATGAAAAAAGTATTTTTTTCTTTATTAGTAATGGTAGGGTTTGTTACGGCGAATGCACAAACAGATTCTTTGCAGCAATATACCGGCAAGTATACTTTTCCTGATGGTAGCCCGGTAGCTGAAATTTCTGTAACAGTTGATAATGGAATTTTAATGGCAAGTTCTGCCATGGGGAGTACCGAGTTTAAGCCAACGTCTACGGCAGATGTATATGAGGTAGTAGCTTTTGGAGGCACTGCCACCTTTAAAAGGAAAGAAGGAAAAGTAACGGGAGTGCAGATACTGGTTGGTGATGTGAATATTGAAGGTACGAAGTCTGAAAGCGGGGCTTACATTCCTCTTCCGTTATTTATGTTGTGAAGAACAAATTGATTTTACCCTTGTATTTTTATAAAGGAGCCGGATTTTAAAATCCGGCTCCTTTATAATTTTCATGAATGCTTTATATTATATTAGAAAGAGTAAGTCAGCAAGCTTCCTGTACTAATAGTTTCCTGTTGGCCTGTAGCAAGATTCTTAATGTTGCAGGTCGTTTCTTGAAGCTCTTTTTCACCGATAATAATTACAAAAGGAATATTTTTCTTTTCAGCATATTTGAATTGCTTATCAAACTTTGCTTGCTCATGGTATAATTCACTTCTAACTCCTTTTTGTCTTAGTTGCTGCATAAGGTTAAAAGCTAATTTACTTTCTGCCTCACCAAGATTAAAGAATAGTACTTGTGTTCCTGTATGTACATCAGCAGGGAAAAGGTCCAGCTCTTCCAATACATCATAAATCCTGTCCACTCCGAAGGAAATTCCAACGCCGGGAATATTGGGAACGCCAAATAAACCTGTCAGGTCATCATAGCGGCCTCCACCGCCTATGCTGCCAATTTTAACATCAGCCGGAGCCTTTGCTTCGAAAATGACACCGGTATAATAATTAAGTCCTCTTGCAAGGGTCGGATCTATAGTAATATTTACTGCTTGTTGTTTCAGGTTCGCCAAAAGATATTCAATTTCTTCTATACCTATTTTGCCCGTCTCATTATTACCAAGGAGGGTCTTTAATGCAGTTAAAACATCTTCATTTTTTCCTTTGATGCTTAAGTATTTTTCTATAAAGTTGATTTGCTCAGGTACCAGCCCCCGTTGACTTAATTCTTCTTTTACTTTTTCTATACCTATTTTATCCAGCTTATCAATAGCAATGGTGATGTCGGTTATCTTATTGGCGCCACCACATATTTCAGCAAGTGCAGTTAATATTTTTCTATGATTTATTTTTAATTCATAGGTTGTAAGTCCAAGCCGGGTAAATACTTCATGATAGATACTGGCCAGTTCCATTTCATTCAGAAGTGAATTGCTTCCTACCACATCTGCATCACATTGATAAAATTCCCGATACCTGCCTTTTTGGGGCCGGTCAGCTCTCCATACAGGTTGTATTTGGTAGCGTTTGAATGGAAAGGTTATCTGGCCATGATTCATAGCGACATATCGGGCAAAGGGAATTGTCAGATCATACTTCAAAGCCCTTTCTGTAATTCCCTTTGTATTTTTCCCCAACAATACTTTTTCAAAATCTTCTCTAGCCTGTTTTTCTTTTTCTTTATTATCAAGACCATTATTGAGAATCTTAAAAATCAATTTATCACCCTCTTCCCCATATTTTCCCATTAATGTATCTAAGTTTTCCATGGCGGGGGTTTCCAATGGCTGAAACCCATACAATTCAAAAACAGGACGAATTGTATTCAGAATATAAGTTCGTTTGCGAACGATATCCGGCCCGAAATCCCTGGTTCCCTGTGGTAATGATGGTTTTGCCATTTATATCGTCATTTCAAATTTAATGAGGCTGCTGGAGCCTCTGTTTTGGAGGTAACTATTTTTACATGGAGTTGCTGACCTGGTTTGTTTATGGCCTTTTCAATGATCGCTTCGCAGGCTTTGTCAATCAACTTATACGCTTCATGGTAACCGGGCTCTGGACCGTACCATGGATCGGGCACATCCATATTTTTACCCGGATAAAGTTCATTCATCAGTAACCCTGCTTTTGCCGAATCGAATTTTGTTCCCGCAATGCGTTTTATCTCCTCCAATACATCGTCTGCTAACGCATAAATTTTGTCATACACTTCAAAATCGGTTGCTGCAAATTTTCTTGCTCTTTGCTGGCTGATATCAATTCCATTTAGCTTGGCTACTTTTTGCGACAAAGGATGTGGCGGCTCTCCGGTATGGTAACTATTGGTCCCAGCACTTTCTATGTTCCATGTTAATCCTGCGCTAAAAGCTTTATCCTGTAAAATGCCCTCGGCAAGAGGGCTTCGGCAAATATTTCCAAGACAAACCATTAAAATTTTCATACAGCAAAGATAGGAATGCAGGAGCATGGTTAGTCGAACATGATTGGCAGGATTTTCTGCGTCAGCAGGGAGTATGAGCTTATGGATTTCAGGAGTAGGCCGCATCTAATTACCAAACGTACCGTTATGAAAAAGAGTGAAATCTTAAAGGCAAATCTTCTCGACATTGTTTTCGAGAACCGTAACAAAGAGTATGGTGCTTATACTCTTCGTAAGGGTTACAACAACCGTTTGTTTATTGCATTGGGTATGGGATTAGTGATTATCCTGCTTTTTATTTTTACTGCTTCAATGAACAGGAAAATATCAACAACTGCACCTATTCGTATAAATCAGCAGGAGATTGTTCTCAGGTCAATTGAATTGCCGAAAGAAAAAATAATTGAAATCGTTAAACCCAAAGAAATCATAAAACGACAACCTGTTGTAAAAGTTGCTGTAGTGAGCTATACAACTCCTCCTAAAATTGAAAAAGATAAAGATGTTAAAAATGCAATGGTGGCTGTAAAAGAACTGGATGGTAAAGAAATTTCAACCATCACATCAGACGGTATTGAAGCAGATGGTAAAGTTGTAATAAATAACGAAGCTATAGAGCCGGGCATCAGCACTTCTACTACGGCTGGCCCATCACAACCAATTTTTCTGGCCGATGAAAGGGACCCGGCTTTCCCCGGTGGTCAGGAGGCATTGAAGCAATTTCTTTCTCGTAACCTGAACACTCCGGGTGAACTGGATGAAGGGGAGAGAAAACTAGTGCAGATAAAATTTAAAGTGGATAAAGATGGCACTGTCAACAGTTTTGAAATAATGAGCAGTGGTGGCGGCGAATTTGACCTGGAAGTGCTGAGGGTTTGTAAGAAAATGCCCCGCTGGATACCGGCCGTACAGAACGGTATCAATGTTCCTGTAAGCTATGTGCTGCCTGTAACATTTATCGGGTCGTAAGAGTAAAATTTTATAATTTGCTACCCCCTGAAACCTTTTATGATGTTTGAAGAATACGAAAATAAGAAACGGAAACAGATTTCATTTATGAAGTCCCTGCTGGATTACGGCATGGGACTTATTTTGTTTTTCGCCGGACTCTTTTTTTTATTCCGAAACAGGTTTGCACTTTCCTTAAATGAGAGATTTCCACCTAACGATATAGATACGATATTTGGTGTTATCTGCCTTATATATGGTAGCTGGAGAATATACAGGGGATATAAGAAAAACTATTTTAGATGAGATTTTACAGGATGATAAATCTGATGTGTCGGCCGTCAATACTTATTTGTTCGGTGGTTTTTCTGGCTGGATGTAAGTCATTTCGGGAACAGGAAAATGAATTACCTGATACCAGGTATAAAGGGAGCATTAATATTAGTGTTGATGAATCGTTTAAACCTGTTATGGATGAACTGGTGCAGGTATATGAATCCAACTATCCGGGCACACAGATTCTTGTACAATACAAACCGGAAGCTGAATGTTTGAACGATATGCTGACGGACAGTATACGGATGATTATCAGCACCCGTACTTATAATCTGGATGAAAGGAGCTTGTTGATAGATTCGATGAAAGTTTCTCCAAAGAGTATGACCATTGCAAGGGATGGCATTGCCGTTATCGTTCATCCATCATCACCAGACTCACTTTTTAATATGAAAGAGATCAGGGAAATTTTAACGGGGAGATTTAAGAAAAATTTAATTCCGGTATTTGATGGGCTTAAAGCAACCAGTACGGTACGTTTTATCATCGATTCAGTATTGCGTGGTGATACATTGACTTCCAGGGCAATGGCAGCCCGTAGCAGCGAAGCAGTACTTGACTATGTATCTAAAACTCCCAATGCTGTCGGTTTCATAGGTGTTGGATGGATTGGGAATCCTGAAGATACTTCGCAACTTAGTTTTTTGAGAAAAATAAGAGTAGCAGGAGTAGAGAGTACGGACATACCCGATGCATATGTTAAAGCCTACCAGGCAAACATTTACATAAAGAGGTATCCTATGGTACGGGATTTGGTTTATATACTAAAGGAAAATTACAAAGGACTTGGAAATGGATTTGCAAATTTTATGAGCGGAGAGATTGGACAATTAATTTTCAAAAGAGCTTACCTGGCACCTGCCCAAAAAAATTTCGGTATAAGGCCGGTGAAGCTGAACGAGTAAACAAAGTAGTTATATTTACAAACGTAAAAGAAGAAGTAAAATGAAGAAAACCACTATCGCATTCTTAGTTACCGGATTACTATTTGTAACCGGGCTAACGGCACAAACCATACAGGAGGGTTTAAATCACCTGAATTCCGGGAGGCCTAAAAGTGCAATCATAAATTTTGAAAAAATGATTGCGGTTAATCCCAATAATATTGAAGCTATTTACTGGCTCGGGCAGGCATACCTCGACAACGAAGAAATAGCCGGAGCAAGAATAAAAGCTGCCCGTGAGTTATATGAAAAAGGTCTTCAAAGCAGTGTTAATGCACCATTGTTACTGGTAGGAATGGGGCATGTAGAATTGTTAGAACACAAAACCACCGATGCCCGTCAGCGTTTTGAAACGGCCCTTACTATGACACGTACCAAAAAAGGAGATGATCAGAATATTCTTGTTGCTGTAGGCCGTGCCAATGTTGATGCCAAGTCAGGGGATTTTAATTATGCAATTGAAAAATTAAAAGCCGCTGCAGATAAAGGTGAAAAAAGTCCTGAAATATTTCTGCAATTAGGCAATGCATATCGTAAGGCAAATCCCGGACAAGGTGGGGGTGATGCTTTTGAAAATTATAAAAAAGCTTTGTCGCTTAACCCAAGTTTTTCAATCGCCAATTTGCGGCTTGCTAAGTTATTTGAATCCCAGAAAAACTGGGAATTGGTTTTACAGTATCTAAATGAGGCGGTGACAAAAGATCCAAAGTTTACGGCGGGTTATTATGAATTGTTTTACTATTATTTTTTCCGGGCCAAATTTCCAGAGGCAGAGGAACAATTGAAAAAGTATATTGAAAGTAAACTGCCTGAATCAGATATCCAGGATGATTACCTCTATGCGCAATTGGGATGGGCGAGAAAAGATTATGAGGGAGCTATTGCAAAAGGTGAACATGTGGTAACTACGGTTGGTGATAAAACCAAGCCTAAAGTTTACAGGTTGCTGGCCGATGCTTACTATCAAAAAGGGGATTACCAGAATGCAAAGAAGTACAGTGACTTATTTTTCCTTAAAAAGAACCCTGAAGATGTAATTCTACCAGATTATGAAATTAAAGCCCTTGTACAGTCAAAAACGGGAGGAACGCCTGAGGATATCTACAATACTTACATGGCTGGTGTGGCATTAGATACAACTGCTGATGCCAAGGTTGGTTATATTAAAAAAGGTGTTGCTTATTTTAAGGAAAATAAATTAAGAGATAAAGAGGCTTTAATGCTGCAGAAATTGATAGAAATAAAACCTAAGCCTACTATTAACGATTATTTTGATTTGACACTGGCATATTATTTTTCGGCGAACTATGGCAAATCAAGAGAAGAAGCCTTGCGGATGGTAGAAAAATATCCTGACCAGGTTTACGGGTACGAGTGGGCTTACAACAGCAGCATAACTGTTGACACCCTGAAAAAAGATAGTATTGCAGTTCCAGACGCTTTGAAATTATATGGATTTAGTCAAAAAGATACAGCCAAGTTCAGAAAACAGTATATCAACTCTGTTAGATACCTGGCAGCATATTATATTAACGTCGCTAAAGACAAAGACAAATCTTTGGAATTTTTTGCAAAATGGCTGGAAGTAGATTCAGCGAACGCACCAACTATTCAACCAATAATTGAACAGATCAAAAAAATGCCTTCAAGGCCTGCTGCAACGACACCGAGTGGAAATCCGGTACCAGTTCCAGGTAAGTCTAAGTCAGCTTCTGTTAAAAAAACTAAGATTAATACGGCACCAGGCCCAAAAACGGTGGTTGCCCGGAAATAAGAACTCGGTTTTCTTCTTTTACAAAAGAAAGTCCCTTGCTAAATTGGTGGGGGATTTTTCTTTTAGTATTAAACCCTCCCAGGTATATTTTAGTTAAGGTATTTTGAGGTTGTCGCCTTATTTTTGCAGCAGAGTAAAAGCTTATGTTTCACCTACTTCAAACTGATCTGAATAGTGCTGCTTCGAGTTCTTACCTGCCGGTAGGTTTGCAGATTTTTATTGCAGTTGGCCTGATTGTTTTTCTGACAGTTGTCACTCATCTATTAGGGCCTAAAAGAAAGACGTCTGACAAGCTGCAGAACTTTGCCAGCGGAATTGAAAGTCATGGAGATGCCCGGCAGCCAATGGCTATTAAATATTTTCTGACAGCTATTTTATTTGTTTTGTTTGATGTAGAGGTGATTTTCTTTTATCCTTATGCAGTGAATTTTAAAGGGTTGGGCTGGGATGGTTTTTGGGCTGTGTTAATGTTTGTTGGATTCTTTCTTTGTGGGTTTATATATATATTGAAAAAGGGTGCGTTGAAGTGGGAAGACTAGAATGAATGAATAAGTAAAAATTAATAATCAATAATTTCTTGAACTCCAAACGGCTTTAAAGGTTATTAGAGAGTGAGATAATTATTAATTCTTAATTATAAATTTTTAATTAATGGCAAGGCCTGTATCATATAATTTAATAAAAAAGCCGCTTGAGTCTGATATCAGCATTGTAGATATGCCAGAGGGACACCAGGGAGAAGGTTTTTTTGCTACTTCCCTGAATAAAGTAATTGGATTAGCAAGAAAAAATTCTATCTGGCCTTTACCTTTTGCCACTTCATGTTGCGGTATCGAATTCATGGCAACCATGGGCTCGCATTACGACTTGGCCAGGTTTGGGTCAGAAAGAGTGGGTTTCTCACCCCGCCAATGTGATTTATTGATGGTGATGGGTACAATCGCTAAAAAAATGGGTCCGGTAGTAAAACAGGTATATCTCCAAATGGCAGAGCCCCGCTGGGTAATAGCTGTGGGTGCCTGTGCCAGCAGCGGCGGTATTTTCGATACTTACAGTGTGTTACAGGGCATCGATCAGGTGGTACCAGTTGATGTTTATGTGCCGGGTTGTCCACCAAGACCGGAAGCAATAATTGACGGAGTGATGAGGATCCAGGATTTGGTGGGTAAAGAAAGT
>Ga0073902_10002311_pt1 | contig 10046 bp, 6 predicted proteins | sample KloWWTmeKNB19Kit_FD_66667 | JGI IMG/M metagenome (GOLD analysis project Ga0073902, IMG submission 66667) | Active sludge microbial communities from Klosterneuburg, Austria, studying microevolution and ecology of nitrifiers - Klosterneuburg... | ecosystem: Engineered > WWTP > Aerobic digester >...
ATGTTGGCGTCGGCGCCGGCCTCAAGCAGGGCCAGCGCCTGGGCGATCTGGCCGGCGGCGGTGGCATTGAGCAGGGCCAGGCCGAGCGCGGCCGGATCGCTGCTGGCGGTGTCGGCGACCACTGGCGCCGGTTCATCCCAGCCTTCGTGCGCGCCGACGAACACCGGCGCATGCACTTCGGTCGCAGTCGTTGCCGCGGCCTCATCTTCTGGTCCGAGCAGCAGTGCCGCGGTGCGCCACAGCAGCAGCAGGTGCACCGCGGGCGCGAGCACGAAGGCGTAGCCGATCAGCAGCGGCCCGCGCCATCGTGGCGGCCACTCCGGAACGAAGCCGGAGGCCGGCGCGGCGCCGAGCACCAGCAGGATCAGCAGCAGCGAGACCAGCACGCCGACGCCGAAATGACGATCGCCCTGTCGCCCGGTGAGATGCAAGGCGAATGCAGCGCAACGATCGAGCGCGCGCAGTCGGCTGCCGGAGACGTAGGCATCATCCCAGACCAGCGCCAGCCCTGGCGCCGGCCACCAGCGCAAGGCCGCGCCCACCGTCGCCAGAAAGCCCGCGGACAGCGCCACCGCCAGCAACGGCGTGCGCTCATGCAGTAACGCCTGTAGCGGCCAGCCGATCATCGCCAGCACCAGCGCCGCGTACAGCAGCAGCCAGCCCAGTTGCAGCGGACTGCGGCGCGCGAGCAGGCCGGCAAAATCATCGTCGAGTTCATAGCCAAGCACCCGCGCCGCACCCGCCGCCAGCAATGGCTGCGCCAGTACCAGCAGCACCAGAGTCGCCCACGGCGGCAGCGCCAGGCCGGCGAGGATGAGCACGATTCCGGGAACAAGAAAGCGCAGATCGGCGATCACCGGGGACTCACGCTCGGCAGCTGGGACCGCCGCAGTATAAGTGCCGCTTGCGCCATGGGCGGTGGTCGGACGCGAATGCCAGGCACCCGCGCCTCAACGACCCACCCCAACCAACGCCCCCGCGACTTCCAACGCAACGCGCCAACCGCTGACCTGGTCAGTCAACACGCCGAAATTGACCAAAGCTGCACGGCAAAGTCCGAGCAAGTCGGTCGAACGACAGCTCTCGACCCGAAGCGGAACCTTGTCGGTCCGTTACACCCGGCCCAGATGGAGCGGATACCAGGGTGGTAGCGCTCGCTGCTGGGCTGCTGCGGACTCTCATTCCAGAGGTGGTCGAGGTGCTCCAGAACACCTTGAACTAGCGACAGGCGGCGAGGAAGTCTGCCGCGTTGTCCGCGTCCATTCGCGTGTGCAGCGTGCCGGGCGGCGCCGGTGATGCGAGCTCGATGAAACTCTCGCGATGGAACAGGTTCTGTGGGAAGACTGCGATGCAACGCTCGCCCGATTTGGATGAGGGGTACTGGATCGCTTCATAACCGGCTGTGAGGATCAGTCCGGCCAGTACCTGGCTCACGGCGGGCACATCGAACTGCAGGGGCCATTGCCGCCAGTTCGCGGCCATAACGGCGCGATGCAGATTGATTGGGGTCCGGATCACACGAATCTTGCCCCGCGGGATACGCAGGGCGCGGATTGCGCCAAGAAGCTCGCTGGGCATCTTGAAACGGCCGATTGCCTTGCACAACGGCGCCAAGTTCGTGAGGGTGGTCAGATCAAAGGCGTGCGTGATGCGCCCGTTGACGGCCGCCACGGTGAGGCTCTCGCGAGGCATCAGGGCGAAGTCTGTTGGGCCCAAGCCCACATGATCATGCGCTCGTGCGATGCCGTACTTCTCCCGGTAGGCGGTCTCCGCATCCGATGCGATGTATAGGGCCGGCCAGGGTGATCGCACATCGATGGGCAGATCGCGCCCGACATTGAAGCGACCGCCGATCGAAAACAGGCTGCCGATGGGTGAAAGGGGATCGAGACTGTAGCGATGCGGCACGATGCGACACCAACCCTGCAGTTCAACGCTGCACGGTTCTGCTGCCTGCAGGGCATCGGTCAGCTGAGACCGGACCGCATTGCGCTGAGACTCGAATCCGAAGTGCAGCAGGTTGTGGAGTCGGTCGAGCTGGGCTGACTGGCGATTCCAGCGATCGAGGTCAGCGCTGGAAAAGCGATCCAACTCCAACACGCCGTTGGTGCTGGGGTGCGCAGCGTTCCGGCCGCAGGGAATGAGTTGGCGGTTGCGGCGTTTAGGCACCGGTTCTTGTCTTCCCGGTGGGGAGCGAGCGCGTTTGCTCGGCGATCGCACTGACGATGAACTTGCGCAGCTTGTCGTAGCGACCCAAGCGAATCATGTCACGCGGTGCGACCTCGCCAAGTAGCGGGTTGACGGACTTGAACCACAGGACGGTCTTGGCGGCATCACCGTCGAAGATCCCGGCCACCAGATTGACGACCGATCCGATTTCCTCCAAACGCTCGCGCACCTTGAGGGGGATAGCGTCGTCGAAGCGCACCGAAGACTGGGCCACCTGGGAAATCTTCGAGATCTCCTGCTTCTTGAGGCCCAGCACCTCGGCGACTGCTTTGGCATTGAATGTTGCGCCTTCGCCGAAGTGCATGAAGTCCCTCGAAGGAACGTTGGCGAACAAGGGGGCGGGGTGCATATGAGTTCTCCGGTCCCGGCTCTCCTCCGGGAACCAGAAGTTTACCACACTACAACCACGTGTTAGCCACGGTGGCTGCACGGCACTTTACCGGCTCTGAGCGCCATGGGTTCCCAGTCTCCATCGTCTTTCCAGAGCGACCGCTCCTGGCCGAAAACCGACATCGCTCGAACGTCGATCGACGATGGCCTGATCGAACGAACAGATCGACCGGTGCGACCCCAAATGCTCGATGAAGTCGCGGCAGAGTGCATGACGCATCGGCGCGAGTTTGGCGTGAACCCGCGTCGGTCGTCTCACCCCGCCAAGGCCCGCGCCACGATTTCGCTGGTGTCGCGGGAGAGGCCGGGCATGCTGGCGAGGCGTTCGAGTTCGTTGCGCATCATGGCGGCACGGCCGGGTTCGAGGCGGCGCCAGCCGTTGAACACGGCGGCGAGGCGCGCGGCGATCTGCGGGTTGATGGCATCGAGTTCGGCCAGTTGTGCGCCGATCAGACGATAGCCACCGCCGCCCGCGTCGTGGAAGCGCACGCGGTTCTGGCGTGCGAAGCTGCCGAGCAGGGCACGCACCTTGTTCGGATTGCGCAGGCTGAACGCGGCGTGGTCGAGCAGGGCGTGCACGCGTTCCAGCGTGCCCGGCTGCGGATTGGTCGCCTGCAGCGTCAGCCACTTGTCGATCAGCAGGGCATCGTCGGCATGCTGGCGATGGAAAGCTTCGGCCAGTGCCTGCGCACCAGGCACGGCGTGGTGCATCAGCGCCGCCAGCGCCGCCAGGCGCTCGCCCATCGCCGCAGCCTCGGCGTACTGGCGCTGCGCAACGGCGGCGTAAGCGCTCGCGTCCGCGCTCATCAGCAGTTGCAGCGCGCGCTGCCGAAAGCGTCGTGCCGCGGTCGCGGCTCCCGCATGACCGCCGCGGGCCGGTGCGGCGAGTGCCTCGCGACGCGCCAGCAGGGAGCTTGCCAGATGCTGGCCGATACTCGCGCGCAGCTGTTCGCGGACGGCGTGCAGGCGGGTTGGATCGAGCGCGTCGATGCGCTCGCCGAGGGTGATTTCGTCCGGCGGCTCCAGACACTCCGCAACCAGTGCGGGATCGAGCTGGGTATCCGCGATCAGGCGCGCCAGGGCCTCCAGCAACACCTGCAGCGAAGCGCTCGGCTCGAGCGCGCCGTCGCGGTAGGCCGCAAGCAGGATGCGTTCGCCGAGCACCTGCGCAGCGTCGAAGCGGTTGAACGCATCGTGTTCGTGGGCGATGCGGAACGCCAGTTCGGCGTCGTCGACCGCGAACTCCAGGCGTACCGGCGCCGAGAAGTCCTGCAGCAGCGACGCGACCGGTCGAGTGTCGATGTCCTCGAACACGAACTCGGCTTGAGCCTCGCGCAACACCAGCACGCGCTGCTTCGCGGTGGCCTGCGCCTCGCCGGACAGGCGCAGCGGATGCGGCTCGCCATCGGCGGCGTACAGCATCATCCGCACCGGGATCGGCAGCGGTTGCTTGTCGCTCTGGCCCGGGGTCGGCGCCAGCTGCTGGGCGAGGCGCAGGTGCACGCGTCGCGTTGCCGCATCGTGGCGCAGTTCGGCACGCAGCAACGGCGTGCCGGCCTGCGCGTACCACAGCTCGAGCGCGTCGAGGTCGGCGCCGTTGGCATCGGCCATCGCGCGCAGGAAATCGTCGCAGGTCACTGCCTGGCCATCGTGGCGCTGGAAATACAGGTCCATGCCGCGGCGGAAGCCGTCGCGACCGAGCAGGGTGCGATACAGCCGCACCACTTCCGCGCCCTTGTCGTACACGGTCGCGGTGTAGAAGTTGTTGATCTCGCTGTACGCGGCCGGGCGCACCGGATGCGCGAACGGGCCGGCGTCCTCGGGAAACTGCAGCGAGCGCAGCTGGCGCACGTCGTCGATGCGCTTGACCGCGCGCGAACCCTGGTCGGCCGAAAACTCCTGGTCGCGGAATACGGTGAGGCCTTCCTTCAGCGACAGCTGGAACCAGTCGCGGCAGGTGATGCGGTTGCCGGTCCAGTTGTGGAAGTACTCGTGCGCGACCACGGCTTCGACGTAGTCGAGGTCGGCATCGGTCGCGGTCTCGGGATCGGCGACGATGGCCTTGGCGTTGAAGATGTTGAGGCCCTTGTTCTCCATCGCGCCCATGTTGAAGTCGTAGGTCGCGACGATGTTGAACACGTCCAGATCATAGGCGCGACCGAACTCCTGCTCGTCCCAGATCATCGCCCGCTTCAGGCTCTGCATCGCGTGCGTGCAGCGGCTGATCGCCTGCGCCTCGGCATGGATGCGCAGGCGCACGTCGCGGCCTTCCATGGTGCGGAAATGGTCTTCGACGAATTCGAGCTGGCCGGCGACGATCGCGAACAGGTAGCTCGGCTTCGGCCACGGGTCGGACCATTCGGCGAAGTGGCGGCCGTGCGCGAGCCGACCCTGCGCGCCCGGGTTGCCATTCGCGAGCAGCAGCGGAAAGCGCGTGCGATCGGCTTCGAGGCGCACGTGGTAGGTCGCCATCACGTCCGGGCGGTCGATGAACCAGGTGATGCGGCGGAAGCCCTCGGCTTCGCACTGCGTGGTCAGGAACTCGCCCGAGCGGTACAGGCCTTCGAGGCGGGTGTTGCGTTCCGGGTGGATCAGCACTTCGCTCTCCAGTACGCACGGCGAGATTGCGGCGGCGATCTCGAGCAGGTCGCCGTCGATGCGGTAGTCGCCGCTGCCGAGCGCGCGACCATCGAGTCGCAGCGACTGCGTGTCCAGGTCCTCGCCGTGCAGGCGCAGTGGCGCGCCGTCGTCGCGCGCCGGGTGGCGTTCGAGGCGGAGGCGCGCGAACACGCGCGTCTCGGCGAAGTCGAGCTCGAAGCGCAGCACGACGTCGCGCACGGTCCAGGCCGGTGGCCGATAGTCGATCAGTCGGGTTGCCGTTGCAGTCATGCCCAATCCTAGAGAACGCCTTCGCGCTTGATCGCAAGATAGCGCTCGACCAGCGCCGCCGGTAGCGCGTCGCTGTCGACGTCGAGCACACTGGCGCCATGCGCGCGCAGGGCGTCGTGGGCACGCCTGCGGTCATCCAGATAGAGCGCCACGGCACCGGCGAGCAGGGCGCCATCGAAGTCCGTGGGCGCTGCATCCCGCGCTGCATCGAGCGCCTTCTCGCGCAGGCTGGCGACGATCACGACGTGGCGCCGGCGCAGCTGGCGCACGGCGCTCAACAGGTCTTCGACATCCTCGTCGCGGACATTGGTGATCATCACCACCAGCGAGCGCCGTGGCTGGCGCCGGGTCAGTTCGGTCGCGGCGGCGGGATAGTCGGTCGCGACCGCCTGCGGCTGCAGGTCGTAGACCGCGCCGAGCATGCCGTCGAGCGCGCCGCTGCCGCGCGCCGGCTTGACGAAGCGCGACTCGCCACCATGCGCCAGCAGGCCCACGGCGTCGCCCTGGCGCAGTGCGATCCAGGCCAACAGCAGGCTGGCGTTGAGCACATGGTCGAAGTGCGAGAGCGCGTCGTCGCGCGCCAGCATGCGGCGGCCGGTGTCGAGCAGCAGCAGCACCTGCTGGTTGCGTTCCTCGCGGTAGTCGCGCGAGATCAGCTTGCGCGCGCGCTGGCTCGCCTTCCAGTCGATCTGGCGCAGGCTGTCGCCCTGGCGGTACTCGCGCAGCTGATGGAACTCGGTGCCGTCGCCGCGGCGCCGGCGCAGGTGCGCGCCGAGCACGCGGCTGGCCTGGTCGGCGCCGATCAGCGCCAGGCGGGTGAGCGGCGCGAAATCAGGATAGACCTTGACCGCTGCCGTGGCCGCGACCGTGCGCCGCTGCGTCCACAGACGCAGCGGCGAGTGCAGGCGCAGCTGCACCGCCGCGAACGCATAGCTGCCGCGTTCGTGCGCGGTGATGGTGTAGTCGAAGCGGGTACTGGCACGTGCCGCAAGATCGAGGCGGCGCGGCAGACCGGCGACTGCGAAGGCGGGCGGATGGCCGTCGTGTACGTCGACGCGCAGCGCCTGCGCATCCGCCGGATGCAACACCAGGCCTACCTCGCGGCGCACGCCGAGCGGCAGCACGGGCGCGCATTCGCGCTGCACGCGCGGCGTCGGCAGGCGCAGCAGGCGCAGCGCATCGAACAGCGCCAGTGCCGCCAGCAGCGCAGCGCCGATGGCGAGCGCTCGCTGTGGCGCGAAACCAAACGCCAGCACCGTGCCGAGCACGGCCAGCAGCAACACGCCGGCGATCAGCGCCGGTGCCGGTCTCATCGGCGCGGCGCCTCGACCTTGGCCAGCAGCGCATCCAGCACCTGATCGACGCGGCGGCCCTCGATCTGCATCTCCGGCGCCAGCGCGATGCGGTGACGCAACGCCGGCCGCGCGATGCGCACGATGTCGTCGGGAGTGACGAAATCGCGGCCGTCGAGCACCGCCTGTGCCCGGCCCGCGCGTACCAACGCCAGGCTGCCGCGCGGGCCCGCGCCCATGGCGATCCCAGGCCAGTTGCGCGTCGCACGCACGATGCGCACGGCGTAGTCGAGCACTACCGGGTCGAGCGCGATCGCGGCGGTGCCGGCCTGCATCGCGACGATCTCGGCCGGGCCCACCACAGCGCGGACGCCGGCCAGGTCGAACTGGGTGGCGCTGCCGCTGCTGATCGCGGTGACCATGCGCAACTCGTCGTCGAGCGCCGGATAGTCGATCAGGATCTTGAGCAGGAAGCGGTCGAGCTGCGCTTCGGGCAGCGGGTACGTGCCTTCCTGCTCGACCGGGTTCTGGGTGGCGACCGTGATGAACGGCGGCTCGAGCGCGAAGCTGCGCGACTCGATCGTGACCTGGCTTTCCTGCATCGCTTCGAGCAGGGCCGACTGCGTCTTCGCCGGCGCGCGATTGATCTCGTCGGCGAGCAGCAGATTGGCGAACACCGGGCCGCGGCGAATCTTGAAGCTCTCGCTCTTGGGGTCGTAGAAGGCGTGGCCACTGACGTCGCTCGGCATCAGGTCGGGGGTGAACTGCACGCGCGAAAAACTCCCCGCCATCGCTGCCGCCAGTGCGCGCACCAGCAGGGTCTTGCCGAGACCGGGCACACCCTCGATCAGCACATGGCCACCGGCGAGCAGGGCCACCAGCAACTGGTCGAGGACATCGTCCTGGCCGATGAAGGCGGCGCCGATCTGGCGGCGGATGGCGTCGACCCGTTCGACGAGGGCGGCGCCGGTGATGGCGGGCGCGTTGGCTTCGGTGCTCATAGGCGGCGTTCCAGTTGCAGCAGGGTGGAGAGGGTGGTGTGGAAGGTCTCGGCATGGCCGAGGCCGACCGGATTCAGCGCCTGGGCGATTGCGGCTGCAGCGAGCCCGGTACGCGCCGCGAGCGCGGCGTCGCGCTCAGGCCCGCTGAGCGCCGCGATTTCCGGCTCGCGTTGTTCGATGCGCCGGTGCACACGCGCCAGCAGCGCACGATGCATGGCCAGCGGCTGGCCGCGACGGAACAGGAACTCGCCAGTGGCGCGCACATGTTCGAGCAGCGCGCGGCGCGGCGTGCTGCGTTCCGGCAGGATCGGGCCGAAGCGCTCGCTGCGTTGCCACAGCCAAAGCAGCAGCGCGACCAGCGCCGGCAGCAGGGCGGGCCAGCCGCGCCGCAGCAGCAGGACGTGGAACGGCTCGGCGTCACCGCCGCGGAACAGGTGGATGCGCTTGCGATCGAGCAGCGGCGCCAGCAGCGCTGCGCCGAGTTCGACCGCTTCCGTGTCATCGAGCGCGCTGTTGTGCAGCATGTCCAGAGCGCTGACCACAAAGACGCGGCCCTGCTCATGCGCGACCTCACCGAACCAGTAGCCGTAGTCCTTGTCGTGATAGCTGGCGAGGCGCGTGTAACGCACCTCGACGTCGCCGCCGATGCGCGTGCCGCCGCACATCTCGTACTTGTGCATGGCACCGAGCGCGATCTCGAAGCAATGTGTGTCGGGCTCCAGCGGCTCGATGTCGAGCTGGTCGAGCAGGGTACCGGCGCGGCCCTCGGCACTCTCCGGCATGCGCATCAGCAGCAGCGCGCCGCGCGCGACGAAATCGAGCAGGGCCTCGACTTCGGCGTCGCGCAGGCTGCGCGGGTCGAGGTCAAGCAGCACCGCGCTGGCGGCGGCGTCGCTGAAGTCGGTCGTGCTGAAGCGGCGCGCATTGAACACGACCTGGCCGCGCGTGCGCAGCGTGCGTTCCAGCGCCAGCAAGCGGTTGTGGCGCGCCTCCGGCCCCGGTGGCGCGCGGAACTCGAATGGCACCTGATGGAAGTTGGCGAAAAACCAGTAGCTGCCCGCTGCGATCAGCGCAGCCGCGAGTGCTCCGGCCAAAAGCAGCAGCAGGGTGCGGCGCGAGCGCGTCATGGTGCCGCCAGCCCGGCGTCGGCGTAGCGCGCCAGCAAGGCCTCGAAGCGCGCCGCGTCCGGCAGGTCGGCGGCATAGGCGGCACGTTGCCACTGGCGCACGATCTCGACGATGGCGCTGGCGCAGCGCTGGTCGTCGATGTCGCGGGCGAGACGCAGCACCTCGGACTCGGTCGCGCCCGGCAGCAACGCCCTGCCGACCCGCTGCGGCGTCGCCGCGCAGGCGCCGCGATAGAGCAGGGCCATCGCCTCGCGCACCGCGCCGCGCGCAAACAGCGCACGCGCTGCGGCGGGCAGGTCGGGTGGCAGCGGCTCGGGTTCATGGTCGGCATCGACTTCGGCGGCAGCGACGCGGCGCTGTGTGCGCAGGCGCTCGAGCAAGGGCAGGCGCCAGGTCGAGGCATGCACGATCACGACCACGACCAGCAGCGCCAGCAAGATCCACAAGCCGAACTCGGCGAGGAACCCGAAGGCGCGGCTCAGCCACTTGAGCCAGGCCGCATCGCCTGATTCCGGCCGGTCCGTGTCCTTCACGATGCGCTCCCAGCGGCTCAGCGTCTGCTTGGCGCCGAACTCGGGTGCATCCAGCGTTTGCTTGATGTCGCGGGCGAGATCGGGGTCGGAGGGCTCCGGCCCGAACACGTCGCGAAGCACGCGCGACTCGACCACTTCGGCGACCCATTCGGCGTCGTCCGCGTCGTCTTCCTCTGCCTCGTCTGCTTCCGGCTCGTCTTCTTCCGCCGCGGCTTCGGCTTCCACGGCGGTGCTGTCGGCGTCTGCGGCCGCAATCGCTGGCGGCGGCAGCGTCGCCAGCGGCAGCACAAGCAGCAGCGCCAGTGTCAGCGCGCCCAGGCGCCGGGCGATGCGGCGGAACGCAAGCTCGATGTCCCAGGCCTCAAGCTGGGTGCGGCGATTCAGGTACAGCGCGAAGCCGGCACCGACGAACAAGGGCTCGACCACGCTCATCGCCAGGAAGCCGACGAAGTTGGTCAGCAGTTGCGCCCAGCGCGGCGGGTCTTCGAGCAGCACCTCGAACATCATCTGCGCCGATTCGTCGAGAAAGTCGAACGGCACGAACATCAGTGCCAGCACGAATACCGACAGCGTGATCGCCACCTC
>Ga0073902_10002319_pt1 | contig 10040 bp, 9 predicted proteins | sample KloWWTmeKNB19Kit_FD_66667 | JGI IMG/M metagenome (GOLD analysis project Ga0073902, IMG submission 66667) | Active sludge microbial communities from Klosterneuburg, Austria, studying microevolution and ecology of nitrifiers - Klosterneuburg... | ecosystem: Engineered > WWTP > Aerobic digester >...
GTATAAAATTACTCTTCGCATATCGTTTATGAGGTTGATATTTTCGTGAAATTGCTTTTCTTTTTGTTCCAGAAGTTTGAGAGCTGCAACATTTTTTTTGTGCTGCTCGTGTTCTACCATCATTAAACTGGCTTGTGGATTGAATTGTTTTTTGAAGTCTGGAAGGCGTAAAAACGGAATTACAGAACCAACTAAATACTGATGCCAGAATTTTGTTTGCCATAAACTATATGCAATAAAAAAAAGATTTTCGCAGTCCTCCTCGTTTTGAAAAATGATAACAAAACTGTTCGTAAATGGCTCTTTTTGGGGCTTCCCGCTGTTCATCCCTTTGTTAAGTATAAACAAATGGGGTTTTGTGTAAATCGTTCCAACTCGGTGGGTTTTGATGATAAAATTCAACATAACATTCGGCTTTAAAAATTGATTAGATTTTCAATTTTTCGCGGATTTTCTCTTGAAATGCAGGAGTGCCTCGCTACCCTCGACACATAAAATTTTTCAAAAGAAAAAAAAGAAAAAAAAAGAAAGCCATCATATCAAGTGGAGGGTTTCAAAAAAGCAAGTTTTTTTGAAAAAATACTACCTGATAAGGTGGAGATTTTTTCAAAAACCCGTAGGGCTTGAACTTGCTTTTTTGTAAACCTGGAACTTAACTTAGCTTTCTTTTTATTTATTTTTTGTTTTGAATATCCAATCCAAATGTTCTTGTTTAATCGGATGTTATACTGAAGGAATGAGTGTTGAAATGGAAGATAAAGGTTCTTGGAAGTGTATCAATTTTTTGTAGATGGATGACTGAATGTGATGAAAAAGAAAATGTGCTTTATCCATCTGAAAAATTGATACTCTTCCTTCTACTATTTGATTTTTGAGGATGCTTAAATAGTGTTCAGAAATCGGATGTTTGTATTTATTCGGAGTGGTGAACTGAAAATGGGAAGCATCTTCAAAAAACAATGAAAACTCTTGCCGAGTGCGATGGGGCAGTAGCGCAAGTATGGGTATCACTTTTTTATTTGCTTATTGGGATGTTTCTGATTGCTTTTATTAATAGCTGATGCCACAGAATGAATTGACAGTCGCAGTTGCAGTTTGCAGTAGAATTGTGTTTAGTAACGGTATGGCATCGGCTATTGTGAAAGCAATTACTTCTGTGCGTTGTGGCAAATAAAAAATGATACTTATACTGGCTTTTTTGGTTTTGTGTGTTCTAAAAATGGCTTTATCCACAGGCAATCAACTAAATGTCAAAGCCATTTTTTGAACTTACAAAAGCAATGAAAACACTACCGATTTAACCAGTTAGTTGCTAAAAACAGTGACCGTAAACGTTCTTAAAAGTAAGTATGACCGTAAAGTTTCCTATGAAATAGCGAAGGTTGTTGAAGACAGTGGCGAAGGGTGGTTTTTTGAGTAGCCGGCTGGTGCGATGGAAGCTGCTCAAAAAGTTGCCCTAGAGCCACTGGCAAGAGCGTTGGGTGTGGCGGCTTTTTTACATAATGTTATTATAGTGCATCCTTGATTTTCATTAGATGCAGGGTGTTTCTTTATGCACTATAATGCCACATTATGTAAAGAAGCTTTGGGAAAAAAATTACTGGCGCAAGTTGCGAAGCATACGCATTATTGATTCAATAATTGTGACAGTAATTTTTTTTGAGCGTTGGGAAGAAGGGGCAATTGAAATGTCAAACAATTAGCTTGTACTGAATGAATTCATATATTTTTCAAAAGAAATATTATATTTTAGTTTTAATTTTTCCCGATATCTTATTCGATATCATTTTATTTATTAAATATCTAAAAATTGCTTTACATCATTGTTTAGAATTAATTATTTCTTTGAAATAAATAAAAACCATTCTTTTACCATCAGTATTATCAAAGTTGGTAAGGAGCTCCATGCTTTTTACAAAACCTATTGAATTTTCTTTTATAGATTCAATGGTTTCTACTGTAGATTTTGATTCGACAGTATCTTTTTGTTTTTCCTCAGTAGTTTTGATTACCATATCTGATGAAATGGTAGAACCATTAAAAAAAGTGTTGGCTTGAGATTGTCCTTTTACTTGAGCCACACGATTCATTATTGATTCATTAGGATATTTTGCTTTTTCAAGCGAAAGCACCGATATAAAATATTGGTGTTCATAATCATCAATAACTTTTACTCCCTCGAAAGGTTTTGCCGAATACATCCTTTTGATGAAGTTAGTTAAAGAAACTTTATCATCATTGAAACTTTGGGAGTAAGCAACTGTTGTAATTATTATTAATAAAACGGAAAATAGTTGTCTCATAATGACTTATTTTTTTATTTTAAATTTTTGAACAATCTTTATTGCTTTTCCAATTTTTTTAAACTCTTCAAATGTGAAATAATTACTTTTTGCATTGTTGCACCAGTAACATGATAAAGCAAGATTTTCTATTATACCATAATCTGTTATTATAGGGTTCTTTCTATCCAATTCTAAACTTTTCCCTCTTTTTCCACCTCTAGTAGTTTCAGGATATTTATTGTATAAAATTATTGACTGTTCTTGTTTAAGTCCACAATATACACAACAATCATTTTGTTTTAAATACCATTCTTTAAAAGAATTGAAATCAGTTAATTTTAATCCTTTTTTTGATAATTGTAGCTTTCGAATCAATTTATCAATTCCTATATATTTTGGTGGTCTTCCTCTCTTTTTCATTAATTTATCTTCTATACAACCAAAATCTATTAAATTTAATTATATTATGATCTTGGTTTACTGGATTATCAATCTTGAAATCAAAATCAATTTTATCAAACTTTATATTAAATAATTGATGGTCATTTCCATTATGCCTATGTAAATCAAATTTATCTAATGCTATAAAATTATTATTTGTTACTGCTGCAACTTGTTCTCTCATTTCCTCAATTAATTCAGGGTTATTTTGAACAATTAATAAACTTTCATTTGCATCAACCTTTTGCCAAATTTTTATTTCTCCGACTATAAATCTTTGATGCAGATTGTTATTTATTGTGAATAGAACAAGAGATTCATTTTCATCACCTTGTTTGTAATTTTTATTTATTCCTTCTAAATAGCCATAATGATATTTTTTATCATTTTTATCTGAAAGAAAATGATTTTGAGAAAATAACCATTCTTCAAATCCGAAACCATAAATAAATTCATGAACCCCTATGTTTCTTGATTTACCATATGGACCAGAAGGCGTTCCCCAGTTATTTGTATTATATGATAGACGAGCGTATGTCATTTTTTAGAAATTTTATATTCAGTAATTTTATTTATTTCATCAAGACTCTTATCATCTTTTAAATTTAACACTACTAATTCCTCGTCCTCCGAAACTCCAATAAATGAAATTAGTAATCCGTTTTGATTATCAACAATTTTTAAACTCATATTTAAATTATCAACAAAAGAAAACTTACCAGTAAAAACCCTTACTCCATAGTGCTGCAAATAATATTCAATGTCTTTATCGTAAAGATTTTTATAATTGAAACATGGTATTGATTTATTATCTGGACAACAATGACGTTTAAACAAACTTGGATAAAGGTCGCATGACTGACTATCGAAACGAATTGGCCTAAATTTAATATCTTGAATTCGTAATTCAAATTTATCTGCATCTTTTGGTGGGGAACGAATCGCTTCGCCACCATAAATACAAAAACTTGTTTTGTAATAATCTTTAAGATCAATATCAACCAAACCATTACTTATTTTAAAATTTATCATAGCATTATTAAAATAATATATTTGATCAATTAAATATTTAATACTTTCCGCTGTTCGTAAAATAAAATAATCATATTTATCTTCAGATATAGCAAATGAAACTGGATAAATTTTCTTACCTAATTTTTTATAATCATTAGCTTCTTCTTTTGTTAGTGTTAATGCTTTTAAAGTATTGAAGATGTAATTTATTGACGTAAAGAAATTTTTATTCGGTTGAATTCCAATTGTAATTGGAATACTCCATTGTTCATTATTTCCATTTACCGCTATTGGCTCATTTGCCTTAATTAAAAAATTAAAAGAAGCATCGGCTATTTTTTTTGTAACATCACACATATCTGTAATAGCTTTTATCTCATTTTTTTCATTGAATATTTGTTGTTTTATGTTGAATGAAAACAAAGACCCCTTAAATTCTACAATTACTCCTTTACTTTCTACAAATGAAGTCAGTTTAGTAACAGAAACCGTAGCTTTTAAAGTTGTGGCATAACCTATCTCTGGTATTTGAACTTCTGAAATAACATCAAATTTCTGAATATTTCCGTTTGCAATAGAAACAATTTCATCTTTCACTAAATTGTCATTTAATATTTCTGTTTTTGAGGATATAAAAGTCCCAAACGCTTGTTCAATAGCCGATCGTAAGGCATTTTGTTTTGCTTCTTCAATGGTTTTACCAGTTCCAGTAACTGTCAGAGTGACTGTTTTGTCATCTGACATTGACTTTGAGGCAACTAGTTTTGTACCATTATCTAAAGAAGCACTTGTATTATCATTTGAATTATTTTCGGATATTATACCCTCTTTTTTAATTTTACCCTGAAGTTCTTCCGTTAATTTATCAATACGAGAAACAAATGTTTTTTTATCTTGAACTTCAATTTTACCATCAACAACAATTTTTTTTAATTCAATATAATAATTTAATGCTTTTTCATAATTATTTAAATAATAATTTGAATCTGATGCTACAGTTAAAATATAGTATTTAAGTTCTATATCTAGCTTATCAATATTATAATCCACTAATATTTTTTCAATTATTTCGTTTGCTGCTGCATACTCTTTATTTAAAAATAACTTTCCTGCTTTATTGTATTCTTTTCGCTGTCCAAATGAAAGAACGGAAATTAATACTAAACAAATTAAAAAATATCTTTTCATATTGTACTATTCTTTTTATCTTAAGATTGATTTGTATATGGATAAAGGTATTACGTTTTTTATGGCTATTAAAGCTACAGTTTCATTCCAAGAATTAGGTGAACATGGCTTATAATTTTCAACTTTTTTAGTTTTCAAACCCAATTCATATCTGACTTGTTATAAAATACAAGGTGAAATTTCTGAACCTTTTTTTCTATAAAGTTTAGCCATAAAAATTTAAATTATTTCCAATAAATGTTATTATAAGTAATCGTTTTTGGTTGATTTTTAGCATATTCAACTGCTATTTCAAGAGAAGCTTTGAGGGTTTCTTTTTCTAAATTTATTTTATCATTGTATTGTTTAAGCTCCAAATCTAATTTTACTTTCTCTTCGGCAGTTAGTTTATTGCTAATTTGTTTCATTAAAGATTCTGCTTCATTACTACAGGAAGATTTCGGATTAATTTCAGTTAGAAAAGTACTCGCCATTTCTGCTCCTTGTTGGTTTTGTTGACTTGACCAAGCCAGTTTGGCTTTAATTAGTTTGGCTTTGCAATCGGCATTTATTTTTTGTTGGTAAATTGTAGTTACTAAATCGGAACACTTAAAATAACATTCTTTACACACTTCCGGAACTAATGAAAGATTGTAAATGGCTTCTTCATATTTCTCTTGTTTTTCTAATGTTTGAGCATCTTTAATTATGAAGTCACATTGCGTTGAATAGTAATTGATGATTTTATTTTTGCCTTCTTCCAAAAATATAGTAATGTCTTTATTCTTTGGATTTATAGTTTTAAAGGCATCTATTAGTGCTTTGTTTTCATTGCTTCCAACTCCTTTTATACTGATAATAGCATTTGAGAAAATAGTATTAGTTATCGCATCCCCAATAAATAGCGTTACATCAATATTTTGAGCTATCATTTGTGGTGGTCCAGGAATAATGTCCTTCGTGCCTATATTTACTGTTGCTGTAATAATGAATCTTGGGTTTGCCATACTGCCACCCATACCATTATTTGTTGTAATTTGTTTTAACTTCGTTTCAAGTGCTTTTTTTGCTTCGGAAGGAATAGAATTATTATCAGGCAAATAAGTATTTAAAATAATGCGTCCAAAGTCATCTAGACTTACTTGAGCATTACAATGAAATTGAATGAACAAAAGAAATAGTAGAATTAGTTTTATGTTTTTCATAATTTATTATTTTTCGCCCAAGACAAGAATAGCTTCTCCGAGTCCACGAGTCATTAGTTTTACTTCAAAATTAAACGGTACTCCTTTTAAATATTTTTGTAATTTTTTACCAAAATCACGAGCGTCTAACGCTTTGTTTTTATCATCATTCAATGGAATTCTTACTTGCTCAAATCTAATCACGTTTTCAGTTGCATCACTTTTGTTGAATCTTCCTTTAACAGTATTTTCATCCATCCATTTTGTAATGTGATCAATTATTTCTTCTCCATTAATTTCTGTTTCTAGATTTTTATCCCAACTATTCCATTTTTTAATTGTCAATTGTATTTCTCTACCATTTGTAAACATATCGTCAAAATGAGACTGAAGTTGAGCTGCAAAAGTATCAATATTAGCAAGAATAGCGTTTTGCAATAAAACGGGAACAATATCAACATTATTTGGCGTTCCGTTTCCTGTAGAAGAAGCAATCCTTTTACTGGTATATGCATCAAACGCTTCTAAAACAAAAGAAACCACTTTGCCTTGGTCAGTCTTAGTAACTTTCCACCAAATTTGAATAACAATATCTGCCTTAGCTTTGTTTTTTAATTTATCCAAAGGACTTTCAGATATCACAGAACCTGAAGTAGTACTAGTTGTCATATTGTCTTCGGCATTTCTTGCTTCAATGGCTTTTAATTCCTGTTCAGCATCTTTTAAAGGAAAACCTCTATCAATCATTAAAGATCCTATCTTACTAATCACTTGACCTATTTCAGTATCTTCTTGAAATGCTTGTTTGTAATTTGGAACTTTTTGTTTAGTTCCTTGATTATCAAACTCCGTCATAAAAATTCGTTGTTCACACCAGTTATCACTTGGTAAAATCATTAGGGTTGGTTTTTTTGCTTGTGCAAAAGAGTTGAATGAATTGGTGTAAAAACCAATTATCATTAAAATTATTAGCAATTTTCTCATGTTTAAAATCCAGTATTTAGTGATTTAATAATTTTTTGTTCTTCAAGGTATTTTTTTAAACCGTCTTTATTGACCATAATATAATAATCGTTGTCTTTTGTGCCTTCGGGTTTACTATTATTACTGTCTATAGAATTTCTTATATAATTTTTCCAAATCCCATTCTTTGAAAAGAATTTTTTTTCTATTTTCTTGAAATTATCTATATCAGATGTTTCTTTTAAAATTGGCTTTTGGGTTTGACAGTTTACCGAAGAATACCCGGAATACAAAACCGCTTTAATAGCATCTTTACTGGCATTTTCAACATTAAATTTTGAAGAATTTTTATAATCTAAAACTTTTAATTTGACATATCCTTGATTCTCTATACTAACACATTCAATGTTATAAAGCTCTTTTTGAGCATTACAGGATATAATACCCATTAATAAAAAAATGAAGGTGTAATAAAACAGTTTCTTTTCCATAGTTATCATGTGAATAATTATTTTGGTTTATATTATATCCAATATTAATACTTTTTTTAACATTTTCTATCAAATGTTAAGAAAAATGAAGCAAATAAATGAAAAAAAATATTTAATGAGATAAGACCTTATTTTGTCCCAAAAACTGTGACATAAATTTTTTTGGAGCGTTGGCAAAGGAGTGGCATTTGAAATGTAAAATGTCCTTTTTACTATCGAAGAAAAAAGAATGCTCTCGCTATTGGAAATGAAATTAGCGAAATGAAGCAAACAAATATGTGAGTTTAGGAATACTTGGACTAAACGAGGATTTTGTGCAGATGAATGAGATAATGAATTTTCTAATTATTATAAAACATTTTTATCTGTAATCTATTTGTTTAAAGTAGTTTGCTTTTATCTGTTGTTAAGGTAAAATAAATGTCTTTTATTTTTAGTTTGTTATATCCGATTAAAGGAATTTTATTTGTAACTATTGTATCGTTTATTTCAGTTCCTGTACTTTCTAAATCATACAACCAAACATTATCTTTAGTGTTGATAATAACACAATGTCTTCTGCTTACTGCATTTGAACCCGATACTTGAATGTCGTTTTGATTGTAATCTTCTCTGCCAAATTTTATAATTGGATTATTGAATGAATTTGGAGTTTCTATTTTATTGTTCGTTTCTAATATTGTTATTGTATTTTCTTTCAAGGTGTTGAATTGAAAGTCCATAAATAATAATTTCGATTTTAATGAAGGTGTCTTTTTATAATTATGGCTAAGTTCTTCTTCAGCAATCACTGAAAGGTTGTATTCAATAAAAGGATTGTCTTTTTGGTCTGATTTTGATTTTGGAGGAATGGATTTACCATTACTATTTAATACATAAGCAATAAAATAATTATTTGCAAAACAAGGTAAAGATGGATTGGCTTCCATAATCATTTTGGAAAGTTCTATTGCTGTTTCATATCTGTCTGTTTCGTAATAACAACGAATTAAAAGATTATATGCTTCGTAATCTGCTGGGTTTCTATGAAGATGGTCTGATAATAATCCTATTGCAATTGGATATTTCTTCGCTTCTAAATTAATCCATCCTAAATCTTTTTGAACGTCTAATCTTGGATTGAGTTTTAATGCTTTTTCATAAAAACTTTTTGCTGCATCAATCTTTTGAATTCTTAAATTGTATTTACCTAACGCTAGTAATACTGCAACATTGTTGTCGTATTGTTTGTGAGCTAGTTCTAAAAATTTTAAAGCATTACGCCACTTGTTGGTTTTTAAGGCCTTATCTGCTAATGCTATTAATTCGGCTGCTTTTAGATTGTCTTTGTTGAATATTATAGGAACCGACTTTGCTTTTAAAGCTTCTTCTAATTCAATCATAAATTGAAATCTTAGTTCCGGTGTTTTATTGATTGCTTTTAGAATTATTTCTTGTTGCCAATTTGGAAGTTGTTGTATTGGAAAATCTGCTGATTGGTGTTTTTCAATGATTTCTTCTCTTAATAAACCGAAAAATGGATTTTGTTTGGATAACAATTCCATTAACGTAACTCCTAAAGCATAAATATCAATTCTTGGATCCTTTGTAATATCAACATCCCAACTAAAAGCTTCTGGGCTCATATATGCTCTTGTACCTATGTTTTTGTTTGCTACTCCAAAATCTGCAATTTTAATTGTGCCATTTTGAGAGAAAACAATATTATCTGGTTTGATGTCATGATGAATTATTCCTTTTTTATGAATTATTCTTAAACACGAAGCTAATGTTTGTATCCATTCTATTGCTTCTGAAGTAGTAATTGAATTAGTTTCTAATTTATCTCTCAAACTGCCTCCTGAACAGTATTCCATAACTAAAAACAATACATCTTCTTCCCAAAAATGATGGTAGTAGGTAACAATATTGGGATTTTCAAACTTTGAAATTGTTTCTATCTCGTGGATTATATCTTCCTGTTCTGATTTTTTTTTATTTAATAATTGCTTGATTGCCACCAAACGATTTGAAACTTTTTCTTTCGCTAAAAAAACCTTGCCATATCCACCGCTGCCAAGGTCTTTTATAAATATATATCTGTTATCAAATAGCTGCATTGAAATGAAAAAATATTTTTTTTGTTAGATTTTATTATTCTCCACTGCAATAATCACTTCATTTTTTTGATTGTCTACTCGTTTTAGAATTCTATCTAAATAGTCGTCGCCAAATTGATTTCTAACCCAATTAATCTCATTTGTGAGTGCTTTAATTTCCTTTTCACTTGATTTGATATCGATTGTTTTTCTTCCTAATCTCCCAAGTGTTCTTACTGAAAGTGTATGGTACTTTTTTAAATCTTTTATTAGCATTTTTACAAAATTGGCTAAGCTTTCTTCATTCCCAGCAAGCACTTTTAAATATACTTTTAAGTTTTCTAATGCTTTTGCTTCCAGTGCAATATCACTTCTTCCTGTTTTATAATTAGGTTTGAAAGTTTTTATATTTTCATA
>Ga0073902_10002323_pt1 | contig 10030 bp, 6 predicted proteins | sample KloWWTmeKNB19Kit_FD_66667 | JGI IMG/M metagenome (GOLD analysis project Ga0073902, IMG submission 66667) | Active sludge microbial communities from Klosterneuburg, Austria, studying microevolution and ecology of nitrifiers - Klosterneuburg... | ecosystem: Engineered > WWTP > Aerobic digester >...
ATTCTGCACCAAGAACCTGGTCATTTTCTGTGTTAATTAAGATGCCCACCTCCTGACCCTCTTTCAGGTATTGGGGAGCATCAATGGTGGTTTCCTGTAATGCTATCTGTTCGAAGGTTTCATTGTCCATGAAGTTATAGCCAGTATCATCCTTATATAAAAATTGATAGTAACGTCTTTCCACCCGTACCGGGAAGATGGTATCACCGGAGTTCCATGTTTTTTCTATAGACCTGTTATTATCAACACCTTTTAGCTTCGCCCAAACTTTGGCAGCGGCACGGGCCGTTTTATTTTCGCCAAATTCAACTACTGTATAAAGACTACCATCTAAGTTGATGATTAAACCCCGGCTGATGTCTGATGTATTTGCCATTTTAAATTGAAAATTTGAAATTATGCAATTCGAAAATTGAGGCGGCAAAGATAAGGGAGGTATAGTTGTTGGCAAAAGGAAGCTTCCCCTGGTCAAATGATTATGAACCATTTCTTTTATATTCGCCATCCAAGGCTAATAGTTTAATGAAATTATCTCTGACAAGACTACTCATTATCACCATTTTTCTTTGCAGCAGCTATGCTTCATCTGCTCAACTTGTAATTACAGCTCACAATACTACACAGGAACTGGCTCAAAAATTAGTTGGTGATGGTGTTGTTATCAGCAATGTAAGTTTTACCGGGAGAAGGGAGATGGCATCCTTTTTTAATAACAATAGCGGCACCAATATCGGAATTGACAGCGGCATTGTGTTAACGAGCGGCAGGGCTAAAACTGTTGGAACCATCCGCGGAGTAGATGGCAATGGAGCTACCCAGGCGCAAAGTGCCCTTGCTGATAACGGGTGGAACTTACCCGGAGATGCAAACCTTGCAACAGCTATTGGTTCCCCCTTATCAGACCTTAATGATGCCTGCGTACTTGAATTTGATTTCACTCCATTGGGCGATAGCATTAAGTTCAATTATGTATTTAGCTCAGAAGAATACACTCCTGCTTTTGTATGTACTTTTAATGATGCGTTTGCCTTTTTTATTTCCGGACCCGGTATTCCTGGTTTAAAAAATATTGCCCTGGTTCCTAACACCACTATTCCCGTTTCTATTTTTAATGTAAACAATGTTCCATCCGGTACCTGTCCAAATAATATTGCCTATTATATTGATAACAGGTCAAATCTTTTCTTTACCCATGATGGACACACAACTGTACTTACGGCAAAAGAAAAAGTACAACCCTGCCAGACCTATCACCTGAAATTAGTTATCTCAGATGTGGGTGATGACCTGTATGATAGCGGTGTTTTTCTGGAAGCAAGAAGTCTTAGCTCGAACATAAACGGAATTACAAACCTTACACAAACAGATCCTGTAACAGGGCTCAGTTACCTGGTGGAAGGATGTGTTACCGGAGCTTTTAATATCAGAAGACCGAAGAAGGACCCTTTTCCATTAAATGTTTCACTCTCCTATAGTGGAACTGCTATGAATGGAGTTGATTATTCATTACTTCCAACCTCGGTTATAATACCGGCTAATGATAGTTTTGTTACAGTGAATGTTATTCCATTAATTGATGGTATAACGGAAGGAATTGAAGAAATTAAAATATATGCACTTGCTGGCTGCGCCACTGCAACGCCTACTGACAGTACGGTTATTCAAATAAGAGATTATGATATTCTTTCATTAACACCAGATACAGCCATACTTTGCAAAGGTGCTTCTATACAATTAAATGCTTCTGCCGGATATACAGTTTACCAATGGTTGCCCGACCCTACATTAACGAGTACTTCTATCCGTGACCCTATAGCTACACCTGTAAACAATACAACGACATACATATGTACAGCCAGCATTGGCACCTGCAATGCACAGGATTCTGTTTTTGTGCGATTGAAAGACATGGAATTTATTTCCAAAACAGATGTAAACTGCCGGAATGCCACCCATGGGCAGATAAAAGTGGCGGGTGGTCCTGAATGGACTCAGCCGGTTCAATTTTCTTTGGATGGAATAAACTGGCAATCCGACAGTACTTTTAATAACCTGACTGCCGGAACTTATTGGGTAAAAATGAGAGATGGTAATTGTGTTGATAGTTTACAAGTGATCATCACACAGGGATTTCCTGATTTGCTAATAACCGGTATAACAACAGGAGCAGCTTCTTGTTCCGGCAATGCAGATGGTACGATTACAATAGCGGGAACAGGGGGTAATAATAGCTATACATATTCTATCGACGGAACAAATTTTCAAACTGGTAATTCATTCAATGTTGTTGCTGGCACTTATACGATAACCCTACGGGATGGTAACAATTGCCTGGTATCTCAATCAGTAACGGTAGCATTAAATAATACAGTAACCGTTGATGCAGGTGCAGACGCCACGATTTGCGAAGGCACCAGTTACCTGCTACCAGCTATTTCGAATGCAACAAGTTTTTCATGGTCGCCGGGATCTACCCTAAATAATACAACCATCTTAAATCCCACTGCCAGTCCTTCTGTAACAACTAAATATTACCTGACAGCCACCACGGGTATTTGTTCCATTATTGATTCGGTACAATTATTTATAAGGCCTGCTCCAATAGCTGATGCCGGTCCAGATGTGGCTGTTTGTTATGGAAAAATATTCCGGTTACAAGGCACAGGAGGTGTAAGCTATCAATGGTCACCATCCACTTATTTTGTTTCATCCACTACACTACAAAACCCGGATGTAAAAGCCACGAACGATATTACTTATTCGTTGATGGTAACTGATATGTTTAATTGTCACTCATTGGTATCCGACATTGTAAAAATAGATGTAACGCCTTCTGTCCGCATTTTTGCCGGCAATGATACCATAGCCGCCATGAACCAACCAATTCAATTATTTGTGAGAGAAGTAAGTATTGCCGGTGTTACCAATTACAGCTGGACACCGGGCAGTTTTCTTTCCAATCCCAATAGTGCAACACCTGTAACCACACTTACTGCCGACCAGCGTTTTCTGGTAGTTGGCACTACTCCCGAAGGTTGCCAGGGAGTAGATGACATATTGGTAAAAGTGTATAAAGGCCCCGACATTTATGTTCCTTCCGGCTTTACTCCAAACAATGATGGATTAAATGATGTATTGAGGCCCGTGCCCGTAGGAATTCAGGATTTTAAATTCTTCCGGGTGTTCAATCGCTGGGGACAAATGGTATTTTCTACTCAAGACCCAAAACGTGGATGGGATGGAAGAATAAACGGTACTCAACAAGGTACCAGCACCTATGCCTGGGTGGCAGAAGGCATTGATTATAAAGGCAACCTTGTAATCCGAAAAGGCGTCGTTACCATCATCCGTTAAATAATTCAATCTAATGAAAAAAATATTTCTATCACTGCTCACTTTATTTTTTACCTCCATTGCTTTTGCACAGAATGATTCCATACAACCACCGTACAAAAGATTTCCTTCCTTTCCACCCGTAAAATTATTATTGCCCGATAGCACCACTTATTTTACCAAAGCAGACCTTGACAAGAAAAAACCAACCATGCTGATGCTTTTCAATCCACAGTGTGAGCATTGCCAGCATGAAACGGGAGAAATTATAAAAAATATTGACAAGTTCAAAGACATTCAAATTGTAATGGCCACTTCCATGCTCTTTGATTCCATGTTCACTTTCAGGGAAAAATATAAACTGGCCGACTATAAAAACATTGTTGTAGCACAGGACCCCAATTTCTTTCTGGTAACTTACTTCATGATACGGAACCTGCCGTTCCTCGCTTTTTACGATAAGAAAAAAGAATTGATTTCCGTCTTTGAAGGCTCCTTACCCATTGACAAAGTGCTGAAAGAATTTGAAAAATAACTTTCAGTAGCAAACTTCTAACGGGAAACTTTCTTTTACCTTTGCCCCGCAAAACTTGCCTGCCGGCTGGCAGGTAATTCTTCACTTTTTAAATAATTTTCTGATGAAAGTAACTGTCGTAGGTGCCGGTGCCGTAGGGGCTACCTGTGCCGATAATATTGCCCGCAAAGAACTTTGTACTGAACTGGTATTGCTCGATATTAAAGAAGGCATTGCCGAAGGCAAGGCCCAGGATATGATGCAGACGGCTACCCTGCTTGGCTTCGATACAAAAATTACTGGCAGCACTAATGATTATACCAAAACAGCTAACAGCGATGTTGTTGTAATTACATCCGGCATCCCCCGTAAACCCGGTATGACAAGGGAAGAACTCATAGGCGTAAATGCAGGAATCGTAAAAGGAGTAGCTGAAAATATTTTAAAGCATTCTCCCAAGGCCATCATTATTGTTATCAGTAACCCGATGGATACCATGACATACCTCGCATTACAATCCACCGGTTTACCCAAGCACCGTATCATTGGCATGGGTGGCACGTTAGATAGCAGCCGTTTTAAATATCAACTGAGCCAGCACCTCGGTTGCAGCCCTGCTGATTTAAATGCAGTAGTGGTAGGCGGACATGGTGATACTACCATGATTCCGTTAATCCGTCATGCCACCTGGAACAGTGCACCCGTTACCAACTTTTTATCCGCAGAGCAACAGGAAAAAATTGTAAAAGACACTATGGTTGGCGGGGCCACATTAACAGGCTTACTCGGCACATCGGCCTGGTATGCTCCCGGTGCAGCCGGTGCAGCACTGGTAGAAGCGATTGTAAGAGATGAGAAAAAATTATTTACCTGCTGCGTAGCGTTGGATGGTGAATATGGTCAGAAGGATATTTGTCTCGGCGTTCCCGTTACCATTGGCAAAAACGGCTGGGAAAAAATCATTGACTTTAAATTGAACGAAGCTGAACAAGCTGCCTTTAATAAAAGTGCTGATGCGGTGAGGAGTATGAATGAGGTGCTGAAGACTTTGTAAAGAGTTTTGATTTACCGCAAAGACGCCACGACGCAAAGAGATACAATTGATTTAAGAGTTTGGTATCCCACATAGACACAGAGGCACAAAGAAAATTTATTTGTGAAGGATTGTTGCCCGCAATGACACTGAGAACAAAAAAGAAGAGCCGCCTTACGGCGGCTCTTCTTGCTATAAAAAACATTTCAATATTTTACTCCACCACTCCTTTCAGTTGTCCATCAATAAACAGCACCAGCCTTCCTGCCTGGCTTTCTGATTTCGGTAAGGTTACTTCATTCATTCCTTTCTTTAGCATCTTATTCAATAAAAACACTTCCTTAGGTTTGGCATCCCCATCCAGTAACAACAGGCTGGCCTTTCCATCAAAAGGCATATTCACCGAATAAATAATTTTATTATCCTCTTCTTTTTTTGACAGGCTGTTACTATTGGTGCGCCCTGCCTGCCACGCATTGATTTCACTATTTCGCATCGTGGGTATTCCACCCGATGCACAATTACCTATCCATGCCCGGAAACTTTCACCCGTACTGGCATTAGCAAGAAAGCCTTCTGTCAATGACACATAATTCTCTGCCCGGAGAAAAATTTGCGTACCAGCCCCTGCGGTTAATGTACCGCTACTGGTAATTATCACTGCTTCATAAAATCGTACACTCTGCAAATTCCCTGGAAAATTGAGGGAGGCCGGGCAGTCACCATGCGTATCCGACTTCCAGATACCACGGCCAAAAGTGGATGCATAGATGGTACCGTTTCTGATATGCAATTCTGTTACCGGCACCCGGGGCAGAAAATTATAAAACGGTTGCCAGTCGGGCATCAGTGCAGACTTAAAAAAAACACCTGCATCAGTACCGATATAAGCATCAAGATTAGCATCAATGGTAATACAATTAACAGGGATGTTGGGGATGGATCCTGATAAGTTACTCCATGTATCACCACCATTATTACTGTAGTACACTTTTTCCCCATCAGTAAAGCCTCCCATGGTTACCCATAACCTCAGGGAATTACCAGGGTCTACACCAATACCGGTAATCTTGGTGATAGTTTCCGGGAATCCTGTATTCTCCTGTAGTTCCACCCAGGTATCACCCTGGTCATCACTCCGGAATAGTTTTTTACCACCCTGCGTACCACCGTCATTCCAGCTATCACCACCGGCTGCATATACCCGGTTACTGTTACTGGGGCAGGTTACCAGTGCCCATCGGCCATTGGCACCTACATTTACCCAACCTGTTCCTCCGTTGATAGTACGATAAACGGGGTCGCTGCTGGCAAAAACAATATTGTTATTGGAATAAGAGATGGCAACAGTTTTATACCAGTCTGCATCCATGCCCGGCATTTCGGTCCAATCTGTAAGTGTAGCATTGGAACGGTACAAACTTTTATTGACTGATAAATAAAGCTGGCTGGTGGCGCCATTGTAAAACCGCACATCGTATCCATCACCCTTTATCGTATGCAGAAAAGTAGAAGTAGCCCCGTTGCGGTAATGTCCCCCATTATCCTGCGCCCCGCCAAACATATAATTCTCATCTGCATCTGACACATCAAAATGATAATACTGTGTATTGGTCATCCCCGTGTATTTAGCCACATAAGTTACTCCGTCATCATTACTTTTATAAACACCCCCATCAGCACCTGCATAGAGGGTATTATCCAACGGGTTATAGACCAACTCATGTATATCATCATGTGCATAATCTGGTTGGTTGGCATTACCCCGTTGATTAGATAGTGAAAAATTCGAAGCCCCATCCGTACTACGGTATATTTCCAGGCCACCGGTAAGTACGATATTGACATTATCAGAAGCAACAGTCAGATTATGCATATAGGAAGCTGTGCCTGATGTAATAGTATTAGAGTTGTTTCTTCTTGTAAAACTTGCCCCGCTATTGGTACTTCTGAAAACACCAATATTAGTTCCATCATTATTAGTAAATACAAATACATAGTTTGCATTTGCTGGTGTAACAGCAATGGCAGTCCTTTCTCCTGATGATATTGTAAAATCAAAATTTAAATTACTGTCGGTAAAATTGGCTCCTGCATCAGTAGAAATGTAAAATCTACCTGCGGTACAGGCATAAACCGTAGTGCTGCTTCCCGGTTTCCATTCAATATCATAATACCTGTTACTGTTGGATGATACTAATGTCCATGTGGTGCCACCATTGGCAGTCCGGAATAAACCCTGGCTCGTAGCAGCAATTAATACATTAGCATTGGTGGGGCTTTGCACCAGCTTATAACCCACATAGAAACCAGCAAGCCCAAAATCACCGGTACGTTGCCATGTCACTCCACCATCTGTGGATTTCAATACCCCGATAGAAGGACGGATATAATCAAACCCCTGTACAAAACCATTATCCCCAATATTGCTGTCCCCGTCACCTGTCAGTACATAAATATCATTGGCATCAGCCCAACTCACTACTAAGCCGGACACACCGAGAGAGGGCATATAAGAATTCAGGTTAAACCAATTGTCGCCGCCATTATTACTTTTAAATACGCCTCCTGCAGGTGTACCGGCGAAAATAACATCGGGGTCAGTAGGATGAAAAGCAATGCGGTCTACCCGGCCAATGCCCGTATGTAAAGTCGTTGCACTGGTTGTAATATTAGTAGGGCCTACGATACTCCAACTGCCATACGCAGTGGCTTCCACACGTTGAGCCGCCCTGCCCGTCTCATATTGTTGAACAGCAGTAAAAGTTTTACGGGTATAGTCAGCAATATCGCCATTGGCATCCTGTCTGCCTTCGAGATACCAAAGCTGGCGGGCCAGAAATTTTTCCTGCTTCTCAAAATAAGTTCTCTCCCTTGAGCCCACCGGAAAACGAGACTGGTTACTGGTAACATACTGCATCATTTCACGGGCATAATCAGAAAAATTTTTGTTGCCCTGCAAACGTTGCGCCACTTCTGCTGGCACTTTTACCTGCGCCACTGTTGTAAGCCCTGCCAGTAACAGGAACAATATGCAAATTTTTTTCATCTTGCTTTTTTTATGAGGAAGAAGCGTTTATTTACTCTCAACAATTTTGCGTAGTGTTTCTATCTCCTGCTTCATTTGCTGGTTCTCTTTGCTGAGTTGGATAATATAGAGAGTAAGCTCTTCCACTTTTTCCATTATTCTTTTCTGCATATCTCCGAGATGAAGACCTTCCTTTTCAACTTGCCTGGCAGAGGGTATGCCGGGTAAATGTTTGTTGGCCGCAATATATTGTTCCACTTCCTTCAATGATTTCAATTTGTATGTATTATCAAATACATAATCCGGCCAGTTAGCATCCAATTGCACTCTCACTTCCTCCGAAATGATTTTTCCATTTACAGATAAAATATATCCTGTGGCTGGCGTTGTAGAGGTGGTACCAATAACCATTCCCGTAGTTACATGCAATTTGGCTTTGGGTGCAGAGGTGCCCACGCCTACATTGCCATTACTGTCTAACATTAATGAAGCAGCATTAAAAAAACTTGTCTCCCCCGGGTTTCCCTTAGTTTGTGAGCTGCTGAAGGAAAGTACACCAGTGGTTGGACTGTATTGAATATTAGCCCCATAACCGGTGCTTAAATAGCGATACGCATTAGCATAATATAAATTAAAACTCAGGGTAGGAGAAAAATTCAAAGGAACTGATTGGCTGATACCTGGCTGATCCTCTCCGTTGCGGACAGTTAGCAGAGATGAGTTACTGGGCCCATTTATCTCCAGCTGAGATAATGAAGGACTACTGTTACCTATTCCAACCCGTCCATCAGAAGCTATGGTCATACGGGCATCTGCGGTGGTGATGCTATTATTATTTCCAAGATTATTTGTAAGAAAGTGAAGTTTGCCTACTCCAAAACTTCCAGTTTTTTCAAAATAAATACCGCCCTTGTAGCGGGCATTAGCACCTGCATTTACCCCATCAAGACGAAAGCGGATACCACTTAGTGTGCCAGTGGGTGCAAATAGCGTAGCATTATGTACATTGACAAAAGCCCCGCTGCTGCCATCGGCTACATCTATTGTATCCACTACATGCAGTTTTGACTCGGGAGCCGGCGTTCCGATACCAACGTTTTGTGCAACGGTACTAACTGAAGCAGCCAATATGCCTGCGAGAAGGAAGGTACTCTTGTTCATATGCTTAATTTATAATGTTGGGTAAAATTTTCTGCCCTAAAGGAAATGATATAAATAATTTCCGGCAATACCCTAATGATGTGAGAAATGTCCTGCAGACCCTCCTGCTATTCGGATAGATTTTAAAAAGCTAAACCAATTTTTCATTAATAGCCTTGCTTACCGCTTCAATTTGTGAACGAACATGGAGCTTGTCGTAGATACGTTTGATATGTGTGCGGACAGTATCAAGACTAATACATAAATCAGAAGCAATTAATTTAAAACTGTTGCCCTTGGAAAGCAATTGCAATATTTCTTTTTCCCGGTTGGTGAGCTGATAGTCATTTGTTGTTGACGCTACTGGTTGTTGCATATTAGAAATCACCATTCTTGCAATCGAAGGACTCATCGGCGCCCCTCCATCCAATACTTCACGGATAGAATGGATTAGTTTATCTGAAACATATTTCTTAAGGAGATAGCCATTGGCCCCTGCATACATGGCTTCAAACACATGTGTGTTATCATCAAATACTGTTAACATGATAATCTGAACAGTTGTATCAATAGTTCTGATTTTTTTTACGGCCTCAATGCCATTGATACCCGGCATATCAATATCCATCAATATCACATCCGGTTTCCATTCTTTTACCTGTTGTATAACAGTGGTACAGTCGGGGAAACTGGCCGCAACATTATAATCACCGGTCAGTGCCAACAGGTTAACGAGGCTTTCCCTGAGATTAGTGTTGTCTTCAAATATGATGATGTTGATGGGCATTTGCCGGGTTTTGTTCATGTAGCAACAGTGCAACATAAAACAGTTTTGCTAGTTAATATATACCCTAATCATGTGACCTTCTTTTCGAGCAATACCGTTGTGCCTGTGCCCGGTATAGATTTAATTGTCAAAAGCCCCTGCATGGCAGCCGCCCTGCTTTTCATATTTATCAATCCATTGCCTGAATAAATTGAC
>Ga0073902_10002331_pt1 | contig 10017 bp, 6 predicted proteins | sample KloWWTmeKNB19Kit_FD_66667 | JGI IMG/M metagenome (GOLD analysis project Ga0073902, IMG submission 66667) | Active sludge microbial communities from Klosterneuburg, Austria, studying microevolution and ecology of nitrifiers - Klosterneuburg... | ecosystem: Engineered > WWTP > Aerobic digester >...
TGCCCCGATGTTTTTTCGGGGTCCCGACGAAGCAATCTCCCGGTATGGGGAGACTGCTTCGGCAAAACCAAGAGCGCCTCGCAGCGACATGTTCCGAGGCTGAGTAGTTACAACTTTAGTAACAAGAATTGCTTTACGGCGTGGTGGTCTCGATATGGGCTTCGCCCTACTCGACCACCGAGTAAACATAAAACAGGATTTATATGTCAAACTACTTAATCACAGGAATAGCAGGCTTCATCGCCGCGCGCACAGCGGAATTATTGCTTCAAGATGGTCACACCGTCGTCGGCGTGGACAATATGAACGACGCGTATGATCCGCGCATCAAGGAGTATCGCCTGAAAAAGTTGCAGGCGTTGAAGGGATTCACCTTCCACAAATGGGATGTGGCGGATAGATCTATCATTGAAAAATTCAAAGGCGAGAAGTTCGACGCGGTGATCAACCTCGCGGCGCGGGCGGGCGTGCGTTACAGCGTGGCTGACCCCTGGGTGTTCGTCGAGACGAACATGATCGGCACGTTGAACATGCTCGAGTTGTGTAAGGAAAACGGAATCAAAAAATTCGTTGTTGCATCTACTTCAAGTATTTATGGCGAAGACCCGCCGTACCCGACTCCTGAATCCGCTGACAGTAGCAAACCGCTCCAGCCGTACGCGGCAAGCAAAAAGGGAGGCGAAGCGATGTGTCACGCGTATCATCATCTCTATGGGATTGACGTCAGCATCCTGCGATATTTCACCGTCTACGGTCCTGCGGGCAGACCCGATCTTGCGCATCTGCGATTCGCGCAATGGATCAGCGAAGGTAAACCCGTGCGCGTCAACGGCGATGGAACTCAATCGCGCGGTTTCACGTACATTGACGACATCGCGCGCGGCACGATCCTTGCGCTCAAGCCGCTTAGATTTGAAATCATCAACATCGGCGGGCATGAAGTCGTCACCATCAACGAGTTGATTGGGATCATGGAAGATGTGATCGGCAAGAAAGCCGTCGTGCAATACGGTCCGCCCAACCCAGCGGATATGTTCACAAATCAAGCCGATGTGACGAAGGCGGGAGAACTGCTTGGTTGGGAGCCGCAGTTCAATATGCGCGCAGGCGTGGAGAAACTTGTTGAATGGTACAACGCCGAGCGCGAGTGGGCGAAGGAAATTCTTACGCCATAGTTACGCAGTACGCAATACGCAGTAGAGATACTGCTTACTTCGTACTGCGTATTGCGTAATAATCAGTCACGCTACTTCCGTTTATTTTTGAGCGCGTTTTTTCGCGCGAGCAGGGAGGCGGTTGTGGATGTCGCGGTTTCAGGCGGGGAATGTTTTTCTTCTGGCTCTTTATCCTGCTCCACTGATTGAATAATTTTCTCAGAAGGTTGCGTTTCTTTTAATTCAACAGGTGTCGCCTGTGGATGTTTTGTTAATTCAGAGACGCGGTCTTTGGTTTTGAGCAGGGCTTCCATGCGCGGCGATGATTGAGGGACTTGTGATATGCGCGGCTGACCAAGACCGAGTCGGTTCATCATCCATGTTTGCAGGCGCGACAGATCTTGTTTGGTGATGATGAGGCGGCGCGAGGCGATGTCGAATGGCAGTAACAACGCGGCGAGCAGAATCAGCCATTGCCATATCGGACGCGAGGCGGGAGTCGCGTTGAGGTTGTGGAGAAACGCGTCCGCTGGGTTCGACGAAGCGATCTCCCCGCCCGATAAAGCCGCAAGACGGAGAAGCAGGTCGGGGTCCGAATCGAGGCGTTTGTATTCGGGCGAATACGATAACGCCCAGCCCGTCGTCTCGGCGAACGAATCCGTTTGAGTCGCGGACGTCCCACTGAATCGAATCAAGTAGACGCCCTGCTCTTTCGGATCGAAGAACGCTTCGTATCTCCCCGGGGCGACCTGCCTCAACGTAAGCGAGTTGGTTTCGCCGTTCGGCGCCACGATGTTGGCGTCCACCGCGTAGCCGTTGATGAATTCGCCGCTGGGGGTTTGCGCGTCGAGCGTGATGCGCGCCTGATCGCCGATGAGTTCGATGTTAGTTGCGAGCGCGTTGTCGGTTGGGTTGCCGATGGTGGAGCGCACAACCTGTACCCAGAACTTTGCGAAGTGATCCGACGTAAGCCAATCGCGCGCCCAGCGCCCGGTGGCGTCGGAAGTGAACGCGACTGAACGACCGAGTCCATATTGCCACGCCGCAAGAATCGGATCGTCCTTGTCGGACTTGAGAATCACTTGCGCGAGGTCTTTGGGACTCGACGCCACGTAACCATACAGGCGCGGGATTTCGTTGATGCCCGAAAGAATCGGCGATGGGTTGGCAAGCGTGGGGAAGAACGGCTCTTCGACGAGATAGGCGCGCGTGGCGAGCGAAACTTCCTCGGTGAAGATGCTGGGGATACTGCTCGCGTCGTTGGTGAAATGATAACGGCCGCCGCCGACCTCGGCGAGGTCTTCGAGGAACGGCGCGGCGTCGTTGCCCACGCCGACAGTGGAAAGCGTGATGTTGTTTTCTTCGAATAATTTTTGCACGAGTTCGGGGATGCCTGTTGGGTCCGCGCCGCCGTCGGTGAGCAGGATGACGTGCTTCACTTTGGCGGGATCGTCCGGCAACACTTCAGACATGGCTTGCACGCCCGCCATGATGTCTGTTCCGCCGCCGGAGCGAATCGAACCGATCGCGCTGACCACCGCGCCGGGGTCGCTGAGTTCGGTCATCGGCACGACCCACGAAGCGGAATCGTCGAACGCGATCACGCCGACGCGGTCGGTGGGGAAAAGAAAATCAATCGAACGCGCCGCGGCTTCTTTGGCGAGTTCGAGTTTGGTCACGCCGCCGCTGGTGTCTTCCATACTGCCGGAGTGGTCAATGATGAAAACGATTCCCAAATTCGGGCGGCGTTTTTCATCTTTGATTTGCATGTCCACTGGCAGGGTTTCTTCGAGCGGGGTTTTGAAATATCCGCCGACGCCGTAACTGGTCGGTCCGCCCACTGCCACCAATCCGCCGCCGAGATCATGCACGTAACTTTGCAAATTTTCCATTTGATTGTTGCCGAGCGCGCGGGCTGGGACGTCCACCAGCACAACCGAATCATATTGCGCCAGCGACGGCAGATCGGACGGCAGACGATTCGGCGAAATCAATTCCACTTGAAAATTCGCCGACTGCAACGCGCTCAACAACGCGGAGTATTCATCGGGACGAGCCTCGCCACCGGGCAGAGTCTCGCCCGCAGGAGGCGCGACCATGAGGATGCGCGGCGGTCCTTCCACTTGCGAAAACGCGTCGAGTTGGTTGTTTTGATAGAAGCCATCCTCCGTCGCGGCGATCTGCACTTGATAGTTGACAAAGCCCGGCGCGCCCGCAACGAGAGGCAGGCTCAACGATTGTGTTCCGCGCCGCAGGTCATGTTCGCCTTCATATAAAATTTCTCCGCCGCCCAACACGCGCACGGTGGCGCGAGTCGGTTCGTTCGCTTGCAACGTGATCGTGAGATCGAACTGCTCGCCGGGTCGCAAGCGCGTCGGCACGTCCACATTTTGGATCAATACTTCTTCGCCGCGTTGGGCGATGATCGGCAAGACAACGATCTGCACCTCGGACGCGACAGCGAACTTCACCGCTTCGAGCGCGTCGCCGCTGGTCTGCGCGCCGTCGGAAAGAATCACCATCCGTTTTGCGTAGCCTGATGGGAACAACGCCAAGCCGAGTTGAATCGCCTCTTCGAGATTCGTCTGGTTGGTGACCGGCGCGGAGGTGAACGCGCTCAACTCTTTCGCCGCCGACATTTGCCGCTCGACCAACGCATCCGCGCCGAACAACACAATCGCGGACTGGTCGTCGGGCGACATCGCTTCAATGGCGAGGCGCACATACTCCACCTCGGCATTGATCGCCGCAGGCGGCATCGAGTCGGAGATATCTACCAAAAACACAACGGCGAGATTATCTCCACGCTGGACGAGTTCAAGTCCTGCCAATGAAAATATCAAACACAGGATGATGATGACGCGCAGAATCAGCGAGACGGTCTCACGCGTCCGCCCCGGACCTTTGGCTGGTTTGCCCATCCACACCGCGATCGGCACGAGGAGGAGAAGGAGGAGGAAGAGAGGGGAAGTGAAACGCATTAAACCTTTTGGGACGCTGATGAACGCAGATGCTGAATCAAAAAATCAGCGTCCTCAGCGTTTTTCTGCGTCCAAATTGTTTTTGAAAATAGGCAATGACTGAATTTGTTTTCTATGAAACACCTGCCATTCGATCATCAGCACGAGTAACGCCAGCGCGGCGAGCCATGTCCACAACTCGCGTTGACCGATTTGCTGTGAGACGGTGGGTGTGATTGTCGCGCGACCAACCTGAATCGTTTCTCGCGGCTGGATGTTCGATTCGTTTTCGTCAAAGAGATTGACAGCAAAATATTCAACATGATTTGAATCGCCAGAGATGAAATTCACTGCGTAGTAGCCGAGTTCGTCGGTTTGGGTGAAGGTCGGTTGATCGAGTGAGAGTGTGTATGCCTGATTCGATGGCGAGGCGACGACGATTCGATCCACATTCGATTGCGGGAGGATGGACAGGCTCTCACCGGGCGTCAACGATTGAGTCGCGTCGAAGGCGCTGGGCGGCGCGAGATAGTTGATTAAGTTGGAAAAGAGAATCGGATAGGCGATCTGTAGCGGCAGGTCGCTTTCTTTCAGGTCGAAGGTGAGAGCCGCGACGCGTTGACCGTTTGTCTCGCCTGCAAACACAAGCGGACCCGCGTCGGATTCGATCAAGGTCTCTGCCCATGGCGGCGTTTCGACAAGTTTCGCCTGTAGAATGTGGACGGCGCTCCAATCTACAAAGTTGGTGAGGGCGTGTTGATTGACCTGCATGTTTTGAAATTCGTTATAGGCGCGGCCGACTTCAAAGAACGGGTTGGATAAAGGATTCACCAACAACAGATTCGCGTTCGGCAATTCGGGAGGAATAATGCCGTCGAAGATGTAGAGGTCGAACGGATCGTTGGGAATCTGAATCGTCCCATCTGCGGCGGGCAAGGCGCGGAAAGGTTGAATGCCCGGCAGTGACGCGAGTAATTGTTCGAGGAACAGATTCCCTTTTGAGACGAGCAGGACGCGGCGAGAGGTGGATGCTTGGAAGACGGCGAAGGCGGTGTTATCGAGGGGAAGGGAATCGAGGGAGTTGAGGGAACTTTGAGAATTGAGAGGATTGAGAGAATTGGGAGAATTGGGGGTTGTGATGGTCGCTTTGTAAATGCCGCTATCGTTGGAGAGATTATCTATGGTGAGGCTTCCGTGAGAGTTTGCGGACAGGGAGAGTTGACGCGCGTCAATAAGTTGGTCGTTGAAATAAATGGAAAGTAAAACATTGCGGTCGGATGAATCGTAATTGGAAATTTCGGCGAACAGTTGCGGAGATGTTTGCGCGGGTCGCAATGCCAGCGCGGTGATGGCGATATTATTTTGCGATTCACCGATGGGGATGAAGCGAACCTCGCCGGGCAGAGAGGGGAGTCCGCTTTCGGGCAAGCCGCCGTCCGAGACAATCACAATCGTCGAGTTGTTTCCCGCGCCTGCCGCAAGCGCAAACGCGGATTTCCAATCGGCGACTCCTTGAGTCGCTTGGGCGTTGTCGAGCGCTTGCCTTAAGAGGGGTTTGTCTGTTTCAGCGGCGATTAAAGTTTGGGGCTTCTCGGCGACCAGAATCAAGGTCAGGGAGGAAGCGGGGGAGAGTCCGTTGATGAGGTCGAGTACAGAATCGCGTCCCGATTCAAATCGAGTCGGGTTCACATCCGTCGCGTTCATCGAAGCGGATGCATCCAGCAAGACGATCACCGATCCGCTGGCGACGACGGGGACTTGCAACGCGGGACGCGCGAGAGCAAAGACAAGCGCGGCGAGGATGATGAGTTGTAAGATCAGAAGCAGGTTGCGTTTGAGTTTTTGCCACGGCGCGTTGGCTTGTTGTTCGCGCAGAAGTTTTTGCCAGAGAAAAGTGGATGAGACCGACACCTGCTTGCGGCGCAGTTTGAGCATGTAGAGGAGGATGATGGGGATGGCGAGCGCGGCGAGGGCGAGGGCGAGAGGGGTGAGGAGTTGCATGGGGGCTAGATGCGGGTTACGAGTTACAAGTTGCCAGTTACCAGTGATCAGTGAGCAGTCATCAGTTTCATGAGAAGTGTTTACGTGTCTACTTGTTTACGTGTCTACGTGTCTACGTGTCTACTTGTCTACCTGTTTACCTGTCTACTTAACAAACCCCGCCCTTCTCATTTCAAGCAACAGGACATGATCCCACGTTTGACTCGTGACCACATCAAGATAGCGGATGTTGTGTTTGCGACATTCGGTCTGCGTGGATTGAATCCATGCGCGGGCGCGGGTGCGATAGCGTTCGCGCAAGCCGCCGTCGAGCGAGACATCCTGTGTTTGATTCGTTTCGATGTCCACGAGTTGAATATCGCCCGCGAGCGGAGGATCGAGTTCATCGGGCGCGAGGACGTGAACCAGCGCGGCTTCGTGTCCGCGCCCCATGAGTTGACGCAGACCCAATTCATAACCATCGTCTGCGAATAGATCGGAGATGAGAATCACAAGCCCCGCGCGGCGCGGGAGGATGGAGTAATCGCGCATGGCGCGGTTGAGATCTGTTTCGCCGTCAGGTTCGATTCTTTCGAGGAAGCGGAATAAACGCGTGAGTGAGGCTTGTCCGCGCGAGGGACCAAACTCGGCTGTGACTTTGCCGTGCTGGAGCAACCCGACTGTCAGCACGTCGCCAGAAGCGAGCGTGATTGCGCCAAGTCCCGCCGCAACACGTAACGCGTATTGAAATTTATTTTCATCGCCTTCGCCCCAATTCATGGATTGCGATCCGTCAATCAAAATGTGGACGGCTAAGTCTTCCTCTTCTTCGAGCAATTTGATGAACGGACGTTCGAGCCGCGCGTAGATATTCCAATCGAGTCGGCGCAAGTCATCACCAGGCGTGTAATTGCGATAGTCGGCAAACTCCACGCTGGAGCCGCGCCGCGAAGAACGCCGCTCGCCCTTCATCGCTCCACTACGCACGCGGGAGGCGATGAGGGTGAGTTGGTTTAGTTTGCGGAGGGTCGTTTCGTCGAAGAGCATTGGGTAACAAAAGATGAAGGATGAATTATGAAGGATGAAAAGAAAGAGGGACGAGTGATCAGTGATCAGTTCCACGTAACGTCTTTACTTGTCTACGTGTCTACGTGTCTACTTGTTTACTTGTCTACCTGTTTCCTTGTCTACTTGTCTACTTGTCTACTTGTCTACTTGTTTACTTGCTTACTTGTTTATGCCTCTACCCCTGCACCGGGATTGCGCTCAACAATTCACCAATCACATCATCCGTCTTGACGCCTTCCGCCAAGCCGTCAAAATTCAATAGCAGACGATGCCTCAACGCGGCGGGGGCGACGGCTTTGATATCGTCAAAAGCGACGTTGAAGCGGCCGTTCAACAACGCGGTTACTTTGGCGCCCAACGTCAACGCTTGCGCGCCGCGCGGTGAGACTCCATAACGAACAAATTTTTTCACCAGCGGCGAACCGTTCGGGTCTTCGGGATGTGTGGCGAGAACCAGTCGCGCCACAAAATCTTTGACGTGCGACGCCATCGGCACGCCGCGCGCCAGTTCGCGCATTTGGATAATCTCCGCGCCGCTGACGGCTTTGTTCGCCGACGGAGATTCTTTTCCCGTTGTGCGATCCATGATCTCGACCATCTCGTTCACATTCGGCATGGCAACGTTGACCTTGAAAAAGAAACGATCCAGTTGCGCTTCGGGCAGTGGATACGTCCCTTCCATCTCCAGCGGATTTTGAGTCGCCATCACGAAGAACGGCTCATCGAGTCGGTGAGTCTGTTGCGCCACCGTCACCGACGTTTCCTGCATGGCTTCGAGCAACGCCGATTGAGTCTTCGGCGTGGCGCGGTTGATCTCGTCTGCTAAAACTAAATTAGCAAACAAAGGTCCATGTCGAAAACGAAACTCGCGCTGACCGTTTTGGTCGCTGAGGATCTCCGTGCCGATAATATCGGCGGGCATCATGTCGGGGGTGAATTGGATGCGTGAAAATTTCAAATCCAACACGTCGCCCAGCGTGCGGATCAACATGGTCTTGCCGAGTCCCGGCACGCCTTCGAGCAAAACGTGTCCGCCCGCGAGGATGCTCACCAGCACATGCCGCACCACGTCGCTTTGCCCGACGATGACGCGTCCCACTTCGGTTTCGATTTTTTCGGCGCGCGCGCGGAATTGGTCAACGGTTAATTTCATTTACATCTCCAGTTCTAAACCTGACAGGTTTTATTGTGACCTGAATCGATCATAACGAGCGCGAATCGGATTCGTCACGATCAATCAAGGTCTTGCGGAAACCTGTCAGGTTTTTTATGGTTTCAACGAATCAAAATAATTTTTCACGATCTGAATGAACGACGGCGGCACCGCGCCGCTTTCGATTGCCTCGTTATTGGCTTGCTCATATTGCGAAAAAACTTCATTGTACGGAACCGTGCTTTCACCGGGATTGCCGGGCGTCGTCGGTCCCTGCCCGATCACATCGCCGCTGTTCGGATCGGACGGCGGCAGATTCACTTGCTCGCCGCCGTCACCTCCCAACAATTGCGGAGCATAAATTTGTTCGTATGACGACTCGCCGCCATCACTTGGACTCGTCTGCGCGATGGGATCACTGCCCGCTTCGTTTCCACCTTGGGATGTGCCCGCATCACTTCCGGACCCTGAGCCTGCCCCGCCATTCGCGGAGTTTTGTCCACCTTGATTCGTTTGACTCGCCTGCTGACCCGCGCCGCCTGCCGCCAGCACCTGCTCCGCGCCTTGTTGCAGTTGACTCGCGGTCTGGCTTGCGACTTGCGACGACGCGATCTGTTGTCCCGCTTGCGCGAGGGATTGCGCGGCTTGATTCAACGCTTGTTGCGCGGCTTGTGTGTCGCCGTTTTGAAGCGCGTCCGCCGCTTGATTGAGTTGACTCGCCAATTCAGGGTTCGCAGACTGAAGCGACTCTGCCAGCGCGTTCAATTGATCGGCAAGTTGCGCCTGCTCCTCCGCGCTCAACTGGCTGACGTCAATGTTTGCAAGTTCCGTCGCGGCGTTGACGGCATTGCCCTGCGCCAACTGCTCTCCCACCGATTCAAGCGGACTGCCATTTTGATTCGCGAGTTGATTTCCTGCATCTTTCAACGCTTCACTCATCTGTTGCGCCTGCGGGTCGGAGAGGGCTTGCAGTTTTTCGCCGGTGTTCGTCAGCGTTGATACCGAATTTTCCAACGAGGGATTATCTTGCAAGGATTGTTGCGCCTCTTTGAGCGGTTCGGTGAGGGCTTGTTTTTGTTCGTCGGTTAACGCCTCATTCGATTCGATCTGTTGGATGATCTCTTCGATCTGGGTAACTTGTTCCTGCACGGCTTGTTCTACGGCGCGCGCCTGTTGCGCGGCTTGAAACCACACGTCGCCGCGAAACCAGACGAGGGCGATCAATGCGATGGATAACAGGGCGATGAGTCCTTCACGGGGTTGCAACCGAAGTGGAAACTCGCGGCGCGGGTTCACGTCCCGCGCGGCGGCGACTGCATCCGCAAGTTGGCGATTCAGAATCTCAGGGGAGATGAGGCTGGGGAGCCGAGTCAGTTCGAGGGCGGTGCTGACGCGTTCGTCCAAATGGAAGAGAAGATCGAAGCGCCGAGCGGCTTCGAGGGGATGAATCCGCCAGAGGGCAGAGATTAATCCAAAAAGAATTGCGGTGATGAGTGAGGCTGAGATGATGAACGCGAGAAACTCAGTTTGCAAAATTTTGGCTTGATACAACATGAACGACCCGATGGCAAGGGATAACAGCAAGCCGACGATCAAGCCGCGCAAAGACCACGTGAGCGCGCGTTGGACTCGCAAGCGGCGGATCCAAGTGTGAAGAGGTCGGTTCAGGTCGGCGATGGTTGACATGGGTTTAACGGTCGGG
>Ga0073902_10002332_pt1 | contig 10016 bp, 10 predicted proteins | sample KloWWTmeKNB19Kit_FD_66667 | JGI IMG/M metagenome (GOLD analysis project Ga0073902, IMG submission 66667) | Active sludge microbial communities from Klosterneuburg, Austria, studying microevolution and ecology of nitrifiers - Klosterneuburg... | ecosystem: Engineered > WWTP > Aerobic digester >...
CCCAGGCCATGCAGCATGTAGACCACGTCCTCGCTGGCCACGTTGCCGCTGGCACCCTTCGCATACGGGCAGCCGCCGGCGCCGGACACCGCCGCATCCACCACCGCCACGCCTTCCTCCAGGCAGGCCAGCACGTTCGCCAGCGCCTGTCCGTAGGTGTCGTGGAAATGGACCGCCAGCGCCGGCATCGGGACTTCGGTGGCCACCGCCGCCAGCATCGCGCGCGCCTTTGCCGGCGTGCCGACGCCGATGGTGTCGCCGAGCGAGATTTCGTAGCAGCCCATCGCGTGCAGCGTACGCGAGACCCGCACCACGTCGGCCAGCGCCACCACGCCCTGGTACGGGCAGCCGAGCACGGTGGAGACATAGCCACGCACCCGAACACCGTCCTCGTGGGCGCGCTCCAGCACTGGCCGGAAGCGTTCCAGGGACTGCTCCACGGTGGCGTTGGTGTTCTTCAGGTTGAACGCTTCGGAGGCTGCGGTGAATACCGCCACCTCGGTCGCGCCGGCGGCACGCGCGCGTTCGTAGCCCTGCAGGTTCGGGACCAGCACCGGGTAGGCGACCCCCGGCTTGCGGGTGATGCCGGCCAGCACCTCGGCCGCATCCGCCATTTGCGGCACCCATTTCGGGCTGACGAAGGCGGTGGCTTCGATGCTGCGCAGGCCGGTCGCCGACAGCCGGTCGATCAGCGCGATCTTGTCGGCGGTGCCGATCTCGACCTTCTCGTTCTGCAGGCCGTCGCGCGCGCCGACCTCGACGATCCGGACCTCCGTGGGCAGGCCCATCTCACTGGCCTCCCGGCGGCGGCGCGGGGGCCTCGCCGGCTGCGGGCGCTGCGGGCACGCGCTGCAGTACCAGCAGGGGTTCGCTGGCGAACACCTGCGGGCGGCGGTGCAGCAGGCGGGCGATGTGCTCGCCGTCGCCGGCGATGAAATTGTGGTGGACCGGCTTGTCGGTCTTGACCTCGCCGCCGTCCTGGCGCTCGCTGTAGCCGCGGATCTTCTTGCTGCCGATGTCGGCGGCGACCCGGGCGTGGTCGACGTCGTACAGGCGGATGGTGTCGCCGCTGCGCTCGTAGCGGAACAGCACGTGGCCGCAATGGGCCTTGTCCTTGCCGATGCAGTCCGGCTTGCCGGAATCGTCGTGCAGCTGCAGGTACTGGCCGTCGCGGGTGGCGACCAGGGTCAGGTGCAACGGCTTGCGTTCACCCTTGCTGGTGGCGCTGCGGCAGTCGGCGGCGATCTCCACCGCTTCGCGTGCCGGCAGTGCCTCGCCGATCGCACCTTCCGGTTGCCAGCGTCCCGGCCAGGCCGGATCGCAGTCGGTGGCGGTGCCGGCGGGCAGGGATTCGAACACGGTGGTCGAGCAGCCGGCCACGCCCAGCAGCAGGGCGAGCATCGCCAGCAGGGGCAGGCGCGCCATCGTCAGTCCTCCAGCAGCGCCAGCACGGCATCGGCCTCGACGAAATCGCCAGCGACGACCCGCACTTCGGCGACAACGCCGTCGCGCGGCGCCTTCAGGGCGAGTTCCATCTTCATCGCTTCGATCACCAGCACCACGTCCCCCACGCCAACGGCATCGCCCGGCAGCTTCTGCACCACCACGACCCGTCCCGGCATCGGCGCGCGGATCCGGTGTTCGCCACCGGCGCCGGCTTCGGCCCCGCGACGATACACCTCCACCGACGCCAGCTGCAGCCGGCGCTCGCCATCGTGCACCAGCACCCGCTCCGCGCTGGCCAGGGCGCCGACCCGGCGCATCGCGCCGTCGATGCGGGCGCTGAGCGTGCCGTCGAGCAGGCGCGCGGCGGCGACCTCGTGGCAGGCGCCGTCGAGTTCGATGCGATAGCTGCCGCCATGGCCGTGGGCGATGACATCGATCCGGTGATCGCCGTCGGCGAACGCCAGCCGGCGCGCGCCGGCATGGCCCAGTCGCCAGCCGTCGGCGATCGCCCATGGCGAACCCGGGTCGTGGCCGGCGGCGGCGCACGCATCCGCTTCCTGTGCGAGCAGGCGGACGCTGACCGCTGCCAGCAGCAGGGTGATGTCGGTGCCGGCGGGGGCGAGGAATTCATCGAGGTGGCGGTCGAGGTAGCCGGTGTCGATGCTGGCATCGACGACGGCCGGGTGCCGCACCAGCCGCTCCAGGAAGCCGATGTTCGACTTCGGGCCGGCGATCTCGCAGCCCGCCAGTGCCTCGCGCAGTCGCGCGAGCGCACGCGGGCGGTCCGCGTCCCAGACGATCAGCTTGGCGATCATCGGGTCGTAGAAAATGCTGACGGTATCGCCCTCGATCACGCCGGAGTCGATCCGGACGTGGCGCGACGGTGCCGGCAGGCGCAACGCCTGCAGGGTGCCGGAGCCGGGCAGGAAGCCGGCGTCCGGGTCTTCCGCGTACAGCCGTACCTCGATCGCGTGGCCGTGCCGCGGGACGTCCGCCTGCGCCAGCGGCAACGGCTCGCCCGCGGCCACCCGCAGCTGCCATTCGACCAGGTCCAGGCCGGTGGTTTCCTCGGTCACCGGATGCTCGACCTGCAGCCGGGTGTTGATCTCCATGAAGTAGAAGCCGCCGTCCTGGCCGACGATGAACTCCACCGTGCCGGCGTTGACGTAATCGATCGCGCGCGCCGCCAGCACCGCGGCCGCGCCCATCGCCTCGCGCAGGTCGCCGGTCAGGAACGGCGACGGCGATTCCTCCAGCACCTTCTGGTAGCGGCGTTGCGCCGAGCACTCGCGTTCGTTGAGGTGGATCGCGTTGCCGAAGCCGTCGCCGAACACCTGGATCTCGACATGGCGCGGCTTTTCGACGTAGCGCTCCAGCAACACCCGGTCGCGGCCGAACGCATTGGCCGCCTCGCGCTGGCAGCTTTCCAGCATCGGTGCGAATTCGGCCGAATCACGCACGATGCGCATGCCCTTGCCGCCGCCGCCGTGCGCGGCCTTGATCATCAGCGGATAGCCGATCGCGTCGGCCTCGCGCTGCAGCAGGTCGGGCGACTGGTCCTCGCCGGTGTAGCCGGGCACCACCGGCACGCCGGCGGCATGCATCAGCTCCTTGGCGCCGGCCTTGCTGCCCATCTTGCGCATCGACGCGCCGGACGGGCCGATGAAGGCGATCCCCGCCGCCGCAACGGCGTCGGCGAAGCCGGCGTTCTCGGACAGGAAGCCGTAGCCGGGATGGATCGCCTGCGCACCGGTGCGCTGCGCCACCGCGATGATCGCGTCGCCGCGCAGGTAGCTGTCCTGCGGGCGCGGGCCGCCGATGTGGTGCGCCTCGTCGGCGAGGCGCACGTGCTGGGCGTCGGCATCGGCATCGGAGAACACGGCGACGGTGCGGATGCCGAGCCTGCGCGCGGTGCGGATGACCCGGCAGGCGATCTCGCCGCGGTTGGCGATCAGGATTTTCGAGAACATCAGGCGTCGATCCAGTGCGGCTTGCGCTTGTCGAGGAAGGCGGACAGGCCTTCCTGGCCTTCCGGGGACACGCGCAGGCGCGCGATCAGGGCGGCGTTGTCGGCGTCGTGGCGGGCGCCGTCGGCATGCGCGCAGGCGGCGCGCACCAGCGACTTGGCGCTGGCGCTGGCGATCGGCCCGGCCTTCAGCAACAGCGCAAGCTGCTGGCGAACGGCGGCATCCAGTTCGTCCGCGGGCACCACCTGGTGCAGCAGGCCGATGCGCAGCGCTTCGGCGGCATCGAAGATCTCCGCGCTGGCGAAATACCGGCGTGCGTGGCGCGGCCCGATCGCGTTGATCACGTACGGCGAGATCACCGCCGGCAGCAGGCCCAGCCTGCTTTCGGTCAGGCCGAACTTCGCCTCCGGCACGCCGATCGCGATGTCGCAGCAGGCCACCAGGCCCACCCCGCCGCCGAACGCCGCACCCTGCACGCGGGCGATGGTCGGCTTCGGCAGTTCGTCCAGCGTGCGCATCAGGCGGGCGAGGGCGAGCGAGTCCTCGCGGTTGTCGGCTTCGCTGGCGGCGGCCATGCCGCGCATCCAGTTGAGGTCGGCGCCGGCGGAGAACGAGGCGCCCTCGGCTTCCAGCACCAGCACGCGGATGCCGGCGTCGCCCGCCACGTCCTCGAGCGCGGCGGTCATGCCGGCGATCAGCCCCGCGTCGAAGGCGTTGTGCACCTGCGCGCGGGTCATGCGCAGGCGGGCGACGGGGCCGTCGCGGTGCAGGTGCAGGCGTTCGCTCATCGGACCTCCGTGCAAGACCACACATGATAGCGGTCGCACCCGCATGGCCGCTGCGGTGCTAGAATTGCGAACAATTCCCATTTGGCTTTCATCGTGAAGCTGAACCAACTCGCCCGCCGCACGCCGGCCATTGTCGAAGCCGTCGAGGACCTGGCACCGAACGATGCCATCGCCCGCCGCCTGCGCGAACTCGGCTTCGTTGCCGGCGAGCAGGTGGAGGTGGTCGCCGCCGGCCCGTTCGGGGCGGAACCGTTGCTGGTCCAGGTCGGTTTCACCCGTTTCGCCCTGCGCCAGGTCGAAGCGGCGCGGGTGCGCCTCAGGGCGGGCGGGGCGGGCGCATGAATCCGCAGGTCGCCAACCTCCAGGCCCGATATCCGCGAATCGCGCTGGTCGGCAACCCGAACTGCGGCAAGACCGCGTTGTTCAACCTGTTGACCGGCAGCCGGCAGAAGGTTGCGAACTACGCTGGCGTCACCGTCGAGCGCAAGGAAGGCCGCCTGCATGCGCCGTCCGGACGCCAGTACGCGGTGCTCGACCTGCCGGGTGCCTACAGCCTCAACGCCGCGAGCCTGGACGAGGCGGTCACCCGCGACCTGATCCGCGGCTTCTATCCCGGCGAACCCGCCCCGGACGTGCTGGTGTGCGTGGTCGATGCCACCAACCTGCGCCTGCACCTGCGCTTCGTGCTGGAACTGCGCGAACTCGGCCGGCCGATGGTGGTGGCGCTGAACATGGTCGATGCGGCGAAGCGCCGCGGCATCGGCATCGACGTGGATGCGCTGCAACGCGAACTGGGCGTGCCGGTGGTGGAAACCGTGGCGATCCGCCACGACGGTGCGCGCGCGCTGGTCGAACAGCTGGATGCGACCCACGCCGCGCCGCACGAACCGCGCGCGCACATGCCGGAACCCACGGGCGACATGCCGGCCGACCTGCATGCGGAAACGCGCCGGCTGCTGGCGCTGACGGTGCGCATGCCGCGGCGCACGGCGGCGGTCGACGATGCCCTGGACCGCTGGCTGCTGCATCCCGTGTTCGGGCTGCTTGCGCTGGCGGTGGTGATGTTCCTGATCTTCCAGGCGGTGTACGCCTGGGCCACGCCGTTGATGGATGCCATCGAAGCGGCCACTACGTGGGTCGGCGCCGCGGCGGGCGCGGCATTGCCCGCGGGGCCGCTCAACAGCCTGCTGGTCGACGGGGTGATCGCCGGCCTTGGCGGGGTGGTGGTGTTCCTGCCGCAGATCCTGGTCCTGTTCGCCTTCATCCTGGCGCTGGAGGAAAGCGGCTACCTGCCGCGCGCGGCGTTCCTGCTCGACCGCATGATGGCGTCCGCCGGCCTGTCCGGGCGCAGCTTCATCCCGTTGCTGTCCAGCTTCGCCTGTGCGGTCCCCGGAATCATGTCCACCCGTTCGATCCAGGACCCGCGCGACCGCATCGCCACCATCCTGGTCGCCCCGCTGATGACCTGCTCGGCGCGGTTGCCGGTGTATGCGCTGCTGATCGGCGCGTTCATTCCCCGCCAGGCGGTCGGCTGGTTCAACCTGCAGGGACTGGTGCTGTTCGGGTTGTACGCGGCGGGCATCCTCAGCGCGCTGGCGGTGGCGTGGATGATGAAGCTTTGGCGGCGCGACAAGACCGAGCACCCGCTGTTGCTGGAGTTGCCCTCGTACCGGGTGCCGCACCTGCGCGACCTCGCGATCGGGCTGTGGGAGCGCGCGCTGATCTTCCTCAAGCGGGTCGGCGGGATCATCCTGGCGCTGACCATCCTGCTGTGGTTCCTGCTCAACATCCCGGCCGGCGTCGGCATCGAGGACAGCCTGGCCGGCCGCATCGGGCGCGCGCTGGCGCTGGTGTTCGAGCCGCTGGGCTTCGACTGGCGGATCAGCATCGCGCTGATCCCGACCATGGCCGCGCGCGAGGTGATGGTGTCGTCGCTGGCCACGGTGTACGCGGTGGCGGCATCCAGCGAGGAGGCCGCCAGCCTCGCGCTGGAACCGCTTATCGCGCAGCAGTGGTCGCTGGCCACCGGCCTGTCGCTGCTTGTCTGGTTCATCTATGCGCCGCAGTGCATCTCCACCCTGGCCACGATCCGCCGCGAAACCCATTCGTGGAAGCAGACCGCGTTCGCCGCCGGTTACCTGTTCGCGCTGGCCTACCTGGCGTCGCTGCTCACCTACCAGGTCGCGCTCGCGTTCGGGGCGGGCTGAGCATGCAGGCGGGACTGCTGGTGCAGTACCTCGCGGTCGCGCTGGCGGTACTCGCCAGTGCCGGCGTGGTGATGCACAAGCAGTTCCCGAACGCCACCCGCAGGCTGCGGATCGCGACCGCGCTGCCGTTGCTGCGCGAGGGGTCGCCGCGTTGGGCGAAAGCGCTGGGGCGGGTCATCGCGCCGGCGGCACGCACCGGCGGCAAGGATTGCGGCGGTTGCGACGGCTGCGACTGAGGTTCAGTGCTTCAGCCGGCGCTTGCCCGGCGCGGCCGCCACCGCTTCCACGCTGACCTCGAAGCTGCGCGATTCGCCGGGGAACACCGCACCGACGCCAGCCACGTGGCGGCCGATCTCCTTGCCGCGCTGGTCGCGGATCACCACCACCATGGTGTACTCGAACGCGCCGTCGTCGGCGGCGTTGATCGTGCCTTCCACCTTCAGCGGCACGAAGCGTTGCGCCGCGTCCAGCGCCGCGGCCTCGAACTTCAGGTGCCCGCGGCAGGCCGGGCAGACCGCCGCGCTTTCCAGGATCGTGGCCTTGCAATGCGGGCAGGTGCGGGTGGCACCCGTCGCGCCCGGGCGCACCGCGCTCATGCGGCGCTGCCGGGCTCCGTCTTCGGCGTCGACTTGCCGTCCTTGTCCCAGCCGCATTCGATGTGGCCGCGGATGCGCGAGCCGGCGGCTACGGTCAGCGAACCGGCCTTGACATCGCCGTTGATCACGCCGCCCTGCAGCAGTTCGACCTGCTGCGCCGATTCGATGTTGCCGTCCAGCTCGCCGGCCAGGGTCACCTTGCTCGCGGCCACGCCGCCGGCGACCTTGGCGCCCTGTTCGATGGTCAGGTTGCCCTGCACCTTGACGTCTCCCTTGAACCGGCCGGCGATGCGGACATGGCCGGCGCCTTCGATCTTGCCCTCGATGGCGAGGTCGGCGGCGATCACCGATTCGCGTGCCGGGCTGTCCACCGCGCGGATCGGGGTCGGCACAGGCGATGCATGGGCCGCATCGTGCACGGGCGAGGGTGCATCGAAGCGCGTGGGTTCGGGCTTGACGGCCGGCGTCGGGTCTTTCCAGATGGCCATGGCAGCAGGTCCTCGGGGGCGGACCGCCGAGGCTAGCACTACTTTGCGACGATTTCCTGCATGAATGCGGCAGGTAGGTGCTGCAAGTGGCTGATCGTGGGCCGGATCACATCCGGAACACGCCGAAGCGGGTGCCGTCGCGACCGGGCCCGCTTTCGATCGGCGCGTTGAGGCTGGCCGACAGTCCCAGCCCCAGCACCCGGCGGGTGTCGGCGGGATCGATGATGCCGTCGTCCCACAGCCGCGCGGTGGCGTAGTAGGGGTTGCCCTGGTCCTCGTACTGCTGGCGGATCGGTGCCTTGAAGGCGTCTTCCTCGTCCGGCGTCCACACCCCGCCGCGGGCCTCGATGCCGTCCCGCTTCACCGTGGCCAGCACGCTGGCCGCCTGCTCGCCGCCCATCACCGAAATGCGCGCGTTCGGCCACATCCACAGGAAGCGCGCGCCGTAGGCGCGGCCGCACATCGCGTAGTTGCCGGCACCGAAGCTGCCGCCGATCACCACGGTGAACTTGGGCACATGGCTGCACGCCACCGCGGTCACCATCTTCGCCCCGTCCTTGGCGATGCCGGCCTGCTCGTATTTCTTGCCGACCATGAAGCCGGTGATGTTCTGCAGGAACACCAGCGGGATGCCGCGCTGGTTGCACAGTTCGATGAAGTGCGCGCCCTTGAGTGCGCTTTCGGCGAACAGGATGCCGTTGTTGGCGACGATACCCACCGGATAGCCGTGCAAGTGGGCGAAACCCGTCACCAGCGTCTTGCCGTAGCGCGCCTTGAATTCCTGCAACTCGCTGCCGTCGGTGATGCGCGCGATGACCTCGCGGATGTCGAACGGCCGGCGCGCGTCCTTCGGCACGATGCCGTACAGCTCCTCCGCCGGATACAGCGGCTCGCGTGCCGGCCGGGTTGCCACCGGCAGCTCTTTCCGGCGGTTGAAGGTACCGACGATCCCGCGCGCGATCTCCAGCGCGTGGCGGTCGTCCTCGGCGAAATGATCGGCCACCCCGGAGATGCTGGTGTGCACGTCGGCACCGCCCAGCGTCTCGGCATCCACCACTTCGCCGGTGGCGGCCTTCACCAGCGGCGGGCCGCCCAGGAAGATCGTGCCCTGTTCCTTGACGATGATGCTTTCGTCGCACATCGCCGGCACATAGGCGCCGCCGGCGGTGCAGGAACCCATGACGACGGCGACCTGCGGGATGTTCTCCGCGCTCAGGCGGGCCTGGTTGAAGAAGATCCGGCCGAAATGCTCGCGGTCCGGGAACACCTCGTCCTGCAGCGGCAGGAACGCGCCGCCGGAGTCGACCAGGTAGACGCAGGGCAGGCGGTTCTCGCGCGCCACTTCCTGCGCGCGCAGGTGCTTCTTCACCGTCATCGGCAGGTAGGTGCCGCCCTTGACGGTGGCGTCGTTGGCCACGATCACCACTTCCTGGCCACACACCTTGCCGATTCCGCAGACCATGCCGGCGGCGGGCGCGGCATCGTCGTACATGCCCTCGGCCGCCAACGGGGCGATTTCCAGGAACGGCGAACCGGGATCGAGCAGGGCGTCGATGCGCTCGCGCGGCAACAGCTTGCCGCGCTCGACGTGCTTGGCGCGGGCCTTTTCGCCGCCGCCGTCGGCCGCGCGCGCCAGCCGGCGGTCCAGTTCGGCGACCAGTGCGCGATGGAAGGCGGTGTTGTCGACGAAGTCCTGGGAGCGGGTGTCGATCTGCGAGGTCAGCGCGGGCATGCGGTTGGCATCGATGCGGTCAATGCACAAGGATAACCGCTGGCGCGGATCCGCTCGCGCCGCCGTGGCCGTGGACGCAGGCTGGCGGGTGCCTGCGGCCGCCCCGGCGGCAAAGGGAAGGGCCCGCTTGCGCGGGCCCTTCGGGTATTGCACGAGGCGAAGAAGATTACTTCTTGGCTTCTTCGGCGGCGGCTTCGGCCTTGTCCGCGACTTCGCCAGCAGCGGCGGCAGTGGCGTTGGCAGCGTCGGCGGTCGCGTCGGCGGCAGCGGCGGTGGCGGCGTCGGCAGCACCTTCGGCGGCAGCGGCGGTCTCGCCCACGGCTTCGCCGGTGGCGGCGGCAGCGGCATCGACGGTGGCGGCGGCAGCGTCGCCAGCGGCAGCAGCGGCGTCGCCGGCGGCGTCGGCGGCCTGCTCGGTGGCGGCTGCGGCGTCGGCGGCAGCGGCTTCAGCGGTGGCGGTTTCGTTCTTGCAGGCCGACAGAGCGAGGACGCCAGCGGCGAGGAGCACGTAGAGCTTGGTGTTCATTGGTCTCTCCTGAGGAGTTGTCTGAAATGGATCGGTTTGCGGATCAGGCAACGCCAGTGCGCTTAGCGATCCGGCCCTTGGCCGGCGGTTCGTTCACTGACTTACGACACTTCCGGTTGCCCGGATTACGAAAAAGCCGTCGGCGTACCGACGGCTTCCTCGATTCTACAGCAATCTGAATAGGCGATTGACCGCCTGTCGGATTACTTCGCCTCTTCGGCAGCCGGAGCAGCGGCGGCGTCGGCCGGGGCAGCGGCGGCGTCGGC
>Ga0073902_10002337_pt1 | contig 10014 bp, 1 predicted proteins | sample KloWWTmeKNB19Kit_FD_66667 | JGI IMG/M metagenome (GOLD analysis project Ga0073902, IMG submission 66667) | Active sludge microbial communities from Klosterneuburg, Austria, studying microevolution and ecology of nitrifiers - Klosterneuburg... | ecosystem: Engineered > WWTP > Aerobic digester >...
GAGTATGTGGTATGCTATTGGTGATCAAAAGAATAATGATCCAGTACAATTACTATATAGTAAAGGTAGTGCTAGATTAGATAATCTTAGAGCTGATAATAAAGGTAAGTCTATTAAGAATTCAATGTTATATAATATTGATGTATTAAGTAGCTCAGAATCTAAATTAAAGAGTCTTGGTAAAGAATTAACTGACTTATATAATAAAGTTATTCAACCTGCATATAAGAATGATCCGCAAGATTACTTAGACTTTATTAAACTATTAGGATATGAAGTTGATATTGATCAAGCTAGAGAACTAAGTTCTGTTAATAAAACAGCATCAGTATCTGGTAATAGATTAACTAATAGAGCTTATATCTTAGATAGATTTAAAGCTATTACTAATAGTTTTAAAAGCTATAATGCAGATAATAATCTAAGTAGCTTACAGTCAGATTTAACTTTAGATTTTACAGGACTTGCTAATCATATATCAGATTATACTTTAAATCCTGGTAACTTATCATTTAAGAATGTTATTGGAGAATTAGAGTTTGCTCATATACCAAATAACTATATTACTAGACAGTTTGATTTAATGAAAGCTGATCCTAAGAAGTGGGTAGCTGGTAAAATTAGTTCTGTTAGAGGAGCACTTACTTATCCTGTAGTATTACAAGCTAGGTTACCTTTCTATAAAGACTTATTATCTAACTATCAAACGTACTTTGGTATAGCTATTGATGGATTCTTCAATACTGAGAATCAAAATAGTGGTAAACAATATAAAGATTACACTGAACAAGATATATTAGTTAATGATATTAACAGATATATAGCTGGTCCTGGACCTAATAAGAAGGGTGGAGTATATAACTTTGGTGTATTCTCTGATGCTCCTGTACGATACGTGTATTATGGTAATAAGTTTACTAAAGAACAAATTGTTGATAAACTTACAGCTATAGTTCATGGAGAGTTCGAAAGGATTCAATTAGTACGTCAATTAAATAATGTAACTAGTTATAAGAATATAGCTAATACAGGACTTATTATTCATACTATACCTAGTTTAAATAAGTTATTACCTTTTATACCTGAGACTTGGAGTGGATTAAATGATAGTCAAATATATGATCCTAACGTTAGTACTAAATCAGTAACTGATGTTATAAAAAATCATATTGATAATTATTTAAGTATAGAAGCTTATGGTACTTATATTGATAAGTTTAAAGAGTATGGTCAAATAACTGAAGATTCTAATATTCATGATATTAAATTAGCTGATAAAACTAAGTTATTAAAAGATAGTAAGAACTTACTATTTGAATATTTTATAAATCAGTTCTATGTTAATGCTACAATGCAAATAGTATTTGCAGGTGATCCAGCATTTTACAAACCTAATGATTTTCATAAATCTGGAGTTAAAAGTTATCAAGATGTATTAAAACCTGAGTTTAACCCTTACTATTTACAAACTGGAATTGATAGTGTTAAACGATTCAAGCAGTTAGTATCTCCTATGATTACAGGATGGTTTAATGATCCTACATTTAAAGTTATTATACTTAAAGATATTTATGATAAAGTTAGCTCTGAAATACCTGCTGCATTAAAAGCTGCTAAATATGAAGAGAAAGTTGAATCTGTATTATCAAAAGAGTATGGTATTACTGCAGATGGTAAAATAAATAGTAAAAAAGCTAACTTATCAGATGCTGGAGCTTATCATACTTTAGGTAGAAGGGTAGCTATTATGAAAGCTTATCAGAGTTGGAAACCTAAATATCAAGCTATTATTGATAGATTAGAACAAGGTAAAGGTACTAAGAGTGATTTAGAGTTTGTTATGCAACCTTTAAAACCATTCTTATTTACTAATCAGCATAGAATGGAATCTACTGGAACTGAAGCTAATCCAATGGTTATGCAAGTTCCTATACAGTTAAAGTTATCTGAAACTGTATTAATTCCTCAAGTAGCTTATATAACTAATGATGGTAAAGTATTAAACCCTAGTCGTAATGACTTTGATAATAACTTTAGTAACTATAAATATAAAGACTTAGCTAAGATATTATACTTGATGCAAAATTCTAATGCAGATATGGTTGTATTTGAATCAGGATCTAAAGCAGCATCATTTAATATATTAGACTTAAATAACTTTTCAGGAGAATATGTTCAGAGAGCTAAAGATGATTTTAAATCTAATCTAATAGGTGATGATTTAGATGATAGTTTAATTGAAGATACTATATATGAAAATTTAATGACAAGTATATCTACAGATAATACTTTGGAGTTAAGTAATGATGATTATGGTGATCAGATGTCAGTTCCTGAAAAGACTTTAGATGCTAAAGTAGGTGAAGGTACTCAAGAAAGAAAGATTATGACAGCTGGTATTGATCCTAATCATAAGTTTACTTTTATGGGTAGAACTTATAATGGTTATGAAGTTAATGAACTGTTAGATAAAATATCTATAGATAGTGTAAAAGAATCTTTAGATAAAGTTGTTGAGAAGATTGGTACTTATGCTAAATTTACTAATTATTTACGTAATCAATTAGTAGATAAGAATGCATCAGTTGATGTATTAGATGCTTTACAAGTACAAGAAGATGGATTAACTAGAGTTCCATTAGAGACTCTCGGTAAGAAAGCTGAGCATGTAGCTAACTCATTATTTAAAAAGACTTCTAAGAATAAGAAGTTTGGTGCATCATTAGTTAACCAACCTGGTGTTGGATTTAGTGAGGAACTAAAATTAGTATTTAAAGAACTACCAGATGGTACTAAAGTAGTCGATTATTATGAAGCGGCTATACCTGCATATAGTAAACATTTATTAAAGTATGCTGATAAAGATGGTGTAATAAATCCAGCTGATTTACCAGATAAGTTACTTAGAGCTTTCTTTTATAGGATTCCTACAGAAGATAAGTATTCTATGTTCCCTATTAAGATTGTAAAATTCTTACCTCAATCTCAAGGTGGTACTATTATACTTCCAGCTGAAGCAACAGTTATTGCTGGATTAGACTTTGATATAGATAAGTTATATGGGTATTTTTATAATTTTACAGCTACTTATGATGGTAACTTTATAGATAGTTTAACTAAAAAACTTAATAATGATTTTGGTGCAACATTTACTCCAAATGAAGTTAGTAAGTTAGTTGATGATGTTACAGATAGTAATATGGAATTACTAAGTGAGTCTTTTGAAGATCCACAAGCTGTTATTAGTATAATTAATTCTGAAATCAGTAAATCTTTATCAAGACCATCATTAAAGGTTATTGAATCTTCATTTGATAGTAAAGAGGGAAGAGATAATTTAAGATTAGATATTTATAACAGTTTAGTTAATACTCCAGCTTATACCAAAGCTATGTTAAGAATAGGTAATAAAGCTCGATTAATTAAACTAAGAGATACTTTATCTACAGAAGCTACTTCAGGATATAAATCTTTTGCTGATCCTTCTGTTCAAGCTGAAAATTCAGCAAAGAACATTATTGGTAAGAGATTAATTGGTATATTTGCAAATGCTAATGCATTTATAAACTTGATTCAAGGAAATACTGAATTATTATTAAGTAACCCGTTAACTTTTAATGAGAATACATATACTTCTATTGGAGCTAATATAGAAAATATAACTAAGAATATATCAGAGTTACTATTTGCTTCTACAGAAGATGTTAAAGATCCAGTACTTGGACCATTAAATATTAATGAAAGTACAGCAAATGTATTAATAACTATGTTAGCATTAAATATACCATTTGAGGAATCTATACAATTTTTGAATAGTCCTGTTATGAAGTATATAAGTAAAATGCATCAAACTCAACCTAGTCGTAGATTAAATGCTATATATGCTGGTTCACCATTTAATGTTGATCCTAATATACAACAAATACTAGCTACAGCTGAAGAGTTTTCAAAAGTAATATCTGCTGCTAAAATTGATACTGGTAATGTAGGTCCAGATTTGAATGTGGTTAATAATAAAATTAAATCTATTAACTCTGCTATTAAAAGATCTAGAAGTGAGTATGGTATATTTAATAATGTAAATGAAATATTACCTAATATATATTATAATTCTAGTAAAAAAGAGTATGAAGTTTCTGGGGAAACTGTAAAAGTTAAACAATTAATAGCTTATACTCAAGTATTAGCTACTGAAATGAATATACTTAAGAACTATTTTTCATACCTTACTGGTGATTTTTATAACTATACTTCTTTATTTGAAGTACTTACTAAGTCATCTAATTTAAGAGATGATCAATTAAAAACTATAATTTATGCTACATATGATTATTTTATACAGCATATGTTATTAGAAAAAGTTCCTAACTTCGGAAAGATAGTTACTAATTTACCTGAGTATTTTTCTAAACATGAGTTTAGTCCTGAAACAGCTCCATTAAAGAATGTTCTTGAAGTAGATATTAATAAAAATAATAATACTAAGCAAATATTAATGAAAGTTGATAACTTTACATCTGCTCAGATTGAATATTATAAAGGATTATTTGAAATATTAATTAAAGAAGATATTGATAGTACTGATCCAGGTCATATAAACTTTGGAACTAACTTAGCAATATACTCTTTATTATTAGGAACTTCGTTTTCATATAGAGGATTTAGCAAACTATTACCTAATATATTCTGGAATACAGCTATTGGTAAAGATATTAGAAATATTATTAATGGTAAATCATCATTAAACTTTGATAGTAGTGATTTATTTACAGGAGTAATATATAATAATTTTACTAAGCTTGTACCTAAAATAGATAGTAATGATGTACAAGTTACTGGTGCTACTTACAAGATATTAAAAGATTCTGATAAGAATAATAAAGGAAATCATTTACCTTATATCTTTTTTAATACTAAAGTAGGTAAGATCTATACTAATACATTATTACAGCACGTAGGTGATGGAGTATATACAGAAGTACTTAAATCATCAGGTAAGTCTTATATTAAGGATTATACTTTTAGTATGCCTACAGTTAATAATAATGATGATGTATTTACTGAATTTGAAGAGTTTATAGTATCAGATAACTTTGATGCTTTACCAGAACCAATAGATAATGGAGAGTTTTCATATGGAACTGATGAAGATTATAATGATTTTATAAAGGATGAACCTCCAACTAGAGATGAGTTAGATGATAGTCCACCGATAAAACCTTGTTAATGAGTGATTGTAGTATAGAACATAGAATAATTAAAGAACAAATAGGTAATGCTACCAGTTATAAAGTAATTGGAAAGAATAAATTATTTATTCCAACTAGGAAGGATAGAGATTTAAAAACCACTTATAAAATGGTGGAAGATAAGATTACTAAGTTTGAAAAGAAATATCCTATCAAGAGATATGGTAGAAGCTTATTCTTACAACCAAATACTACTGGTACTACTCTATTTGTTAACCCTACCATTAGACTTAAAGCAAAGATTCAATTTGATGATGGTGGAATAACTTATGAGCAATTAGTTAAAGAGTGGGAAGCTGAAGCTGCTGCTAATGTAGATCCTAATAGAGATGCATTGATAGACCAAGATCCTGATTATTTATTTTATAATCTTAATGGTCCTGATACTAAAAGAAAACCTAAGCTTCCTGAACTTGAAAGAGTATTAAAGAGAGCTTTAAAAGAGATTACTTTAGTTAATGGTAATGAGAGATCTAAAGTTAAGATATACGAAAGTATGCAAAAGTATAATCTAGCTCATAAAAAGAAGTATGGTGAAGAAGTATCTCAGGAAGGTATAGCTAATATAGTAGACGGTTGGTTAGCATTTGGCAATAATGATGGAGTAACTTTAGCTGAAGAAGATTTACACTTTTTAGTTGAAGCATTATGGGATACTGAAGTAATAAAAGAATTACGTAATGCTCAAGGTACTAATACCCGATTAATAGAGGAAATTGACGTATGGAGTTCTAATTATGAACGTTATATGGAAGTATATAATAATCCTGAAAGTGTTGAGAAAGAAATAATAGGTAAGCTATTAGCTCAATATATGTATGATAAAACTAGAGTTAATAGATTTACTAATAAGTTATTAAGATTACTTGAAAAGTTCTTTAAGTTACTTAAGATTAATATAAGTTTAACTCCTAATCTTAATAAGTATAGAAGTGAATTAGCTGAAATATTAAATAAGTTTGATACTAATATTAAAACTAATGTTTATAAAAATTTAGAAATAGATACTACTAAGTATGGTAAACCTGATATTATTAAGAATGATAAATATAAAGTTAAATTAAAAAGCATTATATCTAATTTAAATTCAAGAATAGAGTTATTAGGTCAAGTAAAAAATACTCTTACTAATCAAATGTTTACTGATTTTAATAGTATTAGTAATAAATATTTTAGTAATAATGATGTAAATAAAGATCAAATATTAGCTTCTATTAGTCAAATAGAATCTAATACTAATCTTAGTCAACAAGATTTAAATCACTTAGAAGATCTTTATTACTTACTTAACTATATTGATAAAAGAAATATAGAGACTGAGAATAGAAATAGGATTAAAAGATTAATACTTAGGTTACGTAATATTAAAGAAGCTGATAGAGCTAAAGCATTTCAAGAAGGAATTAATATATTCTTTTTTGGAATAGATGGTAATATTGATGGGGCAGATTATTCTACTACAGATATTAGTTCTCAAGGATTAGTATTTGATTTATGGGAAATCGATACTACTATATCTAAGATTAAAGATAATTTACAATCAGTTGATGCTGCATTATATAATACAATTGCTACAAGTTATAAGTTATATAATCCGTTAATAAAAGATTTAGAAGCTCATTATGTTAACGTTGGAGAATTAGATGGTTTATCTGTTAGTCAAAATTCTAGAATAAAAGAGGCATTAGCTGTAACAGGTAATTATTTAAAAAATATGAATAACTTCTTAGAAGTAGCTAATACTACAGTTGTTAATAATACTTACAATCAAGATAATTATAATCCTGAAGTAGATACTAGTGTAGGAGATACCACTTTTACAGATATTAGTGGTTTATTTAATGCTGTAGGTCAATATCAACATGTAGCTGAAGATTGGTTAAAAATATTCCAAAAGAAGATTATTGATATTAAGAATAATATTAATAGATTAACTTATAGTAGAAACACTAGTATATATAATAGTATTGAACCTTATCTAAAGAAAGTATCTTATAAGCAATTACAACAAATATTTGAATTTAATAACGATGGTTCAAGATCTAATTACTTTGTATCTGATAGACATATAGGTGAATATGAAAGAGCTAAAAAAAATGTGAGAGAAACTATATTAAAGAGTACTATAGCTTTTTCTAAGAATAGAGATCCTAATACTTATATACCATCTACTTATACAGAGCTATTAAATTGGTTTTCTGCAGTATATGATACTACATTACCATTTAATCAACAACCTAAGCATATACAGCATATATGGAAGGTTAGAGATCATTTTAGTAAACAATGGGGTGTATGGCATACCAATAATAGTGAAGAGATTGAAGATGTAGAGAAAGTTATTAAAGCTGTGGAACAAACTCTTCCTTATTTAGACTATGTTGAATGGTTAAATAATAATAGAAAGAGTTATGTTGATAGTTCTGGAACAACTGTTGTATATTATACAGGTGAATTATTAAAACCTTCAGCTAAATATATCAATAACGCATATTATAATCTAAGTGATGATTTAAAAGTTATACGTGATACATTACTTAATGCTACAACTGAGAATAAAAGAAGATTAGCTTTACCTAATAAGCAATATGAATATTTTTATAGAGTTCCACAAGTATCTAAAAATGCTATGGATATTTATAAAGATAAACTCAAAGGATTTGGTGACTTTATAAGTGATGGAATATTTACTAAAGTAGATGATGATTTTTATGCAAATAGAATTGAAAATGATATTATTAAAAAACCACCCATTAGATATGAATCTTTAGTAGAAGATCCTAAAGTACTAACCAATGATATAGTTAGATCTGTAATGATTCATAATGCTATGACTGAGAATTATATGCAATATTCTGCTAATCTTAATACTTTACAAGGTATGGTAGATATTGTAGAGAACGGTAAAGTAAAATCTAATTCATTAATTAGAAGTTCTAAAATTATATCTGGAGAAAAAAGTGAATTGTTTAAAGGTATGGAGTTTATACTAACTAAGTTAGTATATGGTGAAGCTAATAGTAAGATGGATTTATTAACTGTAACTGTTGGTGAAAAAGAATTAGATTTTAATAAAGTTATGAATAAATTAAATAGTTATGTAACTAAGTTAAACTTAGGTGGTAACGTAACTGCAATGACTGTAGGTTTAGCTAGTGGTAAATTAGAAAATATACATAATGTTATTATAGGAGATTATAATACTAAAGAAGATTATATTGAAGCTGCTAATGAAGTAGGTATGAATACAATTAATATATTAAAAGATTTTGAATCTCCTGTTAAAACTAATAAGATTACTGTAATGGCTAGTATGTTAGGGTTAATAGATACAGGAACTAGTAAATATAATAATTTAAAAGTAAATAAACTTGTTAGATCTACTACTGCTGTATTAGATGGTGGTGGATGGAGAATGGCTGATATAGCATTAAAGTATCCACTAATAGTTAGTGTAGGTAAAGGTATTAGAAAGATTAATGATAAATGGTATACTAAGAAAGAATGGGAAGAGATAGGATCTGCTGAAGATTGGAATAAAGGTATTAGATTATGGGATTATATTGATATGAAAGATAATGATATCGATTGGAAAGATGTTCCTACTAAAATACAAAATATATATAGTAATAGAGTTAGTTCCATAACAGCTATGATAGATACTGTACCTAATGATTATGATAAAGGTATGTGGCAAAGTCATACATTACTTAAATGGTTTACTATGCACCAAAACTGGTTTTATCAATTAGGAGCTAAGAGTTTTAAAAAGAGATCTTATAACCATTTAACTCAAAGAATGGAAGAAGGTTATTTTAGAACTTTAGGAGCTATGATGTTTAATCCTATTAAAATAGTAAGTTTCTTAAAGAATAAAGATTTTAATAATTCTCTAGAACGAGAAGCTGCAATGAGAGTACTTTTAATGATGAGTACTACTGCACTTTTATATTTATTATCGTATGTATTAGTAGCATTAGCTCATGACGATGATGATGAAAAAGATAGTACTTGGTTGCAAGTATTAACTTATATAGTTATGAGAATGATGATGGAGCAAAGTAGTAGAATATCTGTAGCTGATACTCTTGAGTATATTAAAAGACCATTAGCTGGTATTGAAAGAGCATTTGGTGTATTTGCTCTTATAGATGTAGCAGTAGATTTAATATTTGCTGAAGGAGAGACTGTAGAAAGAGGATTTTATAAAGGATATGATCAAAGTACTAAAGCTTTAATCAAATCTACTCCTATATTTAAAGGATTATATGAGAATATATATGGAGGATATGTAAATGATTACTTCCTAGGTAAAAAAGGTTATGATGATATAGGTAAAGCGTATTATGATAAAACTATATTTATGAATAATAAAGGTAATTTAAAAGGATTTGCTGGTATAATATCAGAAGCTCCATTATCTATATATTCTAAGATGCTTGGTGGGTCAATAGGTAGACAGTTTGCTAAACAAGTTGCTACTAATTATGAGAACTCTAGTTCAATTAATATCAACTTACCTACTAAAAAGGCTAGTAAAGATGCTAAAAAATAAAGATTTAAAAAAAAGGAGAGAGAACTTAATCTCTCTCCCTATTCTATTCGTTATTTGATACCCACATACTAATAGTATTTTTAGTTTCTTGGGATATATATTGTTTTACACAAGTAAAATACTTATTTTTAGCTAATAATTGTTCCCATCTAACTGAAGAATTTTTACCATTAGTATTTACTATATAAGTAGTACCAGGTGTTAAAAGAA
>Ga0073902_10002347_pt1 | contig 9981 bp, 11 predicted proteins | sample KloWWTmeKNB19Kit_FD_66667 | JGI IMG/M metagenome (GOLD analysis project Ga0073902, IMG submission 66667) | Active sludge microbial communities from Klosterneuburg, Austria, studying microevolution and ecology of nitrifiers - Klosterneuburg... | ecosystem: Engineered > WWTP > Aerobic digester >...
TGGGCCGGGCCCCTTTTAGTGGTGCTATCTGGATTGGTCCTGAGTGGCAATGGCGTGGAGGCCGGTATGTTTCTGTGCCCGGCTATTGGGCCCGCCCCGGAAGATATGGAGCCGTATGGGTGCCCGGTCATTGGAAATATAGCCGCCGCGGTTATCGTTGGGTGCCTGGACATTGGAGATAAAATGCCTCAAAATTTTAAAGGATATTGCTGTTATAAACCGACTGTTTGTGTTCGCCTTTTGAACAGTTCGTGTTGCCGGCAGGTGCTCTTTTGTTGAGCATCCTCAACTAACACCACTTATATTCTTAAGACGGTTTAAAACTTTTAGTTCAACGTAAACCAGTACAACTATAATGATTATTTCTGCTAAAAAATAAATGACACCTAAAATTGTAAGACTGTTGTAATAGTATATTACCAGCCCCGATGTTAGGCAACAATAAAGCAAATTAGCGACGCTGATTGCTTTTAGAAATGGTTGCCAATTGTCATTTAAAAGAAAGTAACAGGAAATTGAATAAAGACAAAAAACTGCTGCAATTATAGAAAGAGATGTCAACGCCATCCGGGGCATTCCTACGTAGTCGTTGAATGTTCTCAAAATGGCAAGCAAAAGAAAGGCAGTAATAAAAGCCCCAATACCATCAACCAGGAAAAGAGCTCTGGGCTTTTGTGCAAGTCGGTTTATAATTTCACCCATTAATTAAATTGTTTGCAACACTTGACAGATGTTAGTAGTAAGTTTAACCAGTGTGATGTATTACTGCTTTGTGATTTTATAAAAGAGATACGGGGCAATGGTAATCCAGATTGGAATGAGTATCCAAATCCGTCCTTGTAAAATATTATACTCTCCCAACAATCGGGACCAGGAGTTTCCTCTCCAACGTCCAAAACCGAATTCAAAAGCCAATGTAAGTATCAGCCAACAAAAACCAATATAGAGAGACTGTGTGGCAGACCCGGGAGGAAATTTAGCAATGACAAAGTATATATACAATCCGAAGAGGAGAATTAATGAGATGGTTGAAATTTGATGACCAGCTAATTCTCCCACATATTTTTTATACCATAAATCCCGGGCAGTTCCATTTATTACTGCAAGAAGAAGCATGGGAAACCAAAAAAGAAAATATTTCAACATTGTTTAAATTATTGCTGTTGACGTTAAAATCTTTGTGCAGGCCGGAAATTAGTATTCCGTCTGCACGGAATCATACTGTTTGAAAAAACGTTTCGTTTTATAGTATAATTATCTTTTTGAAATAATTCCCTCCTGCATCAATAACAGGCAGCGTCTTACTTTTTATTATTAACGGTTTTTTGTCAAGAATTATTTTCTGAACGCCGGCATCAGTAATAATTTCTACAGGTAGCGGCATCGGGGTGTTTAAGGAAAACACCCTGTATTCATCAGCCCCCGATTGTATAAGAAGAATTTCAATACGGTTTGTGGTTCGTAAATAAAAATCAAACAGCGGCTTCAAAATTTTTCCTGATTGATGACTGAACAATTGCTCCACATCATCGGTGGTTACAAAATTATTGTAGGTGTACTTTGTGTCGGTAGCTAATTGTTTAAGTGTTGAAAAAAAAATACTATCGCCTAAAATATACCGAAGGGCATGCATAAAAAAAGCCCCTTTTGTATACACATCCCCGGTGTAAGTATCGCCAGAGTTCACTTCTTCACCCTGCACCAATGGTTTTTTATTTTCAATATCCAGCCTGAAAGCAAGAATCATACTGTCATATCCTTTTTCACCTGTCAGTTCTCTGAAAAACAATGCTTCTGAATAGGTGTCAATGCCCTCCTGTATCCACATATGGGCCCAGTCTTTATTGGTGACCTTATTAGCCCACCATTCATGACCAAACTCATGAAACAGGTTAGCTGAATAATCTTGTCCGGCTACATTCACATAGTTAAACGGGTCGCCATAAGTAATCATTGTTTGATGTTCCATACCGGGATTTGGAACCTGCCCAATGCCAATTTTTTCTTTTATCCAGGGATATTCTCCAAAATATTTTTCCAGGATTCTTGTATCTCTTTCCCGCAGGTCAAGGACATGTGCCGCATGGGCAACATCTTTTTCCAGTACATAAAACTCCATGGGCACTTTATTGCCATCAATGGTGGTATAAGTACGGCTTACCACTTTATACTTTCCTATATTAAAAAGGATGCAATAGTTGCTGATAGTATAATTTGTTTTCCAGTGAAAAGCTATTTTATTGTTTTTCTTTTTAGTAGTGCCTTGCAGTAATCCCGGCCCGGCGACTATAAGCCCGGAGGGAACAGTAATGATAAGGTCTGCTCCTTCATTCGGTTCATCACTGGGATGGTCTTTGCAGGGAAAATAAATTTTAGCACCCTCCAGCTGGCAATTGATTGCTACCCATGGATTGCCACTCTTGTCTTTGGTCCAGGTAAAGCCACCATTCCATGGGGGTTTTACTGCAACGGGGGGCTTGCCGCCGTATTCAATTTTTACTGTTTGTTTACCGGGCTGGAAACCGGCCTTGTCAGTAATAAAAATATAATCATCTTTCTGAAAAAAATTAACGGCTTTATTATTCGCTGTTATTTTATTTACCATTAGTAAATGAACAAGATCAAACAAAAGCGTATCGGTAGGTTGTGATAATATCAAATCAATACTGGTATAACCACTAATTGCTTCTTGCTGAATATTTACATCCAACGCAATTGTATAGTGCCGGATGTCCATGATAGCTTGTAAAGGATGTAACTTACCCCCCGAAGTCATGTAGCTAATGTCTCTGTTCTGAGCAGGAATATTAGTTACAGGGGCAAGAAAGAGTAAGAGTATAAGAAAAGCAATACAATTTTTCATGGAACAGGGTTAAAGTTTGTCATAAAGGGCCCTGAGTTTCTCTCTCGTCATTATTTTCTCCCAGTCTTTACCAAGGGCATTCTCCCAGAGCGGTTTCATTCCCATCGAAACGTTAATCATCTTTTCAAAATCATCATCACTTAATCCTTTACAGATGCTAACGGGAATTTCAATCTTATTTTTTTCTACCATGTACTTGAATTCCTTTACCCCGGCTGGGTAGTATTCTTCGAGATGATTCATCACAATACAATTACCAATGCCATGTTTGGTGCCGAGTAAATAACTTAATCCATAACTTACCGCATGTGCTACCCCCACCTGGGAGTAAGCAATGCTCATGCCTCCGGCATACGAAGCCATCATCAACTTATCATCACACTCTTCATTCCAGCCATCGGTATGTACAAATACATCCCGGCAGAGCTGCAATGCTTTTTCACCATAACTTTTGCTGAATTCATTCAGGTAAGTTCCTTCCAAACTTTCAATACAATGTATATAACAGTCCATGCCGGTGTAGAAGCGTTGGTTGGCCGGTGCATTAGCAGTTAGTTCCGGGTCAAGAATGATTTGATCAAAGGGTGTGAAATCAGAATTCATCCCAAGCTTTTTTGTCGGCCCGGTTAATACCGTTGTTCTCGAGACTTCTGCACCGGTGCCGCTGAGTGTTGGTATACCTGCTTTATAAACACCGGGATTTTTTACTAAATCCCAGCCCTGGTAATCAGCAGAAGAGCCGGGATTGTTCATCATCAGTGAAACGGCTTTGGCCAGATCCATCGTGGAGCCACCCCCGATACCGATAACACCACTAACGGTTCCGAACTCTTCTTTCAGTTGCTGCGCCAACTGGTCAACATAGGTTGTTTTGGGTTCGTAGGTAACATCAACAAAAATAATTTTATCATTTCCACGAACCGGGATCCTGTTTACAAGAGGCTTGCCCTCAAAAAAATGATCCACTAAAAAAATCATTGGCCTGCTTTCTTTACGATGTGGCGAAATGATTTCATCTAATTGATTAAAGCTGCCACGACCATATACTACATAGCCGACCATTTTAAAATTGCGAAAAGCCATAGAAAGAAATTTGGCTACGAAATTACACGAAAGATTGCCTTCGGCAATTAGGGTGAGCCACAGATTAAACGGATTAACACATTACAGGAATTCTTTCATGACATGATTGGCTGTTGCTATAATTAGCAAATAATCTGTGGCCTGTATTTATAACAAATTAGCAGCCCTCTCCAAATCTTCCGGCGTATCAATTTCCACTCCCATATAATTCACCACCACCATGCGGAGTGGCATACCGTTTTCAAGATAACGGAGACATTCAATTTTTTCAGCAGCTTCCAGCGGAGAAATCGGCCATTGGGTAAAATTCATCAAGGCTTGTTTGCGAAAAGCATATACGCCAATATGTTCGTAGTAAACAGTTGAAAGTTCTTTATCCCTTGGGTAGGGAATTACAGAACGGCTGAAGAAAAGCGAATTCATGTTTTTATCAACCGCCACTTTTACAAAGTTGGGGTCATCAATCTCTGTTTGTTTGGTAAGTACCTGCATCATAGAAGCCACTTGTACAGACGCATCATCAAACTGTTGTAATAATTTTTGCAGCGGCTCTTTTTTTACAAACGGCGTATCGCCCTGTACATTGACAATAATATCTACTTCCATTTCAGCAGCAGCTTCGGCTATACGGTCGCTGCCGCTTTCATGTTCTTGCTTGCTCATTAAAGCCTTACCACCAGCAGCAGTTATTTCAGCAAAAATTATTTCGCTGTCTGTTACAACTATTACTTCATCAAATAAATGGGTGGCTACCGTTGCATCATAGGTGTGCCGGATAACGGTCTTGCTACCCAGCAACTGCATTAGTTTGCCGGGAAAACGGGTGGCCGCATACCGGGCCGGAATCATGGCGATTTTCTTCATGTTGTAAAACTACACCCCTGCACTTAAAAAAATCACCAGTTGATTTTCCATTATATACATTTCAAACTGGATGTAAGCCCCATCACCATATCCCACCCTGATTTTTTCGATAGTGAAAGGACCGCCGTACTCTGGGTCATCAGCCAGTTTCCGCACCTCTATTTCATATTCAATCTCTCCTTTTGTAAACTTTTTGCTGGCGGTAGGAAACTCATCTTTTTCCCCAAATATTTCTTTGAACTCAGGTATAAGCCGGCAAAGTAAAAAGCCCTGCTGCAATGTAAAGCCCGGTAAAAAATAAATATCAGAACCATATTCATAAGCGAGGAATAAATGATGCTCTGCTCCATTTTTATAAAGCTGTTTGCTTAATTCCCATCCGCTTTCTGTAAGTTGCTTCATTGTCCCAGAACGGGTCACTAATTTTTGACCAACCGGCAACGCCACCTGTGCCAGGTATTGTTTCATTCCCTTTACTGTTGCCAGCTTTGGTGGCGGCCAGGGAAACAAATAGCTATCAACGATATAACCAGTCTTATTGTTATACTTTACTTTTCTCCAATAACCCACCATCCCTTCAGTAACTATCTCCACCCAGCCTCCATCTTCATCTATCAATGTTATTTTTGTCCCGTAAGGAATTTTATCGAGCACCTTAGCACCAGCATCTGGTTTTTCCCGGATACTCAAACCAGATTTGGCAGCTACATACATGGGACTCCCTGTTGTCTGAGCAGAAACACTCAATGAGATAATAAGCAACGAGAGAATAAAAACTTTTTTCATACCATATTTTTTTATTCATGAACTGGTTTATCCATTCAATTTTTGAAATGGTTTTTTCAACAGGCTTATAACGTCTTCATCTTTTTCAGCAGGGTAATACCGGTCTAGTCCGTAGTGAATTTTATCGGTGTCTAATTTCATAAAGGTTCCCAGCAGCCGGTCCCAGATTGAAAAAACAGCACCATAATTACTATCAGTATACGGTTGTTTCCAATGGTGATGTACTTTGTGCATATTGGGAGAAATCAGTACGAAACTTAATGCTTTATCCAGGTTCTTAGGGAGGCTGATATTGGCATGGGTAAAGGCCGTGGCGATGATGACAAGTGTCTGGTAAATCATAACACTATACATAGGGGCGCCGGAGATAAAAATAAAAATCAAAAAGAAAATACCCCGCAATAAACTATCACCCGGATGATGACGGAGACCTGTTGTTACATCCACATTGGTGTCACTATGATGAATAAGATGAAACCGCCAGAGCAGTGGCACTTTGTGCATAACGAGATGTACTAACCAACTACTAAAGTCAAGCGACAACACACCAATGATAATAGTCAGCAAAATGCCGGCACTGAACCAGTACACCAAACCAAAACCATTATCCCGGCACCAATCGGACAACAAAACTATAATTACTGCCAGCCCGGTATGAATAATCAGGTGAATGACAGTAAAAACAAAATTGACCCCAGCGTGGCGCAATTTATTTTTCTTATACTTCAAAGGCAGCAGTGGAATAGCTCCTTCAATAATCCAGAAAACAAGGAGGCCACCAACCAGCATAGCCATTCTTTCTAAAGGCCGCTGTTCAAGTGTTTGAAAATAATGGAGAAGATCATTCCACATGTGCATATCATTTACTGCCAAAAGTTACGAAGGAATCGCCGACAAATCTTCTGTTTGTTTATCCTCGCCACGAAGAATTTGCAAAGCTCTTTCAACCTGAATGGCAGGCACCATCAGTTTTATTCCACCAATGGCATTGGAGAGAAAAGGGTCAATGGTTACAGTGTATTCATCCTGCAGGTGGCAGCGGATATTTTCCTGCTCCAGCCGGCCCATGGTGATGTGGGCGTCTATATAATTGTTGTAAGAACAAAGGAGCACAAAATTCATATCAATAAAAATAAAAAACCCTGTTCCGTTAATTACGAAACAGGATTTTTGAGTTAATTATAATTTAACGACCATACTCATCGCCATACTCTTCGGCATATTTTTCATACCGCTTAATCAGGTCAATATTTTTCTTTTCAATGGCTGTCAGTAAGCCACGGATATCCACCGTGTTTGGTACATACCAATCTTCCATTTCAAACATTTGACGGAGCTCTTTTTTATTAAAGCAAAAGCCATGACGGGCAAATATTTCATTGCGCATAAACTGCAGGTCTTCTTTCATCATATTCTCCACGTCGGCTGCTTTTAATAAGCGTTGAGATGCTTCCGGGTATTCACCCACATCAGTTCTGTATTCAAATTTGCGACGATCTAGTTGGTACTCTTTTCCCGGACGGCCTTTGGCAAACGGTTTCCAGGAGCCGGTTACCTTGTCTGCTGTAGTTTCATTTATAGTAAAATTAAATACGCCATCATCTTTGTGGTCGCCGGGTTCTTTTGCGCTGAAAGAGTACATGTTTCCATTTTTACTGAAAGTACCACGGAAGGGCCGGTCATTTCCACCCACTATTGTCCGGCCAACGACAGAGTCTCCTGCCACTGCTGTAATTAGCATGGTAATTTTATTATTGCCAAACGGCCCCACAAAAGAACCCAGTAATTTTTCATAGGGTTTGGAAGCGATCTGCAAAGGAGTTTGTTTTAGTGCAACTGCAACAGAAGCGGTAGTGGCTGCATCTGATTTTTCGTCGGACTGTGTTACTGTATCAGTTGTTTTCTTATCATTATTGCAAGACAGTAGTATTCCAACCGTCATAAAAAGGAGCAAAAATTTTCTCATGGTGAAAGGTTTAAATTTGTAAACGATCAATGGTTTTATGGTCTTTTAAAAGTAACACAAATTCTAACCCGGACAAATATCTGGACTACAGGCCTTTTGGCAACCCTGGCTTTCTTCTGCTGGCTGATGGCAAAAATTACTGTGGCCTATATTCCATATAATACAGATGTGGGCTTTCTCCGTATTAAACAACAATACATTGATATTGACCACTGGAGAACAGCTTTCTTTATTCATGTATATGCCAGTATGTGGGTCTTGTTTGCCGGGTTTACACAATTTTCCAGCTGGTTATTAAAAAATAAGCCCCGGCTCCATCGGGCCCTTGGTTATATCTATGTGGCGGATGTGCTGCTGATAACCGGGCCTGCTGGTTTGATAATGGGTTTTTATGCCAATGGTGGTTTGTGGTCAAGAGTAGCTTTTGTTTTATTGGCGATATTATGGATGTTCTTTACAGCCTTGGCATTGATCAAAGCAAAACAAAAAAAATTCAAAGCCCATCGAAACTATATGATCAGAAGCTATGCCCTCACTTTATCTGCCTTGACACTAAGAGCATGGAAATACGCAATAACAAACACCATGGCCCTGCCGCCAATGGATGTGTACAGGGTGGTGGCATGGGTGGGTTGGGTAGGGAATCTTGCAGTAGCCGAATGGATGATTTTCCGACAAAAAAAAATCTCTCTTCATAAAAAGAGAGACTTTGACAATATGTTTAAAACACCCCTTTAAGGGATGGGGGAATTACTGATTCAGCATTAATGGCATTACCAGCATCAGCAACTCCTCATCTTCACCAAGGTCAGTTGGTTTAATGATACCGGCTTTGGTGGGGGTTGATAGTTCAATATTCACCTCTTCGCTATCGGCAGCGTTGAGCATTTCAATTAAGAATCTTGCATTGAATGCAATCATCAGGTCTTCGCCGTTATACTGACATTTCATTCTTTCATTTCCTTCAAAGCTGAAGTCAACATCCTGCGCAGCTAACTGTAATTCGCTGCCACTGATATTTAATGCTACCTGGTTGGTGCTTTTATTGCTGAACACACTTACACGGCGCAAGGCATTCTGGAAATCATTTTTATTTACGGTAAGCCGGTAAGGATTGTCGGTAGGTATTACCACTTTATAATCGGGGAACCGGGCATCAATCAACCGGCAGCTCATTTGGGTGGTACCATGTTTTACAAACAGGTGATTACTGTTATAGCTGATGGTGATTTCATCTTCATTAAAAGGAATAGCTGTCTTTACCAGGTTCAGTGGTTTGCGGGGAACGATGAAAGAATCGGCCTTCGGACACTTTACATCTTTTCTTTTATAGCGAACTAACCGATGTGCATCAGTTGCCACCGCCTGCAATCCTTTTTTATCCAACTCAAAGAAAACACCCGTCATGGCCGGACGCAGATCATCATTGCTGGTGGCAAATAATGTTTTATTGATGGCTGTTACCAATGCGGAAGCCGTCATTGTAAAAGAGGTAGTGTCATCAGCACCCGGTTCTTTTGGAAAATTGTCAGGATTTTCTCCCATCACCTTGTATTTACCATTGTCGCTGGTAATTTCAATTCCAAAGTTCTTATCAATATTAAAAGTGAGTGGCTGGTCAGCAATATTTTTTAGCGAATCCATCAGAATTTTTGCAGGGATACAGACCTTACCGGTGTCTTTAGCTTCAATATCTAATTGAACCCTCATTACCGTTTCCAGATCGGTTGCCACTACGGTCAGTTTGTTTTTCTCAACTTCAAACAAAAAATCTTCCAGGATTGGAAGAACGGTGTTAGCATTAATAACACCGGCAATATGCTGCAACTGTTTCAGTAAGGAAGAAGAGGAGGCTATAAACTTCATCTGTAATTGGTTTGAGGCGAAACTACTGATTTTTGGTTTACAGCCAACACCAAAAGCCTCCCGGTGGATTACTTTGCCGCTTGCAGACAGCGGCCGGACATTTTCATTCTGCCAACTAATGCCTTGCTCCTTGTACCTTCTTTAGTATCTTGCTTCTTCTCAAAAACCTACAAATGTTCGATAAACTATTTGGCAGAAGTAAGAAAAAAGAGGAGATGCCGACGGGGCCGGAAATAACTTTTGGCCGCTACTCAGATAATAACAAACCGGCTGTGAAAGTTACCCGCTGGACAGATGCTGATAACCTGTTTAAAGAAAAAAAATATACAGAAAGTTTAGATGCTTTTTTTGAATACCTGCGGGATGATACGATTGAGAATGTGGTATATGAAAGAAATGGGGCAGAAGGCCGGTTTCATCTTTACCAGGGTTCAAAAATTGTAAGGGGGATATTTACCGGTGAACTGCTAAAAGCAGAGGTAACATTAGCAAAGATGCCGCAACCTTCGGTGCCGGTGATGCGCCGGTTGCTGGAAATGAATTTCAACCTTTA
>Ga0073902_10002349_pt1 | contig 9975 bp, 10 predicted proteins | sample KloWWTmeKNB19Kit_FD_66667 | JGI IMG/M metagenome (GOLD analysis project Ga0073902, IMG submission 66667) | Active sludge microbial communities from Klosterneuburg, Austria, studying microevolution and ecology of nitrifiers - Klosterneuburg... | ecosystem: Engineered > WWTP > Aerobic digester >...
ATTCAACTTCACGTCAGCTAGATCCATTGGTTGTTGGTGCTGAGCATTATGAAATTGCACGTTCTGTACAGAACATTTTGCAACGTTATAAAGAGCTTAAGGACATCATCGCAATTTTGGGTATGGACGAATTGGCTGAAGAAGATAAATTGGTTGTTTACCGTGCGCGTAAAATCCAACGTTTCTTCTCTCAACCGTTCCACGTTGCTGAAGTGTTTACAGGTGCACCAGGTAAATTAGTACCACTTAAAGAAACGATTCGTGGCTTTAAAGGTCTATTGGCTGGTGAATATGATCATATTCCAGAACAAGCGTTCTATATGGTTGGTGGTATTGACGAAGTAATTGCTAAAGCAGAGAAACTTTAATTAGCTACTCTAATTTAGGAGATTCTCATGGCAACGATGCAATGTAATGTCGTAAGTGTAAAAGAGTCGATTTACTCTGGCACAGTGACGATGTTAATCGCAAAAGGTGCAGGTGGTGAACTTGGTATTTTACCGGGTCATGCACCGTTGGTCACTTTACTTCAACCAGGACCTATCCGTGTTCAGTTGGAAAATGGTACAGAAGAGATTGTCTATGTATCAGGTGGTGTGTTAGAAGTTCAACCTCATGTTGTAACGGTACTTGCAGATACTGCAATCCGTGCCGATAATTTGGATGAAGCAGCAATTATGGAAGCTCGGAAACAAGCTGAACAATTGCTCGCGAACCAAAAGAGTGATTTGGACTCTGCTGCTGCACTGGCTGCGCTTGCGGAAACTGCGGCTCAGCTTGAAACTATTCGTAAAATCAAGAATCGTGCAATGTAATTGTTGATTCGAGATTGAAAAAGCCACCGTCAGGTGGCTTTTTTATGCTTAGTTTTTTGTATTAGAGAAAGTACAATTCACCTATTACTGTCTAAAGATTCATCTCTGAATTCCAAAGAAAATACCCACCATAACTATTGGTTTTGAATTCTCCGCCAATATTTTTACCTTGCTCAGTCAGTTGATGCTTTCCTTTGTCATTTAAGATTAAAAATCCTTTTTGTACCAACTGCTCTAAAAGTTCATTGGTTTTGATTTTGTGTTTTGCAGCAAGTTTAGAGGTTGTTAATTTATTAAGATCATCTTCGGTATTGTTGTTTTGAACAGTTCCAATTTCTTTCACTTCATCTAATGAAATACGAACTTCATCACAGATCCGAATGATGCGTTGAGCTTCTTCGTAGGCATCTTTAAATACGGAATCATCTTGATCTTTTTCGATCAAAATCCCCATCTCATTATTATTGACTTGGCTGAACTCATAAAGATTTAGGCTGGAAATGATACAGGTTGATTCGTTGATATAACACTTTGCATGTAGATTTTTGCAAAAACTGACTCGTACATACTCTAATTTCTGCATCCATTTAATTTCATCAGGATGTAAGTCACTTTTGCCATAAATAATACGAATATCAATTTTCAGACGATTTTTATCTTCCAAAAGTTCTTTGATACGATCATTTAGTTTTAAGAAAGGGCTGATGAGAATGAGTCTTTCTCTTGCATTTTTAATTAATTCTTCTAAGTAAAAATTGGTTGCACTTGTATTAAGGAACTTAGACATAAAACCCCAAATAATTCTAAATGATGATATGAAAATTATAGTTTTGAATTGAGTAAAGAGAAAGAGACATCAATTCTCTTTCTCTTTAGAAGTAATGAACTTACTTAGCCAATTCAGCTTCAATAGCAGTTACGATACGCTCATCATCCGCAGTAATATCAGGTGCAAAGCGAGCAACAATTTCACCATTTTTATTCACTAAAAATTTCTCAAAATTCCATAACACTTCAGGCGGATTATTTGGCGTTAAGCCATAATCAACCAAGTCTTTCCACCACGGGCCTTCGCCTGTGCGTTCAGGGATTGCCTGCGTTAGGGTTTGATAGAGAGGATGCTTATCTTCCCCAGCAACTGAAATTTTGGCAAATAAAGGAAAATGCACGTCATAATTTACTGAACAAAATTGTTCAATTTCATCACTAGTACCTGGTTCTTGCTCTAAAAAATTATTGGCAGGAAAGCCTAAAATTTCTAAACCTTGATCTTTTTTTGCCCGATAAAGCTTTTCTAAACCTTCGTATTGTGGCGTAAGACCACACTTTGAAGCGACATTCACAATCAATAAAACTTTGCCTTGATATTGTTCAAGATCGACAGCCTGACCTTTAATGTCTTGAACTGGAATATGGTAAACCGACTGACTCATGAGATAAATCCTTATAGATTATTGAGAATGACAAGATTGTTTTAGCTGCTATTGCACTGGAGTGCAATGTTATTGATGTGAAACTTGAAAATAATCTTGATCAGCTTGGCTTTTACAACAGGCATTGTTATTTTGCATGTCGATGAATGGTCAAGAAGGGTCTGGTTGATGAAAAATACTTAATTTGCGTGGTGGTGTATTTGCTTTAAAAGCTTAAGAATATAAGCTCATGTGTAATTTACGTGAGGAGAAATATTAAAAATGATGTACCGTTGGTCGACAAATAAAATAAATTTTACCAAATGGTATTTTTTAACGTGAATTTGAACATAAAAAGGAATAGCGCTGAAAAAAATTGTCATTTAAAAATATAATTAAATTAAGACTATAAATTGAACAAAAGCAAAAACATGACAAAAAAAGCACATTTATAACAAATATTACCAGCCTTAATAATTTATTTGTAACCCTGTAATGAATGTCGCATAATACCGCCCACAGCAAGTTAGTTCTTTTTAGAGCAATGCTTACCAAATTGATGAACCCTCTGGATGTGATTATCCACATCCTTTTTATGCTCAGTTATCCCTATATAACTGAGCTTTTTTTTGTCCGCTATTTACCTAGTTTTTAAGCACGAATCACTTCACCCGTTAAGGCATTCAAAATACGACTCGGTTCTTGGCTTAAGCCTAAATCTCCTGTCAAATACTGCACAGACACCCCAAAATAATTTTGTACTTCATCTATATTCTGTGCAGGAGATAAGCCTGCTGGATTTGCACTGGTCGAAACAATATAGCCATCAAATGCGTGACATAGTTCAACGCAAATCGGATGCGTTGTTACACGTACAGCAACGAGTGGATGTTGTCCCGTAATCCATTTTGGAATGCTCGGATCTGTTGGTAATAGCCATGTTGTCGCACGTTCAGTGGCTTGTCGATTAGTCCAACTGGTAATCACTTGTTGTCGTAAAGGTGGTGTTAATTTATCTAACAAATGTTCAACTTGGTCTATATGCCCAGCCAACAAAATAACGCCTTTTTCAATTGGGCGTTGTTTCAAAGCTAATATGTCCTGAAATGCACGTTCATTATAGGGGTCACAACCTAAACCCCACACCGCTTCAGTTGGGTAGGTAAGTACTTGACCTTGTTTTAAGAATTGCGCTGCTTCGTAAATTGAAGAGGTGATGATCATTTCAAATATTCAGTGGCAAGCAGAAAACAGTTAGTTTAACGACTTAGGCGCGACAACGTAAATAGCAACCACCTTGTTGCATACAAAGCCCTAATAATTCTAATTCCATCAACTGTGCAGTGGTTTCAGCAATGGGTGCTGAATAGCGTTGGAGGAGTTGATCGAGGTCTTGCCCAATCCAGTCTAAGTTTTGATAAAGCGCAATTAAATGATCGGGAATTATTGGAGCTGAGAAGGAAGTTTCTACGGTTTGTTTTTGAGATTGCCATTGGGTTGGCAGTGCGAGGTCTTCAATCACTTGTTCAGGGTGATCAACCAAAATGGCACCTTCACGAATGAGTTGATGGCAACCTTGATGATGTTCACTGTAAATATGTCCTGGAATTGCAAACACTACTTTGCCCTGTGTGGCAGCTTCATTTGCTGTAATTAGAGAGCCACTTTTAAGCGTTGCTTCGACCACAAGAACGCCGAGACTTAAACCACTGACAATCCGATTACGTCGTGGAAAATGCTGCTGTAAAGGCATGGTAGTGGGAAGGTATTCGGTGACAATTGCCCCTGATTGTATAATTTCTTGTGCTAAAGGCTTATTCTGTGCGGGATAAATCGTATCTAAACCTGTGCCTGTCACTGCAATAGTACGTTGGTGTTTCAAACCACCTTGGTGTGCAGCCTCATCAATGCCATGTGCTAAACCACTGGTAATATAAAAGCCTTTTTCGCTCAAGTAGTAAGCAAAATCATAAGCCACTTGTCGGCCATGTGGGCTCGGCTTTCGACTGCCGACCAGTGCAATTTGTGGTTGTAATAAAACTTGAGCTTGCCCCTGACCAAAAAGGATGGGTGGCTTGTCGGAATAAGGTAAAAGTTGGGTGGGATAGCCTAAATCTTCAGGCGTTAAAATAAAATCACTATGTTGGCGAACCAATTCAAGTAATTGTTCAAATTTTTGCTGCCCTTGCGGCGTTTGGAATTCGTCTAAACGTTTGAGGTGGTTGGCATGTAAACCAAGCTGTTGCCATTCTGAAAAGCGAGTAGGTTGAGTTGCTTGTTGGCAACTACTAAAATGTTGCAGAATTTTTTGAAAACTAGATAGCGAATGTTGAACCAAATACCACACGAGTACAGTGTGGTAGTGATGAGGTGGTAATTGATCCAACATTGCCTTAGAACTGCTTAATCATCAAGACGAGGTGACTTAATGCTTGAGCCGATTTTAATTGGTAACTCACTTTCAAGCACATAAGCATAGCTTAGGCGGTCAAAACTCTTAAAGATCATCACACTACCAACATATTGTCCTGGTAATTTAACCATTTCTTTGGTTTTAGGATCTTTAACCGTTTCACCAGCTTGATAAGCACTGAACACTTGTCCAATTTCAACACCGTCACTCGTTCCACGGTCGACAGTCACAACGCCATTACGCGCAGCTGTTCCAATTGACCCCATTACGCGAACAATTTTACCGCCATCACGAACTTGGTTCGCATCGGTTGGGTAGAAAAGGGTTGGTAACATGGCATCTTGTTCGAGCATGACACGATCACCGCGACGAACTTCACCTGTGTAGCTATCGGTCAACTCAAGCGTAGTGATTTCATTTTCGCTGGTAATTGCAACGCCCGAAGCAACTTGCGTTAACTCAAGACCAAGATTTTGTTTTTTACCATTTTCATCGACCACGATGTACGGTTCGCCTTCACGGAACACGCCATAGCGTTGACCATTTTCAAGCCCTTGACCACGCACGAAAACATTTTGACCCTTACCTGCAAGGACACGACTATCCGCTGTACCTAGAATATAAGGGGTATTGGCGATGGCTTCCGCAGGAAGAATTGAAGTGCGTTCTAACCATTGTTGGATATGTGCCAATGGAATCACTGGAACGCTGTTATTGAGTGCTTCGACACGAACCTGAGGACGTAAGTTTGAAGTACCGCCTGAATAGCGACGAATAATACCCTCGCAACCATCCCCTTCATCTTTACCAATCAAAGGTTTGCCATTCAAGGTACATAAAAGCAAGCGGTCACCCGGATAAATCCAGTGCGGGTTTTTAACGTGCTTGTTGCTGGCCCAAATTTCAGGCCAGCGCCAAGGCTTGCTTAAAAATTTGCCTGAAATATCCCAAAGCGTATCGCCTTTTTTCACCACGTAGACGTGTGGTGCACCTGCTTTTACCGCGGATGGCGTCTTATTTGGGCTGGCCGCATGCGCGAAATTGACACTCATGCCCAATCCTGCACAAATTGCAGCAGCGATTAGTTGTTTTTTTAACCCCAAGGCATGAAATGAGTGTATGCCGTTTAAAACCTTTTTCATTATCATAATTCCTAAAAATTATCTGTGTAGTTGCGCTATAATAACGACTTTACACACAATTTTTTTTTGATCAAGCATTCCTTTCGGTTGGTTTGCAGATCAACGGCGAAAGTGAGGATGACAACATGGCCTTATTACCTATTCTAAGTTTCCCAGATCCCCGCCTACGTACCATTGCTCAGCCTGTCAAAGAAGTCACTGATGATATTCGTCAGTTAGCAGCTGATATGTTTGAAACCATGTACGAGGCACCGGGTATAGGTTTAGCGGCAACTCAGGTTGATCATCATATACAGCTTATTGTTATGGACCTCTCCGAAGACAAAAATCAACCGATGGTGTTTATTAACCCCAAAGTGACTCCATTGACTGAAGATAAACTCCCTTATGAAGAAGGTTGTCTGTCTGTTCCTCAAATATACGATAAAGTTGAGCGTCCGTCACGTGTAAAAATCGAAGCAATTAATCTTGAGGGTCAAGCATTTGTGTTAGAAGCGGACGAACTTCTCGCTGTTTGTATTCAACATGAAATGGATCACTTAAATGGAAAACTGTTTGTAGACTATTTATCGCCATTGAAACGTCAACGTGCACGTGAAAAAGTTGAGAAAGTTGTACGTCAACGCGATAAGGAAAAAGTTGCGGTTAAACGTTAACACATGTTTTTAGGTTATTAAAAGTGCCCTTATTGTTTCGTAGTGGTTTAATGCTTGCATTTACTGCAGTCTGTTTACAGATTGCGGTGTTTTTGCAGCCACTGCTCCCGAAGCAATATCAGATTGCACCCGTCTGTGAAACGATTACCCAAGCGTTATTGTTGCCTAAATTAAAAACTGAGCAGCAGTCTGTATCGCACAATATGCATCATCATTCACATCAGCTTGAACAACATCAAAGCTTGATGTCGAAACATAACCACCACGATCCAAACCATCAATGCCAGTACTGTACTGTCTATGCCAATCTGGTATTACCACCAGAATTCGGCGTGAAAGAAGTTTTAGTCCGAATCCAAATCCGTTTAGTCGCGTATCAACAGGCATTTAAGGATATTTATTTTGCACTGCAACGGCTATTCTTATTACCTCAAGGGCGAGCACCGCCACTCTTTGCATAAATTAAAACGTCAATTTCATTAGGGTTTTTAAAACTCTAGCCTCGTTTTACTTATGTTTTAAGAGAGACCAATCATGGCTCAGCCTAAATTTTTATTACAACCCCTCACGGTTGCGATTCTTGCTGCCTCAAATAGCACATTATTATCGGCAAATATGCATGTTCAGTCCGATAAAACCCCTGTTGTATTAGCACCTATTGTCGTTACCGCACAGCAGCCAAATGATGCAAATGGATTGATTATTCACGCTGATCCTAAGCAAGCAATTCAACCTATTCCTGCAACGGACGGTGCAGATTATTTACAAAATATTATGGGATTTAGTGCCATTAAAAATGGTGGAACGAATGGTGATGTGACGTTCCGTGGCATGTTTGGTTCACGGATTAAAATGTTGGTTGATGGTAGTGAAAATTTAGGTGCGTGCCCGAGTCGTATGGATGCACCAACTTCTTATATTCAGCCAGAAAGCTTTGATCAAATTACGGTGATTAAAGGGCCGCAAACTGTTCAGTACGCAACACCTGGTTCGGCTGCAACTGTCATTTTTCAGCGTCAACCTGAAAATCTCAGCAAAGAACAGCCTTATCGTGGCCAAGCCAGTGTTTTGATGGGTTCATATGGTCGTCTAGATCATAATATTGAAGCGGCAATTGGCGATGAAAGCAAATATGCTCGTTTAAATGCCAATCGTTCTGTTGCAGATGATTACAAAGATGGCAACGATAAAAGCATTCATTCAAATTGGGAGCGCTGGAATACTGACTTGGCATTGGGTTGGAAGCCAACAGATGATTCTTGGTTAGAATTGCGTGCAGGTAAAGGTGATGGTGAGGCTGCCTACGCTGGCCGTAGCATGGATGGTTCGCAATTTAAACGAGAAAGTCTTGGTCTACACGCTGAACAAAAAAATATTACAGAGGTGATCAAGAAAGTTGAAGCCCAAGTGGACTACAGCTATAACGATCATGTCATGGATAATTTTAGCTTACGTACGCCGCCAATGACGACAATGAATATGCACGGAATGAATATGACTGTGCCAAATAAAATGTCGATGCGGGTTGATCGTCGTACTTTAAACACCCGTTTAGCTGTAACGACGGATTGGGATAAATTTAGCGTCATTTCAGGTGTAGATACGCAGCAGAATAAGCATGGTGGTGATATGGTCATGTATGCCATGCCATCAATGAATTCACCTTATGCTGAAGATTTGAAATTTCAATCTTATGGTGCATTTAGTGAATGGACTTATGCCTTTAACTCAGATCAGAAATTAGTTGCGGGCGCACGCGTCGATCAAATAAAGATTAATAATCTTGAAGATGGTAAGAATCGTAAAGATACTCTACCAAGTGGTTTTATCCGTATTGAGAAGAATCTACCTGAGCATGGATTAAAAACTTATGTAGGTTTAGGTTATGTGGAACGTATACCAGATTTTTGGGAGCTGTATAGCACCTCAACAGATCGTGGTGTTGGCTCAACTGACATGATGGGAATGACCACCTACCGCATGCTCGATAATTTAGATAATCTCAAAACTGAGCGTACGGCACAACTTGACCTTGGCTTCCAAGCTGAACATGGTGCTTGGAGTGCGTGGGCATCAGCTTATGCAGGTTTAATCAAAGATTTTATTTTGTTGGAATATAATACGCCAACCATGAGACAGCCATTGGCACGTAATGTTGATGCCACGATTGCGGGTGCTGAGGCAGGTTTAGGTTATCAATTCACTGATCATTTCCAAGCGGATATTTCAACTATGTATGCTTGGGGAGAAAATACATCGGATCATCGCGCATTAGCGCAAATTGCACCTTTAGAGGGTCGACTAAATTTACGCTATGTTGATGAAAAATATAGCTTAGGTCTATTGTGGCGTGCTGTTGCAAAACAAAATCGTATCAGTTTGAATGAGGGTAATGTGGTGGGTTATGACATGAATGAAAGTAAAGCATTCAATACCCTAGCTGTAAATGGAACTTATAGGCTCACTGATGCAGTCGATGTTTCAGTAGGGATTGATAACCTTTTAGACAAGGCTTATACAGAGCACTTAAATAAAGCGGGTGCGTCTACGTTTGGTTATGCGGCCAGTGAGCAGTTCGACAATATTGGACGCAACTACTGGATGCGGATGAGCATGAAGTTCTAACAAAGTGAGTGATCAGCCCAGACCATTTTGCTGGGCTGATCCAGTTCAAAAAACTGCCTTAAACAACATATAGTTGGCGACACAAAATACAGTAAGGGCAAAGATTTTCTGTACCGTTTTAATGGGGATTAGACTGATCATTTTCCGTCCAATCAACATCCCCACAATACAGGAAGATACAAAACCTAGACTGATCGTGACTGGATAGTGAAAACCATCTAAAACATGAATCAGAATACTAAAACCACCAATCAGACCAATAATTAGTAAAGAGGTCGCAACAATACTGTGCATATCTAGATCAGAGACTTTACGTAAAGCGGGAACAATAACAAAGCCCCCCCCAACGCCGAGTAAACCTGTTAATAGACCTGCAAGTACGCCAATACTGCCTAAAACTGATGCGGTTCTCACGTTCCAGATCAGGCGGCCAGTAGAGGGATTAACCCTACATGGTGGATCAATAAAATCATCGACTTGATTGGCAAATACGCGATAAGCCACAATCAACATAATCAGGCTAAAAGCGATACTGAGCCATGTGGCAGGCAAAACGCCACTTAAATGTACGCCATAACGAGCAGAGGGAATACTGATGATGGCAATCCAGATAGCGGCACGATAACGGACAATCTTTTTAAATAGTCCCTGAACTGCGCCGACCATGGCAGATAGCGTCACCGCAAGCAAACCCACAGGAGCAGCCTGTGCCACGGTCCAGCCCTGACTTGCCATGAGGGCAGGGACAGCCAAAATTCCACCGCCAGCACCCGTCATGCCAAGTAAACAGCCGATGGCGAGACCTTCCAACACCAATAACCACATGATGACCTATCCCAAGTATGCAGCAATATACTTTTTGAAGTGATGAATCTGCCTAGCCCGACTGTATATACAATCAGGTTAGCGCTT
>Ga0073902_10002351_pt1 | contig 9972 bp, 8 predicted proteins | sample KloWWTmeKNB19Kit_FD_66667 | JGI IMG/M metagenome (GOLD analysis project Ga0073902, IMG submission 66667) | Active sludge microbial communities from Klosterneuburg, Austria, studying microevolution and ecology of nitrifiers - Klosterneuburg... | ecosystem: Engineered > WWTP > Aerobic digester >...
CCAGCGACAAAATGACCGCCGACACGCTAGGCCCGGCCACCGCCGCCGTGGCCACCACCACTGAGTTAAGAGCCACGCCACGCCCGAGCAAGCGGGCGGGATAGATGCGCCGCACCAACGCCGCGTTCACCCCCATGATGCCGGCCGAACCCAGCCCCTGCACTGCACGCCAACCCGCCAGCATCGGCAGCGAATCGGCCAGCACGCAGCCCAGCGATGCCCCCGTGAACAGCGCCAGCCCGCTCAGGTACACCCGGCGGTAACCCACCAGGTCGCCCAGCATGGCGCAAGGAAGCAGCAGCCCCAGCGTGGCCACCTGGTAGGCATTGACCACCCACACCGACTGCGCCGCGCTCGCCTGCAGGTCGCGTGCAATGCCCGGCAACGCCAGGTTGACGATGGAGGTGTCGAGCACCGACATGCCAATGCCCAGAACGATGACGAACATGGCGCGCAGACGCGCGGGGGGAGGAAGACCGTCTTGCATGAAGAAAAGAGAGCATCCAGGTGCACCGGGCACTGGCTGCCGACAGGATGCGGAGCGGTATTCTCGCGCGGATACGGCGTGCGCGCTGGCGGATGGGCGGTGCCCCCTGGTCGAACAGGCCATGCGGAGTGGACTGGCCCAGCGCCCCACAATCCAGAGGCTGCACACCCACCTTAAGCACCGGTTAATCAGGGACTCCTACAGTGCGTGACCATGAAGCACGCCCTCCACTCCCGCAGCAGACCGATGGCATACCCGCTGTCCCTGGTATTTTTTCTGGCCTTGTCCGGTTCATTGCTTGTGGCCCCTTCTGTCCATGCCAGCTCGCCCACCGAAAAGGTGTTCTGCACCCATGCGCCACGCTCGCAGTGGATGAGCGAAGCGCAGGCGCGCGAGATTTTCGGGGCGGCCCACTACGTCGTCGTGAAGTTCAAGATTTCCAGGGGAAACTGCCACGAGTTTTATGCCGTGGATGCCCAGGGCGGCGTCGTCGAGGCCTACCTGCACCCCGTCACAGGACAGGAGGTTCGCGCCACGCGCTTCCCGGCGCCGTCCACGCGCCCAAACCATCCCTGAGACGCTGATTTGGGGCGGCTGCCTACAGCCATGACCCTGTTTTTGTCACCTCCGTGGTGGCCTTCTGCGCATCCGGACCCGGTACCTGCTTGCAGGCACCGCCCAACATGCAGCCGGATGGTCACGCCCCGGGCACTCTGGCCTTCCAGTACTGTTCAAAATCGGCGTATGAATGCGCCTATCCGTCCATTGCGGGCATCTAGCAGAGGCTCGCCCTGACCCAGAGCCGGTGCAGCGCTCAGGGTCAAAGCCGCGGTGCCAGGGGGATTCTTGATAAAGTGGCGGGCACGGTCCATGTGATGACTTCACGGGTTTTGCGGCGCGGCGGATGGTTTTTGAAACCGCCCTTCAAAACAGAAGCCACTGCGATATTGGTTTTTAATTACTTAAACGTCTAAAAGGTACCCCCCATGGCACGCATGGTTCAATGCATCAAGCTCGGCAAGGAAGCCGAAGGCCTCGACTTTCCCCCCTACCCTGGCGATCTGGGCAAGCGCATCTGGCAAGGTGTGAGCAAAGAGGCTTGGGCCGGCTGGCTCAAGCACCAGACCATGCTGGTGAACGAAAACCGCCTGAACCTGGCTGACGCCCGTGCGCGCCAGTACCTGGCCCGCCAGATGGAGCAGCATTTCTTTGGCGGCGGCGCCGATACCGTGCAGGGCTACGTGCCGCCCAGCGCTTGAAGCGGTCCACGCGCACGCACTCCGGCGCCCTTTGTGGCGCCTTTTTTCATTGATTTTTTGAACGCGCAGCACCCCACCATGGCCGAAAGCATTGACTGGCTCGACGACGGAACCCCCTACAGCCCGCGCTTTGGCGACCGCTACCACAGCGAGCAAGGCGGCATGGCGCAGGCGCGCGATGTCTTTTTGCACGGCTGCGGTCTGCCGCAGGCCTGGGCAGACCAACGCCAGTGGCGCATCCTGGAAACGGGCTTTGGCTTTGGCCTGAACTTCCTCACCACCTGGGCCGCCTGGCGTGCCGACCCGCAGCAGCCCACGCTGCTGCACTTTGTGTCGCTCGAAGCCTGGCCCGTGTCCGCAGACGACCTGCTGCGCGCCGCCACACGCCACCCCGAGCTACAGCCGCTGGCACAAGAGCTGTGCGCGCAATACTGGGGCCTGCTGCCCGGCGTGCACCGCCTGTGGTTCGACGGTGGCCGCGTGCTGCTCACGCTGTGTATTGGCGATGCGCAGGCCTTGCTGCGCCAGCAGCACTGGGAGGTGGACTCGGTCTACCTCGACGGTTTCAGCCCGCAGGCCAACCCCGAAATATGGAGCCCGCACACCCTCAAAGCCGTGGCGCGCTGCTGCCACCGCGGCACCCGCCTGGCCACCTGGACCATTGCCCGCGCGGTGCGCGACGCCCTCAACCAGTGCGGTTTTGTGGTGGAAAAGGTGCCGGGCGTGCCGCCCAAGCGCGACAACCTGCACGCCACTTTCAACCCCGCGTGGGAGCCACGCACCAGCCGCACGAGCGAAACCGCGGCCGAGCACCCGACCCCGGCGCGCTGCATCGTCATTGGCGCAGGCCTGGCGGGTGCCGCCAGCGCCGCCAGCCTGGCACGGCGCGGCTGGAGCGTGCAGGTGCTGGATGCCGCTGCCGCACCTGCCAGCGGCGCATCGGGCCTGCCCGTGGGGCTGTTTGCGCCACACCTCTCGCCCGACGACAACATTTTTTCGCGCGTTTCGCGCAGCGGCGTGCGCGCCATGCTGCAGCAATCCCACGCCCTGCTGGAGCCAGGCCTGGACTGGAACCCCGGCGGCGTGCTGGAGCACCGCCCGCCCGACAACCTGGGCCTGCCCAGCGGCTGGGAGCACGGCCCCGGCGCCGACTGGGGCCAGCCCGCCAACCCGCAAACCCTGCACGCGGCAGGCCTTCCTGAAGTCAGCACCGCCTGCTGGCACCTACGTGCTGGCTGGGTGCGGCCCGCGCGCCTGGTGCAAAAGCTGCTGGCCCAGCCGGGCATCACCTGGCAGGCCCACAGCCACGTGGCCACACTGCAACGCACCGCCTACGGCACCTGGCAGGCACTCGATGGTGCAGGCCAGCCCCTGGCTGAAGCCGAGGTGGTGGTGCTGGCCGCAGGCCCCGCCTGCAACACCTTGCTGGCCACGGTGCAAGCCCCCGCGCTCCCCCTGCAGCCCGTGCGCGGCCAGCTGTCGTGGGGGCCGCAACCACCGGGCGCCACCGGGCTGCCGCCGTTCCCCGTCAATGGCAACGGTGGCCTGGTGGCGCATGTGCCGCACGAAAACGGCATGGCCTGGCACATGGGCTCCACTTTTGACCGCGATGTAGAACAACTGCCCCTGCCACCCACAGAGCAGACCGCTGCCCACGCCACCAACTGGCAGCGCCTGCAGGCCCTGGTACCCGCCGCCGCCCCAGCGCTGCGCCCGGCGTTTGAAGGCGGCGCAGCCAGCGGCCTGCACGCCTGGGCCAGCGTGCGCTGCACCGCCCTCGACCGCCTGCCCATCGTCGGCCCGGTAGCCCCCGCCCGCCTGCCCGGGCTGTGGGTATGCACGGCCATGGGCGCCCGCGGATTGACCCGTGCCGTGTTGTGCGGCGAGTTGCTGGCAGCGCGCCTGCAAGGTGAGCCACTGCCGCTGGATGCCCGCCTAGCCCGTGCCATGGGCACTGAACGCCTGATTCCCTTTCTAAATCATCCGTGACATTGTCGACTTCGCCTTGCCTTGCTACAGCAATGTCTGCGGCTCATCTTCGCGTCACAAATGATTTGGAAATGGAATGAGCCCCGCGTCGCCTTTGGAATAAGCTTATTCGCATATAGGAAGCACAAAACAATCGTTTGTTTTCATAAGCAGGCCCTCTACATTCGCGGCCATGCCTGAATTCGCTTTTGTATTTGCTGGTTTTGCCGTAGGCCTTATCGTGGGCCTCACGGGGGTGGGCGGCGGCTCGCTCATGACGCCGGTGCTGATCTTCTTTTTCGGCGTAAAACCCCACCTGGCCATTGGCACCGACCTGCTGTTTGCCGCCTTTACCAAGATGGGCGGAACGGTCGGTTTGGCCCGTCAGCGCCTGGTGCCCTGGAGCGTAGTGGGCCTGCTGTGTGCGGGCAGCATTCCGGCGGCGCTGGCTTCGCTGTGGCTGCTGCAGCACCTGGGCCCGGCCAGCGAGCAGGTGCAACACCTCATGACCACCACCCTGGGCGCGGCCCTGCTGCTCACCGCCGCAGCCATGCTGTACAAGGTGGTGGCCTTCTCAGCCCAGCGCCAGGCGGCCGAGCAAGCGGCACGCCAGGGCAGCGGCGCAGCCGCCACGCAGCCACGCCACTGGAGCCTGCCGGTGCTGCTGGGCGCGGTCATCGGCACGCTGGTGACCTTTACCTCGGTGGGCGCGGGGGCCATTGGCGTCACCGTGCTGCTGCTGGTTTTCCCGCACCTGCCGCTGCCGCGCATCATTGCCGCCGACATTGCCTATGCCGTGCCGCTGACGCTGGTGGCCGGCATGGGCCACGCATCGCTGGGCTCGGTGGACTGGGCCTTGCTGGCGCAGTTGCTGGCCGGGTCGCTGCCCGGCATCTGGCTGGGCACGCGCCTCGTATCCCGTACTCCAGAGCGGCTGATCCGCTCTGCCCTTTCGCTGCTGCTCGCCTGGGCGGGCGCCAAACTTGTTTTGATTTAAGAGGCTCGTTGCCCCATGTACCAATACACCGACTTCGACAAGAAATTCGTCCAGCTGCGCGCCGAGCAGTTCCGCGACCAGCTTGAGCGCTGGGAGCGCGGAGAACTGACCGACGAACAGCTTTTGCCACTGCGCCTGCAAAACGGCTGGTATATCCAGCGCTACGCACCGATGGCGCGCATTGCCGTGCCCTATGGCGAAATCAGCAGCACGCAACTGCGCACGCTGGCCCACATTGCACGCGACTACGACAAGCCCGCACCCGAACTGCTGGCACACGCCCAAGCCACACAAGACGAATTGCAGGACGCACAGCCCGGCGCAACCCTGGCCGCACCGCCTCTGCGCTACGGCTACGGCCACTTCACCACGCGCACCAATGTGCAGTTCAACTGGATTCCGCTCAACCGCGCGGCCGACGTGATGGACTTGCTGGCCAGCGTGAGCATGCACGGCATCCAGACCAGCGGCAACGACATCCGCAACATCACCTGCGACGCGCTCGAAGGCATCGCCGAGGACAGCATCGTCGACACCCGCCCGTTTGCCGAGATCACGCGCCAGTGGAGCTCGCTGCACCCCGAATTCACCTACCTGCCGCGCAAGTTCAAGATCGCCTTCAACGGCGCCGAAGAAGACCGCGCCGCCATTGGTTGGTACGACATTGGCCTGCAAGCGCGCCGGGCCGAAGACGGCAGCGTGGGCTTCACCATGAAAGTGGGCGGCGGCATGGGCCGCACGCCCATCATTGGCAGCGTGGTGCGCGAATTTTTGCCGTGGGACCAGTTGCTCAACTACATCGAAGCCGTGGTACGCACCTACAACAGCTACGGTCGGCGCGACAACAAATGGAAGGCGCGCATCAAGATTTTGGTCAAGAGCGAAGGCCAGAAATTCATCGATGCGGTGGAGAAGGAATACCAGGACATCGTCAACCTCGACGGCGCGCCCCACACCATCACGCAGGCAGAGCTTGACCGGGTCACGGGCCATTTCGTGGTTCCCGAGCTGAAGGCCGCCAACCTGCCCTCCAAGGTGAATACGCAAGGCCAGTTGTACCAGCGCTGGCTGCAGCAAAACGTGCGCGGCCACCAATTGCCCGGCCTCAAAACCGTCACCCTGTCGTTCAAGCGCCCCGGCTTTGCCACAGGCGATGCCGACGCCGACACCCTGGACGCCTTGGCCCAACTGGCCGAACAATTCAGCGCGGGCGAGGCGCGCCTGACGCACGAGCAGAACCTGATGCTGCCCTGGGTGCATGAGAGCGACCTGCCCGCGTTGTACGACGCGGCCCGCGCGCTGGGCCTGGCGCAGCCCAACATCGGCCTGCTGACCGACATGATCATCTGCCCCGGCGGCGATTACTGCTCGCTGGCCAATGCGCGCTCTTTGCACATCGGCAACGCCGTGACCGAGCGTTATCAAGACCTCGACGAATTGTTCGACCTGGGCCCCATCGACCTGCACATGAGCGGTTGCATCAACTCGTGTGGCCACCACCACAGCGGCCACATCGGCATCCTGGGCGTGGATAAAGACGGCAAGGAGTGGTACCAGATCACGCTGGGCGGAGCGGACGGTTCTACGCTGTCTGGCCCCGCCATCGGCGGCAAGGTGGTCGGCCCCTCGTTCACGGCAGCCGAAGTGCCGGACGTCATCGAAGCGCTGCTGGGCACCTTCCGCGAACTGCGCAAGCCCGGCGAGTTTTTCATTGACGCGCTGCGCCGCATCGGCCACGACCCTTTCAAGCAGGCCGCCAACGGCGCCCGCCGCCCCAAGGCCGACCAGGAAGCCCTGGCAGAACAAGACTGAGAGCGACTGATGACTATGAAAATAATAGCTGCCAACGCAATACCTGCGGGCGCTGAAGACCAAAAAACCTTGGAAATTGCCAACGATGTGGAACTGGCTGAACTGGTGGCTAGCGGCGCGCTGGACGGCGTGGCGCGCGTAGAACTGCAGTTCCCCAAATTCACCGATGGCCGTGCCTACAGCCAGGCCTTGCTGCTGCGCCGACGTTACCGCTTCTGCGGCGACATTCGCGCCACGGGCGATGTGCTGATCGACCAGTTGGTGCACATGCACCGCAGCGGTTTCACCAGCGCCGTGCTGGCCGAAGGCGTGGACGCCGCCGCTGCCGAGCGCCAGTTTGCGCGCTTTAGCGCTTTCTATCAGGGCGACGTGAACGAGCCACGCCCCCTGTTTGCCCGCGAGGCAACGCTGGAATCCGCATGAGCAACGCCTCCTCCTCCTTGAACACGCTGGCCAGTGCCGCCAAGGCATCCGCCATTGCGCTGTATGCCAGGCCCTCTGCCAGCTACGCTGCCAAGCACGCCCAGGCAGAAGCGCTGCTGCGGCGCGCCGCCGCTTTAGGCGACGTGACGCAGGCCAACAGCCTGGGCGTGGAAGACATGGTCATTACCGACATGATCCGCCGCCTGCAATTGCCGATTGGGGTGTTTGTGCTCGAAACCGGGCGCCTGCACACCGAAACACTGGCGCTGCTGGAGCGCACCCAGGCACTCGTTGGTATCAACGTGCAGGTGTTCCGGCCCCAGCATGAAGCGGTGATCCACTTCATCCGCACCCAGGGGCAGGACGCCATTTACGACAGCGTCGCCCAGCGCAAGCACTGCTGCGACATCCGCAAGATGGAGCCGTTGGCGCGTGCGCTGGCCGGCAAAAAGGCCTGGATCACCGGGCTGCGCCGCGAGCAGTCCAACGCACGGGCCGAAGTGCCGCCAGTGGACACCAGCGAGGTGGCGACCAAGGGATTGAGCAAGTTCAACCCGCTGGCCGACTGGACACAGGGTGACGTCTGGCATTACGTGCTCGAGAACCGCGTGGACTACAACCCGCTGCACGACCAGTTCTACCCCAGCATCGGCTGCGCACCGTGCACCCGCGCCGTGACCATGGGCGAAGACTTTCGCTCCGGACGGTGGTGGTGGGAGGATGAGAGCGCGAAGGAGTGCGGCTTGCACGTCCAGAAACCCACACCGGCACAGCCCCAAAAACACAACGAGGAATTCCCCGCATGAACGCCCGCGTAGACCCCCTGGCGCTGAACCACCTCAGCAATCGCCACCTCGATGCGCTGGAGGAGGAAACCATCTTCATCCTGCGCGAGGTGGCGGCCGCCTTCGAGCGCCCCGCCCTGCTGTTCTCGGGCGGCAAGGATTCGCTGGTCATGCTCAAGTGCGCCGAGAAGGCATTTGGCGCGGGTCGCATCCCTTACCCCCTGCTCATGATCGACACCGGCCACAACTTCCCCGAAGTTACGGCCTTTCGTGATTTGCGTGCGCAAGAGCTGGGCGCCGAGCTCATCGTGCGCAATGTCGAAGACTCGATGGCGCGGGGCACCGTGCGCCTGGCGCACTCCGGTGAGCCGCGCAACGTGCACCAGTCGGTCACGCTGCTCGAAGCGATTGAAGAATTCCGTTTTGATGCATTGATCGGCGGCGCCCGCCGCGACGAAGAAAAGGCCCGCGCCAAAGAGCGCATCTTCAGCCACCGCGACAGCTTCGGCCAATGGCAGCCCAAGGCCCAGCGCCCCGAGCTGTGGACACTGTTCAACACCCGCCTGCAGCCCGGCGAGCACTTTCGCGTGTTCCCCATCAGCAACTGGACCGAGCTGGACGTGTGGCAATACATCGAGCGCGAGCAGATTGCCCTGCCCTCGCTGTATTACACGCACCAGCGCGACGTGGTCGAGCGCAAGGGCCTGCTGGTGCCTGTGACACCCCTCACGCCACTGCGCAGCGGTGAGCAGCTGGAAACACGCGACGTGCGGTTTCGCACCCTGGGCGACATCACCTGCACCTGCCCGGTGGAAAGCCTGGCCGCCACAGCGGCCGAGATCGTGATCGAAACGCTGGCTGCCGACGTGAGCGAACGCGGCTCCACACGCATGGACGACAAAACCTCTGACGCTTCGATGGAAAAGCGCAAGAAAGACGGGTATTTTTGATGACCACTATTAATTCGATAGCTGCTAGCGCAATACCATCAAGCGCTAGAGGCCAAAATGACCATATTTCTGCACTCAAGTTCATTACCTGCGGCAGTGTGGACGATGGCAAAAGCACCCTCATTGGCCGCCTGCTGGTAGACAGCAAGGCCGTGCTGCAAGACCACCTGGCAGGCGTGCAGCGCGCGGGCGAAACCGATCTGGCACTGCTAACCGACGGGCTGAGTGCCGAGCGCGAGCAAGGCATCACCATCGACGTGGCCTACCGCTACTTCGCCACCGAAGAGCGCAAGTTCATCATTGGCGATGCGCCAGGCCACGAGCAGTACACGCGCAACATGGTCACGGCCGCCAGCAGCGCCGATGCCGCCGTGGTACTGGTTGATGCCACCAAGCTCGACTGGAAGAACCCCCACCTGGCCCTGCTGCTGCAAACACGCCGCCACAGCCTGCTGGCACACCTGCTGCGCGTGCATTCGCTGGTGTTTGCCGTGAACAAGCTCGACGCCGTGGACAACCCTGAATTGGCCTGGCAGCACATCAGCGCCGCCCTGGCACGGTTTGCAGAGCAGGCCGGCATTGCGGTAAGCGCCACCGTGCCCGTCTCGGCCCTCAAAGGCTGGAACGTGGTCGATGCCCAACCCGGCTGGTGCGGCTACGACGGCCCCAGCCTGCTGCAAATCCTTGAGCTGCTGCCCAACACGCCCGCCGACACCGGCCTGCCGCTGGCCTTCCCGGTGCAGTGGGTCGAAAAGTTCTCATCGTCTGCCGACACCACCCAGGGCCGCCGCGTGTTCTGGGGCCGGGTCGCCGCAGGCCATGTGGCAGCCGGTACGCCCGTGCAGGTCTTTCCCAGTGGCCAGATCGCCACCGTAGCCCAGGTGCTCGACCACGCACGCCGCCCCATGGGCGTGGATGCGGGGCAAAGCGCCGGCATCGTGCTCGACCGCGAAGTCGATGTCTCGCGCGGTGACTGGATCGTGGCCGCCCCCACGCAAGCCGCCCCGGCCGAAGACGACTTCGACACGCCCGCCACGGTACCCGCCTGGCCCGGTCGCCGCGAACTGCGCACCACCGTGGCCTGGATGGACAACGAACCCCTGGTGGCGGGCCGCGTGTACTGGGCGCTGCACGGCCACCGCTGGGTCAAGGCAAAAGTCCAGCGCGTGGTGCACCGGCTCGACATCAACACCCTGGCCGAAGAAGACGCCAGCCAGCTCGAACCCAACGCCATTGGCCATGTCGATCTGCTGCTGCAAGAGCCCCTGCCCGCCGCCCCGTTTGGCCGGGC
>Ga0073902_10002360_pt1 | contig 9948 bp, 9 predicted proteins | sample KloWWTmeKNB19Kit_FD_66667 | JGI IMG/M metagenome (GOLD analysis project Ga0073902, IMG submission 66667) | Active sludge microbial communities from Klosterneuburg, Austria, studying microevolution and ecology of nitrifiers - Klosterneuburg... | ecosystem: Engineered > WWTP > Aerobic digester >...
GTCAGGAAAGGTGGAATGCTTTTTACCTTTTCCTGCTCACAGGTGGTTGACAAGCCTCTTTTCCACAACACCATCGTAGCCGCAGCTATCGAGTCAGGCAGACTGGCCAGAGTCGTGCACGAACTCGGACAAGGACCTGATCATCCGGTTTCCATTTTCCATCCGGAGGGGCACTACCTCAAAGGGCTGGCATTATATATGGATTGATAATGCTTAATAGGCCTATAGTTATAAACAGCTTAAAAAGAGAAAGCCGTTGCAGGAGTTTGCTCCTGCAACCATGAGAATTCCAAGGAAAATTCCAATTTAGATTCTCCATTGGAATTTAGTTAGGTATCGCGGTGGTCGCAGGAGCAAACTCCTGCAACGGCATTTTGGGTTTGTCGAGCAAACTGATCGACTTCACTCTCCGCATCGCTCCTGTAACGGCCATGGCCGCTGGATGGCGTTGTCCCCGCCAGCAAAAATAGCTTTACTTTAGAGCACTAAATTGAACCACCTTCAATGATACCAGTACCTACAAATACCCTGATTTGTACCAGGGATGGCGATGTGACCACCATCCGGCTTAATCGCACTGACCGTTATAATAGTTTCAACCGGGAGATGGCGATTGGCTTGCAACAACTGCTCGATCAATGTGCAGAGAATGGTACCCGATGCCTGGTCATCACCGGCGAGGGCAAGGCCTTCTGTGCGGGACAGGACCTCAATGAAGTGACCGATCCGAATGGCCCTGCCTTACAGCGTATAGTCGCCGAACATTACAACCCGATCATCACGAGGCTCCGTGATCTTGAACTGCCTATCATAGCAGCCGTCAACGGAGCAGCAGCAGGAGCGGGTGCTAATATTGCCTTGGCCTGCGATATAGTGATCGCCAAAGAATCATCTTACTTCCTCCAAGCCTTCAGTCATATCGGTCTCATACCTGATAGCGGTGGCACATATCATCTCCCGCGACTTATTGGTTTCCAACGCGCGAGTGCCTTGATGATGCTTGGTGAAAAGGTCCCTGCCAAAGATGCTGAAGCGATGGGGATGATTTATAAAGCTGTCCCTGATGCAGACTGGGATGAGTATGTCGTGAAGTTAAGTCAACGACTCGCTGCCATGCCTACACGTGGGCTGGCTTTAACAAAGAGAGCATTGAACGCAACGTTTGAAAACAACCTTGCTGACCAACTGGACATGGAAGAGAAAATTCAAACCACCGCAGGAAAAACAGCCGATTACCATGAAGGTGTCAGTGCTTTTTTGGAAAAGCGCAAAGCTAATTTCACGGGCAAATGAAACGGGTAGCAGTTATCGGCGCGGGAGCAATGGGCAGTGGTATCGGTCAGGTAGCTGCGATGGCAGGGCATGAAGTCATCCTGTTTGACGCATTTCCAAATGCAGTCAACAAAGCCCGTGATGCAATTCTGCTGTCACTCAACAAGCTTGCAGAGAAAGGAAAAATCACAGACCAGGAAGCTAAAGCCGTTTTTGGCCGCATGTATTTTGTTGACCAGCTCCAGAGCATCGAAGGCAGTGACCTCGTCATCGAAGCCATCGTAGAGATTGAAGAGGAGAAGAAGAAATTGTTTGCGCTCATTGAGCCTTTGTTGAAAGAGACTGCTGTATTAGCATCCAATACATCTTCGCTTTCAATCACTGGATTAGCTCAAGGCATGAAACATCCTGAACGGTTCATCGGTATTCATTTTTTTAATCCGCCGGTGATTATGAAACTGGTGGAAATCATTCCTGCATTACAGACCTCACCGCATATTACTGAGCAGATAAAGAAAGAAATCACTTCCTGGGGGAAGACCACCGTGCTCGCTAAGGATACCCCGGGATTTATAGTCAACCGAATAGCACGACCATTTTATGGTGAGGCACTCCGGATTGCTGAAGAGCAGATTGCAACTCCCACGATGATTGACACTGCAGTTAAAGTCCTTGGTGGATTTAAAATGGGTCCGTTCGAACTCATGGATTTTATCGGCAATGATATCAATGAAGCCGTAACGCGCTCTGTATGGACAGCGATGCATTTCGATTCACGCTACCGTCCATCACAGATGCAGGTCAACCTGGTCAAGGCCGGGTGGCTTGGAAGGAAAACAGGCAGAGGCTATTACGATTACAAGGCACCTGTGGAAGCATCTTCGGAACCCTTGACCGATGAGCACAAATTTATTTTCAACCGGATATTGACTATGCTGATTAATGAAGCAGCAGACGCACTTTATTACGGAATTGCCTCCAGAGAAGATATTGATATGGCCATGACCCTTGGTGTAAATTACCCCAAGGGTTTATTGCAGTGGGCAGATGAAACCGGCATCCAGGAATGTGTCCGGCGGATGGACATGTTATATTTCCAGTACCATGAAGAGCGTTATCGTTGCAGTATGATGCTCAGAAAGATGGCCGAAACAAAAAAGACTTTTTACGGATGAATACGATAGTGGATTATATGTATCAGCACGATGCATTTTCGCAGTGGCTGGGTATTCGACGTATTGCAGAAGGGGAGGGCCATTGTACCCTTGAAATGGAGGTGCGCCCTGAAATGGTCAATGGATTTGGTATCGCTCATGGTGCGATGACCTACGCACTTGCGGACAGTGCCCTGGCATTTGCTTCCAACGCCCGTGGCAGAAAAGCAGTGTCGATTGAAACCTCCATCAATCACCTCAAACCCGTGATGGCCGGAGATGTCATCACTGCTGTAGCAGAAGAGACATCGCTCGGACATAAGCTGGCGATATATCACATCCGCGTCACACGGGGTCAGGATCTTGTAGCCCTGTTTAAAGGCGTCGTCTACCGTAAAGAGGAGGAGTGGAATTTATAATCATTGTACACTGCGCACTTCATTCAAACATCCATTTTTGATTAAGCTCGTCTGCATAGTTCTGTTGTTCCCCATGGCTTTGACAAAGGCCAATGGCCAGGGAAATATTTTCAGCACACAGGCAGGTACGATTTCCTTTACCTCAGAAGCTCCGCTGGAAATCATTTCTGCTACTTCAAAGAAAATGGAAGGGGTCATAGACGTTACTGCCTTATCTTTTGCCTTTGCTGTCTCCATCCGCACGTTTGAAGGATTTAACAATGGCCTTCAGCAACAGCATTTTTATGAAAATTATCTGGAGACGGATAAATATCCGACGGCAACATACTCGGGCAAGATTATCGAACATGTTGATCTGACGAAACCAGGTACCTACCAGGTGCGTGCAAAAGGTCAACTTAATATTCACGGCCGGTCCAAGGAAAGGATTCTCAAGGTTGAACTCATCTCTACCGGGTCTGAAATCAAAGTCAGCGCTGCATTTTTAGTACCTCTTGTCGATCATCAGATCGAAGTGCCCCGCATCGTCAATCAGAAGATAGCGCAGGAAATAAGCGTTACAGTTCATGGTACACTTACGCTAGCCGTCAAGCCATGAAGATATATTGGCCTCTACTTCTTGTCTTCATGTGTGGTCATGTGTTCAGCCAGGATTTTTATTTCCGAAAGGAACCTCCATTGGTCATAGAAGATGTCCGGCAGATCAATATTATTTTCCAGGCTGAGGACCAGATGATCTGGCTTGGCACGGATAAAGGTGTTTTCTGGTATGATGGACGAAGGTACCGGCAGTCACTGCGTCCAGATCAGCAATTGAAAAAGGTTACCTGCATTGCCCAAAGTCGCAAAGGCCTGATCTGGGCAGGATATGAGGATGGGTACATTCATACGATGTCTGCGCATGGTAATGGAAAGAATATAGTTGCTGATTCACTCCAAGGTTCCTTGATTTCTGGTCTCTTGTTCAATAATGCTGATCAGTTATTCATCACCACCTATGGAAAAGGGATATGGCAGCTTGACGGCGATATACTCAAACGAGTGAGATTCCGTGAACTTGCACAGATTGATGATATCTATGACGCGTTATTTGATCAACAAGGCCGGTTATGGCTTGCAACGGACAATGGGATTTGGATTTACCAATCCCAGTCACCCGAATCCTTATCGCACATCGGGCAAGACCAGGGATTGCCGGATGAGATTGTAACACAACTTGAAATGTCCGTGAACGGGGACATTTGGATTGGTCTGTATGATCATGGCCTGGCATACTACGATACAGACAGGGACATTGTTATTCCATTGATGTTGTTACAACCATCATTAGGAAATGTGATAGGACTATGTATAGGACAACCGGGAGAAGGGTGGATGGCCACTGAAAAATCCATAGTCCGTTACAACCAGGATGGTAGTAGCAAAGAAATAAAACTGCCTTCGGAAATGAAGGACCGTGTGGGGAGCCTCTTGTATGATGTCAATGGTAATCTTTGGGTGGCCAACGGCAATAAAATCTTCGTGGCCAACACTCGTTTTGAATATACCGATCCTGGTCTCTCAGGAATTCAATCATTGGCCATTTCGAAAGATAAAATCTGGATTGGATGCGAATCCGGATTGTATGGAATGAATCGCCAACAACAGCAGGTCAGCCGGTATCTGGAGAATGAAAAAATTAATATTCTCTCGATGTATACAGATGATGCAGGTATGTTATGGATAGGTACGTTTGGACAAGGCTTGTATTGCTTTGACCCACGCACGGAAAAGCATCTCCGTCTGACAGAGAAAAACGGGTTGTCAAATAACAGTATCCTGAATATTGACGGACATGGAGAGACGATTTGGCTGGCGACATTAGGAGGCATTTCGGAAGTAAGTTGGAAAGGAAATCCATTCAACAATGAAATAAGCATCACCGGATTTAATGATAAGTTTAACTTTCCTGAAGTCTATGTCTATGATGTATTTGCAGCACCAGATGGCAAGATCTGGTTTGGCACGGACGGGAAAGGATTATATGTGTATGAAAACGGACAATTCAGATCCTTCGAAACGAAGGCTGATACAGTAGTGCGAACAGATGATCATCCAAAGACCATCTATAGTATCGCTGCAGGACAGAATAATACTATATGGATTTCAGGTGTAAAAGGCCAGGTCCTTCAACTCAGTGAGTCCGGCCAGATCCTGGACCATTTTCAAGGCAGTCAAGGTTTGATCAAGAGCCTTGTACGATCGGGAGTATCCGAAATGCTGATGATCCGGGAGGAGGGAATTCACGTCATGAATAGGTTTGGGCAGTCGAATTTGTACGCCGAATCATCCGGGTTAAGTTCTTTTACGCCAACGATCAATGCCGCAATACAGGACAAGGATGGTTCTGTTTGGATCGCAGACACAGACAGGATACTTCATTATGTGCCATGCAGGGAGGATACTCTTCAGCATGTCCGAATGCACCTTCGTGGCGTATCACCGGGTAGCTTGTTGACTGATCAAATGGCTACACTGGAAGCAGATAGTAATTTTATTGACATCAGATATACGGGTTTATGGTATCAGGATCCCGCAAGCGTGAGATATCGGTACAGGCTCATAGGACATGACCATGACTGGATTTATACCCAGGATCTCCGCGCGGTGTATTCGGGTCTGTCTCCAGGTCAATATACTTTTATTTTGGAGGGCTCACACAGTGAAGATTTCTCAAATGCACCATCGTTGACCAGGCAATTTGTCGTCATCCCTCCTTTCTATCTCAGGTGGTGGTTTATCGCAGGCACCTGCCTCCTCATCACCTGGATAGCCTATTCCTATTTTACAGCGCGGATCAAGCGCCTCAATAAATTGCATGAACTGGAAAGGGAAAAAACGATGTTACGCCTTCATGCCATCCAGGCACAGGTCAACCCTCATTTCCTCTTCAATAGTTTCAATACCCTGGCCGGTATCATTGAAGAAAACCAGGAGGCCGCGGTTGACTATGTCGATCAGCTCTCAGGCTTTTTCAGGGGAGTCCTCACCCATCGCAATGCTGAACTCATCAGATTGGAGGAAGAACTGGAGATGGTCAGAAACTACATCTATATATTGCAGAAGCGGTATGGGACCAACCTCCTGATCCACGAAGAAATAGCCCATGCTGCAGGTTGGATAGCACCGCTGAGCATCCAGATGCTGGTGGAGAATGCGATCAAGCACAATATCGTTTCCGCCGAAAGGCCTTTATCCATTTCGATCGTGGTGGATCAGGAGTGGGTTTCTGTATCCAATCCTATCCAGCCAAAAATCAACGCTCCCACCGAATCCACTGGCTTTGGTTTGAGCAGCCTGGTGGCGCGTTATGTATACCTGACCAGGAGGAAAATTGAAATACGAAAAGAACAAAATACATTTACAGTCAGAATACCCATCATCTATAATGATAAGCCTGTATGAAGATACTCATCGTTGAAGATGAAAAACCGGCCGCTACCCGCCTGATGAATATGCTCCGGAAAGCGGAACCTGAGGCTACCATCATGGGTGTCACAGAAGGCGTGGAGTCCACCCTCAACTTCCTGGACCAGGGGCAGGTGCCAGACCTGATATTTATGGATATTCATCTGGCTGACGGATCTGCCTTTGAACTTTTCCGTCATCACCCCCTGAAAGGAATCGGTATTATTTTCACTACCGCCTATGATCAGTATGCTGTCGATGCCTTTAAGGTCCATGCGCTGTACTACCTGCTCAAGCCAATCAGACAAGAGGATCTCGAAATCGCATTGGCACGTTTCAAGGAATCAAGAGTAAAGGACAATGACTACAAGGAAATAGTCAGTAAGCTGTTGTCAAAGCAGCCGGTTGAAAAGCGTTTTCTCATTCGCATGGGCCAGAGCCTGAGGCTCATTCATCAGCAGGATATTGCTTATTTCTACACACTGGATAAGATCACCTTTATGATGACCAGGGAAGGACGTAAGTATCCTGTAGATTATACGCTGGAGAATCTTGAAGAAATGATAGACCCGACGAAGTTTTTCCGTATCAACAGGCAATATATATTGCATCTCGATGCCATTCAGCAGATGCAGGCTCATACGAAAGCCAGGGTCAAAATTGAGCTTTTGCCTCCGGCGCATGAAGAGGTGATTGTCAGCACCGAAAAGTCCCCGTATTTTAAAAAATGGCTTGAAGGCGAGCTCTAGCCTCTGCTATCAGATAGGTTTACTACCGATTCGGGGCGCCTCCATTCCCTTTGAGCAGTTTTATTGCCCGGCGTTCGACTGTAGCCCATAGATTTAGGCATTGTTTATTCAAAAACAGGCATTCCTTTAAGCTATCGAGATGAGTTTTAAGCATGGTCTCCTCCTCGCAGGGTGTTTCTGCATCCTGGTTGTCCTGAATTCATGCGTATCAAACGTTGAAGAGGAGTTGTATCCACCTGAATCCTGTGATACCACACAGGTGACATATAGTGGGACGATTGCAGCGATCATTGAATTGAATTGTTACGCATGCCATGAAGGAGGGCAGTCGCTCAGCGGAATACCTCTCAATGGATATGATAACCTGAAAGCTATGGTAGATGCGGGCAGGTTGATAGGTGCATTGCGTCATCTGGAGGGCTTTTCACCTATGCCGCAAAATGCTTCTGCATTGCCGGAATGTGAATTGCTGAAAATTGAAAAATGGGTAGATGATGGAGCACCGGATAATTAGGCAGGGGATGTGGCGTTGTTTTTTAACAACATTATTTTTTACTGCTGGTGTTGTTGGTCTTTTTGGGCAAAAGTATTATAGCAAGGTAGGTCAGGTGGTGTTTACATCCGATGCATCACTTGAAAAGATCGAAGGAAAGAATACCAATGGACTGGTTGTGCTGGATGCAGCGACTGGCCGGTTAGAATGCTCTGTATTGATCAAGGGTTTTCAGTTTGAGAAAGCGCTGATGCAGGATCATTTCAATGAAAACTACATGGAAAGCCACAAATTTCCAAAGGGAGTATTTAAGGGAACGATTACAAACATGCAGGACATCCATTTAAAGAAGGATGGAACCTATACGGCAGTGGTCAAAGGAGACCTTACGTTGCACGGCATTACCAAACCATTTTCTCCAACGGGGAAGGTGATCGTAAAAGGAGGTATGATCACAGCTACTTCCTCATTTGAAATATTGGTAGCTGATTTTAAGATCGAAATTCCAAAAGTCGTCAGGGATAATATTGCTGAAAAAGTGAAAGTGACCATCCAGGCAGATTTGCTGGTGATGGAACAATAAAATGAAACAACAAAAAATTCTATATCGAATTGCGTTGATGATAATGGCTGTCGTTCCAGGGCAAGCGATTGCACAGGAGGAGCAGGAATTGCTTTCATTACTTGGGAGAGAGGAGACTACCGAGTATGCGGCAGCCAGTTTTAAAACTAATCGGGTGATCAACCTGCACTCGCTGGAAAGCACCACGGCAGGGGTCCTCGATGTCAAGATATCCCATAGGTTCGGTTATCTCAATGGTGGTATTTACGATTTGTTTGGCCTGGATGAGTCCTCTGTTCGCCTTGGCGCAGATTATGGAGTGTCTGACCGCCTTACGATTGGGGTGGGAAGGAGCAGCTATGAAAAAACGTACGATGGCTTTATCAAGTACAAACTGCTACGACAAAGCACAGGACTAAAGAACATGCCGGTCACCATGGCTATACTTGGCACGGCAGCCATCACGACCTTGAAATGGGCTGATCCCAACAGGGACAATCTCTTTAGTTCACGAGTTGCCTATACGACTCAATTGATCATAGGCCGTAAATTCAGCAATGGCTTCAGCCTGCAGTTTTCTCCTTCATGGGTGCACCGCAATCTGGTTGCTACCTCAGCGGAGAAAAATGATGTGATAGCACTTGGATTTGCCGGAAGGTTCAAGCTCAATAAACGCCTTTCCTTTAATGCAGAATATATCTATGTACCTCCCGACCAACTAGCGGAGCAGTATACCAATTCACTTTCAATCGGCTTTGATATCGAAACAGGAGGTCACGTCTTCCAACTGCATTTCACCAACAGCACCTCCATGATCGAAAAGGGTTTTATCACCGAAACACTTGGTGAGTGGGGGAAAGGTGAAATCCATTTTGGCTTCAATATATCCAGGGTATTCACCGTGGTGAAGCCCAAATCCTAATCAGCGTTTCCGCAGTTACCATACCATTTACCAGTCCGCAGCAAAATGCTGAGGATTGGTATGTATCCTAACCATAGAGTTTCCCAGGGATGAAGCGGCATATCCGTTGCAGGAGCGCCGTGGTGAGGGTAGTCGAACCATTTGCTCCTGCAACATTGAAAATTCCAAAGTAGATTCTCCGTAGGAATTTCGTTGGGTCTCTGGGTGGTTGCAGGAGCAAACTCCTGCAACGGCTCACCTTTGCTGTCGTTTGGGACAAATCTTAAGCTTTTCAAAAATCTTGTAATTTTGAAACCTTATTTATACCTGCGTTGTATTCAGGGATGACGTTTGACATTATAAAATCTCCTTTAAATCCGGAAACCATGAAAAAATATATCTTTCTCCTCCTCCCCGCAGTTTTTATGTCAGCCCTGTTATCAGCCCAGGTGACTGCAGAAAATCGTGTCATGGTCACTGGCTCACAACCGGCCCTGGTGGTTAAGCTGAAAGGGGCAGATCCCAAATTTGCAGAAGCCGAGTGGAAGGATTACACCAAATCCTACGGAAAAGTGATCAAGGTCAAAGGATCTAAGGAATCAGTCATTGAGGGAATACATGTCAAGGATATTGGTCAGGGCACCTTGCTGAACGTCTATAGCCTTGCCACCCCGTCCGTTGATGGATCAGACATGATCGTATGGTTCAATAGGGGAGGGAGCTACCTGGAATCCAGTGATAAGGAATACGCTACGGCAGAGGAGTTTTTAAAGACATTTGCCATCAAGGTGAATGTAGATATGATTGCATTGGATCTGGAAGAGCAACAGAAAAAACAAAGCAAACTGGAGAACGACCTGACCCGGTTGCAAAAAGTCAATGAAAACCTTCACAAGGACATCACGAATGCTAAGGCAAAAATAGATCAGGCAGAAATTGACATTCCGCTGA
>Ga0073902_10002362_pt1 | contig 9946 bp, 8 predicted proteins | sample KloWWTmeKNB19Kit_FD_66667 | JGI IMG/M metagenome (GOLD analysis project Ga0073902, IMG submission 66667) | Active sludge microbial communities from Klosterneuburg, Austria, studying microevolution and ecology of nitrifiers - Klosterneuburg... | ecosystem: Engineered > WWTP > Aerobic digester >...
GCCTCGGGTGTGTAGCCTTCTGAGATATATTCAGAAACGTCTTTTGCGCCGTCTCGTTTGCTGAGTTTTTTCTTGCCACCTGGCGCCATAACCGGAGGTACATGGGCATAGATAGGTTTTTCCCAGCCAAACGCTTCCCACAGCCAGAGGTGTTTTGGGGTGCTTGCAAGCCATTCGTCGGCTCTGATGACATGGGATACTTCCATAGCTTTGTCGTCGCAGACATTTGCAAAATGATACGTCGGGAATCCATCGCCTTTGATTGCCACGAAATCGTCGACGTCTTTGCTACTCCATGTTTGCAAACCTTTGACAGCGTCCTCCCATATGAACTGCTTATCGCCGGGGATCTCGATGCGAATTACGTGCGGAGTTGTGATATCGCCGTCTAGATTGGCCATTGATTTTCGGTAGATAAAGGCTCGTTTTTCGGCAATGGCAGATGAACGGAGCGCTTCAATTGCTTCGGATGTATTGTAGTCACGATATGCGATACCTTTGCCGAGGAGTTCTTCTATTCGTTCTTGGTAAGTCATAAGCCGATGCGACTGAGTGCATGAACCAAAGGGGCCAGGCTTGTTAGGACCGTAGTCCCAGTCCATACCTAGTGCTTCTATGCTACTCAGGATTTGCTCAGCTGCGCCCTCGACTAGCCTTGCACGGTCGGTATCTTCGAGTCTAATAATAAACTCTCCACCATGTTTTCTTGCCCAAAGCCAGCTAAAGAGTGTGGTTCTTAGGCCACCGATATGAAGCATGCCGGTTGGGCTTGGAGCAAACCGTGTGACAATTTTTTTGGTATTTTCCATAGATGAATATAAGTATAGCTATTTTGATCTGTTGACGCTAGTCGATTACTACAGTGAGCTGGCAATTTGAGCAAGCTGGTCTGGCGAGAAGCCGGTTTTGCCAGTGATGTTGTAGCGCATTCCGCCATCCATCCAGTCGGCACGGTTGTCGTTACTGAGAAATAGCGTAATACCACCCGCCTCATAGGTTTGATACTGGTTGTCACTTACCCTAGCGATGACGTCTTTGAGGCTTTGGACAGTGGTGTCTGCTTTGACTTGGGTAAGAGTAAATGACCTATCGTCTACCCTTGAGTTAAAGCTCATAACTACTTGGCCGGGTGATCGATCTATTTTGGGGCTGATTGCAAAGTTGCTGGGTACACCTTTTGGAATTTTTGCGCTGATACCAGCATCTTTATTTGCCAGAGCTAGCGTAATAGTCGGTAGATTTTGATATGTAATAAAGCCCCCGATAAGTAAAATTGCAAGGCTACTGAGTGCTACGGACTTTAGTTTGTTGCTCTTTAGTTTGCTAGACACTCTTTTGTGTAGAGGTTTTTTCTTAAAAGGTGCACTTGGTTCGTCATTTGCAACTTTTGATAGCTGAGAGTCTACAAACTTAGAGGCCGCCGAAGATTTTGGCACTGCTTGCAAAGTAGGTGCAGACGAAGCCGACGGCTGTTGGGCTACTCTGGGTGTAGAGGGTGCATGCACAGGCATGTTGTGGACGACGGTTGGTTGTAGTTTGGCGTTTTGATGGGCGCTGATATCTGTAAAGCGACTGACTTGATTGCTCGTGGGAGTGGCCAGTGCTTTGTTGAGCCGGATATCGCTAGACGCAGATGATGTATAGCTCATTGAACGAGCAATTGGGCTAGGGCTTCCAGTTACCGCAGGTTGAGCTATGCCTGGTTTTTTGACTATGTTACGCATCAGGGTTTTTGCTTTTTTACTTCGCCCGGCATGGACGACGCTAATATCTTGTACCCGGCGTTGCTTGGACAGTTCTTCTTTGGTGCGAGGCACTAAAATAGTAGGTTTTTGGGGTTTTGGAGCAAGAGGTTTTAACTCACCAGATACGATACCGTCAATATTGCCGTTTTGATTGACGCGTGGGGTATGTTGGGCAGACGGAACTACTACTACTCGGCCGGTTGTAGCGTCATACTTCGTACCGTTGATTACTATTACTGATTGCCCCATTGAAAATGTTTACCCTTGGTTTATATTGCCCGCCGTAGGATTTTATTTTTTATTATCATATGTAATTGTAGCTTGTTTTTTAGAGGTATGCAAGAAGGGCCATTTCCTGCTATAATTTCGTCTAGTGGGTTAAAAAACAAAAAAGCACTTTGAACAAACTATCCAATGGAATTCCTCACTACTAAGCAAAAGAAGAAAAAAGCCCAAAGACTGTACTTTGGGTATGTTTTGTTGTCTATTTTAGTCCTACTGGCCACCTATGTGCTCATCTCAACGGCTCTTGGATTTGAGATTTTTTCTAGCAAGGGAGAAGTAGTGCAAAATGGCCTTCTTTTCGTCGATAGCCGTCCCGATGGTGCAGATATATATATGAACGGCAAAAAAGAATCAGACCGAACAAATTCTAAATTTACTGTGCCTGAAGCAGAGTACGCCATACAACTAAAGAAAGCAGGATTTCGTGACTGGGAAGGCACTGTATCGCTCATGGGTGGTACGGTCGAGTTCCTTACATATCCGCGTCTTATGCCGGTCGTGCCCAAACTAATCACCTCTCGCGTTGTTTCGTCCCCTCCTGCAACAATGCAGAGTCGTGATAAACGATGGGTCGCTAGTTACTTTACACAGTCTCCGACAACAATCGAAATAGCTGATCTAGACAACCCTCTTGATCCGATAGTTACGGTGGCAGTTCCGCCTGCCATAACGGCTGGAAAGTCGATACTTTCACTGAAATTTATCGAATGGGCTGGCGATAATGAGCATTTTATGGTTGCCCTAGAATTGTCAGATACATCAGTCACGCAGTATGTGGTTATGCATCGTTTGAAGCCAGATCAAATCATAAATGTTACGGCACTATACAATCTTGCGAACGGCGATACAGTTGGATTTTGGGACGGTAAAAAAGATCGAGTTTACATACGTCAGGCGAGCGGAACAATATTGGTCGGTAATCTGAAGGACAACTCCCTTGCTTCACAACCTCTGTTTACTGATTTGACTGTTGAATTTTTCCCGATTAGTAAGGAGCGAGCGATCTACACTACAAAAGCAGGTGCAGATACCGTTGTGAGGTACTATAGCGATCAGAAAACTTTTGCCATTACTACGATGAAAGACCCGTCTAAGCCAGTCATCGCGAAGTCTTTTGGATTTAACCGTAATGATTATATTTTGCTGGCCGGAGAAGGCTTTGAGAAAACGATGATATATAAAAATTTCGAAAATGCCGTGACCAGTTCAGTCACTGGCCGAGTCGCTCCATTTTTCATTTTTCCGGCACAAAGTATAATTGCTGATGCATCAAGAAGCAACAGATTCGTACTAGGTTCTGACGGTGTAAATGCGCAGGTTTATGATATTGAGCAAAAAGAGCTGTTTCGCTACGAGCTTCCCGCATCGCGCCCTGCGGACATTGGCTGGTTTGACGATGCAAGGCTTTACAGTATAGGGACAGACCAAAAGTTGAGCGTTTTTGACTTTACCGGCAGAAATGTCTATGAAATAGCCATGCCTACGTTTGGAAAACCGCATGTGAACACTGCTGTTAACAAGGTGCTTTACGTAACAAAAACCGAAGCGTCCTATACGGCTAATATCGTTGATATCGAATCACCTACCGAATAAGCTATAGCCCAAATAGTCGGCTGAGAAGTGACGGAGCGTTTGATGGAATTTCTTTTGCTTGATCTGTTTCGCTTGGCTTCGCAACGGCTGATGCCACGTTGCCTGTTGGGCTTGGGCTGATCTGTTCTCCGACTATTATCAAACGGTTATTGGCCGTTCCAGGTGGGTCGCAGGTGATTAGAGTCGAAACGGCTGGCTTGCCTTCGGGTTGTCGATATAAAACGCTTACCTCAGTAGGTTTGACGACTTCGCGGATTATTACCCTGTAGACGTACTGTACGCCGTTGTAGTTAATTGCATAAGTATCCCCTACTTCGAGTTGGTGAAGCCTGACAAATACAAATTTATGGGCACCACGGTTAAATAAGTTGCTAGATGAATGGCCAAATACTACGAAGTTACCGAGCTCGCCAGGGTTCGGTGTGCCCGGGTATTGGACTACACCAAGTTCTAGGGCTTCTTGTAGGACTTTCTCGGCATTGTCGCTTACACTCGTAACTATTGGTGCCTCTAGGTTCAGCTTGGGGATAATTATTTTAGTTTCAGGTCCTACTTTTGAGCCGTCTGTTATGAGTGGTGCAGCGGCTACGCTCTTAGTGGGTTGGATAAACGGCGTGATGAACCGTTCATTATTTGTGATGAAAAACAGTACTCCAGTAATGAGGCTAGCAAACGCTAGTGAAAAAGCGACGGATTTGATGTGATGTTTGGCTTTTAGTTTGCCATTTGCATTGACGGTATTTAATAGCTTTTTGTGGAGTTCAGACATGCTTTGAGTATGTTTCTCGGGGGTCTGCGTATTTAATACCGGCAGATCTGTAACTACTGTGCTAGGTTCTAATGGTTTGCTTTGGGCTGGTGCTTTGGCGTGTTGTTCGTAAAATTCCTGCCATACTTCGTGTTTTTCAGCATCGCCTAGGCTTTGGTAGTATTCGTGCCAGGAGGTTTGTATGTCAACAAGACTCTTGTTGCTCTGCATCAATGATTCCATGAATTCCTGATGTTTGCTTCTGGGACCTAACGACGCTATTTCTTTTTCTTCTTCGATTGCAGATGGTTCGTCGAAGTATATTGCCTGTAATTTGGCGCGCACTAAATTTACCGCCGGATTATCATCCGGACCAACACCAATAACTTCCTGCCCACCTGTATCTGTGCTCATGCTAGTTCTAATTATAGCAATAACTAGTCTGAATGTTTTTATACTTCTTGGTGTCGCTATGGCGGACTTGAACCCGAAGAGTGCCAGTGGCACTATGAGTTTACGCTACACAGACCCTCATGTTCGTAAGCTTTTCTATTACGGTTGGAATATCCACTTTTACAGACGTTGAGATTTGATGAATCAAATCGATCACGAGGTTGGTCACATCTTGCGACCCCGAAACTTTCTTACTACAGCATAGCTGTAATCAGTAAGGTTTCCTTGCAATCTGCCACTGGCAGATATCACTCACAGGATTTTGCCCGGCCTACGAAGTAATATTATGTTCGTGTTGAGTATAAGTGGTGCCGCGGGTGGGACTTGAACCCACAATCCCGAAAGAACGCGATTTTGAGTCGCGCGCGTATACCAATTCCGCCACCGCGGCATCAGCTAGACTCGTTGTCGAACAAATTTTGAAGGTACTACGTCGGAGTGGGCAGTCCGGCGTGTCTACCAATTCCACCAGGGCGGCTTCAAGATGTATAAATGAACATACCCACCTCTACTAAAATTCGAGTACCGGAGTTGGGAGTGTTGCGGTATTACTATACCATGGCTTTATTGACGCCCCAATCCTACTCCCGAAGTTATTCACTTTTGATGCCAAAAATGTAGCGCGTCTATCAATGTAGCTTTGGGGTGCACCGTCTGGTAGTCCCAGTAAACCAAGCGTTACACTGCCTAATCGTCTCTCAGTTTCGCTTCCCTGTTGCTCGAACGAGTAGATATCTGGTCGATGGATTACGGCAACTTTGACTGCTTCTCCTTTTAAAGTTTCTTTGGGTGAATGTACTTTTATCGGGACTGCAAAGCCAGTGGATGGAAACATGCAGATAAGATCGGTATTTATCTGGTCGACTGGATGCCGAAAGTGCCCATAGTGGAGTCTCTGACTTGCTGAAATTGGCCAGGCAGCTTTCAAATTGCCATTTTTACAGGCTAGCCATAAGATCATCAGCGCTTCCGCACGAAGAATAATGCCTTTTAACGCGAATTGTTCATCCAGGTCGCTACTATCATTTAGCGCTTCGTACCCCTGGTAGGTAGATTGGGCCAGGTAAATGATTTTGTCACCTACATTTTTTATACCACGCTGTGGTGCTTCTGTCTTGTTAGCTAATAACTCACCCAGCACCTGGTGGTTGATGAACTCCATTGTGAGCGCAATGCTTTGGGCGACTGCGCTCGTTGTGTAGTCTGTAAGTGTTGGAGAAGAACTATGCATAACTTGCTCCGTATCGGATACTGTTAACCCTGCAGATAACCTATGTAGGTTATCGATTCTTCTCGCCTCTCTATTATATCTTCGAGTAGCATCGTCAAGGAACTTCTTTTTGTCTTTATGGTGGGGTGGCAATTCCCAAGATGTAAATAGGTCCATGAACGCGACCTCTAAATCCCCACCCATAACTGCTGACATGGCGTGAGCTGTGTTCTGCTCTAAAAGTCTTTGGTATTGTGCTGGATGGTTGATGACTGCTTCGCTATAACTAAAAAATTCACCGTATGCTTGGGATATTTCTTCGATCGTACCAGTGCATTCTAGCCACTTTTTGTATAAATAGGTGAGCTTTTCGATTGGGTCTTCGGGGACTGGCTTGACCACATTAATTAGTGTGTCCAGGCTCGTCGGTACGCCACGGCGTAAGACTTCGCCGACTGAGTATCCATGAGTAGGTGTTTTTGTCGATTGCATGGCTCATATCATAGTCCGTCAACGGTGGTATATGCAAGCTAGAGCGTGATCGAATGGGTCATTGCTTCAAATATTTTGCTGGGGTTTTGGACGACAGATACGGCCACCTCGCTTGCTGTATCGAGTCGCCAGATGTCTTTGTCGTCAATCGAAGGCGTAGTTGACACTTGCCCTCCGTATGCTACGACGTAAGTTTCTTCGAATTTTGTGATTATACCTAGCGATTTGCCAAGAGTTAATTCGTGCAAGGCTTCGACAAGTTTGCTAAGAGGCATTGTAAAAGTTAGAGGAGTGGCAAATTTACTATGGGTTAGCATTTTTTGTAGCTGTGAAAAGCTTGGGACGATGATGGTATTTCCCCTGGCGAGTAGTGTGGATGGCCGTTCCATATAATAGTCGAGCGCGTCTTTAGTAATTACCAATATAGATTTAATTGATGCAATGATTCCGTCGAGCATGACGGCCGTTTCGCTATTGCGCCCTAAATCACCAGGCAGGAGTAATCCGTCTGCCCATAATGCATTTTGGAGCACTATTTCCTTGCTGTCGCGAGCGAAACTCCCGCTAGGCGTTGATGGGCAAAATACAGCATCGGTCCAAAAGGCGTGGAGTGTACGTTTGAGTGACTCTGGAAGAAGTATACGTGTGTAACCAATACCAGAAGCCTGAGCCACCTCAAATGCCTTGGCGGGCGATGCAAAGCCGTGTAAGTTGCCACCGATAATCAGTAGCTTACCGGCTAAATCTTTTCGCTCTGGTTTGTCCCACGACAAATCTGGGTAAAGTGGCTTATCGATAGTTTGTTTGTGCCAGTAGTCCATGTGCGGAAGTATAAAGTATAAAGGTGTAAGTATAAAGACTGCGTCGGTCTATAGCTCGACAACTATTGACACCGGGCAGTGGTCGCTTCCCATTGAGTCTGGGTGTATGTCCGAAGCGACGACTTTGTCCATAATAGACTTGCTGGCCATCCAGTAGTCGATACGCCATCCGACGTTCCGTTCACGTGCACCACCCCATGCAGTCCACCAGGTATACATCTCGGCCTTATCAGGGAAAAAACTTCGTAGTGTGTCCACAAACCCTGCAGAGATCATCTTGTCGAAGCCTTCACGTTCTTCTACGGTAAACCCGTGTTTGCCGACATTTTCTTTTGGGCGGGCTAGGTCGATTTCTTTGTGAGCGACGTTGAAGTCACCGCAAAATAGTACTGGAGCTTCTTTTTCAAGCTCCTGCACGTGCATTAAAAATGCCGGGTCCCAAACTTTGTGGCGTAGTTCGAGTCGTTCGAGTTTGTCTTTGCTATTAGGCGTGTAAACGGTGACGACCCAAAAGTCGGGAAATCTTGCACTGAGTACCCTGCCCTCTTTGCTCGGGTCTCCAAAGTTATCTGAGAAATTAAACTTTGACATTACTGTATCGGAAAAACCGTTACGGATTTCGAGTGGTTGAGTTTTGCTGAAAATTGCTGTGCCGGAGTAGCCTTTTTTCTCGGCGCTGTGCCAGTATTCGTTGTACTGTGGCATGTCTACTGGTGACTGCTCGGGCTGGGCTTTTGTTTCTTGTAAGCATAAAATGTCCGGGTCGTGCTCGGCAATAAACTGCTGAAATAAGCCCTTGTTCCATACTGCCCGAATCCCATTTACATTCCACGAGTAAAGCTTCATTTGAATAGTATATCAATGATTGTAGAAATAAGTCCTTGCCTTTGAGGTGGGTCAAAGTTGTGGTTCCCGGGGAGTTCCAATAGATCTATCCCCTGATTGTTGGATAGTAGTGTGTAGTTTTCGGTGTGTCTTAGTACGTCTTCGTCTATAGCCCGCACGACAGTTAGCTGGCACTTCTTTCCGTAGTTTTGTAAAGCCGAAACTGGGTCGATTGATTCGGCCTCGTCCCAGAATTTGTCACTGACATGTGTTATTGTCCCATCTTTTCTGGGGATAACTAATATGTCTTGTTCGTCACGATATGCGCCCGGATACTGAGTAAAATATGTTCTGCCCGATGACTTAGACACCGGTGGTGCAAGCAGTACTGCACCGCTAACGAGCGGGTCGCCAAGAAGAGCTACTGTGATAGCCCCCATTGAGTGGCCGACAATATATATATTTAGACTTATTTCACGGGCCATAGCTATAACGGATTTTAGTGCGATAACTTGCTCGGAATAGGAGCGCAGGTATACGTTGTCACCATCTACTACGTTGAAATCGAACAGCGCATAACCAAACTTATCTGGGAGCGATGAGGCAATATCCGTAAACAAACCTCTACTGTCTCGCTTGACTCCAAAGCCATGACTAAAAATGATCATAGGTGATCCAGATCGTATTTCTCCTTGGATTGTGCCTAGGCCCGTATCAATACTAAACATTTTGCCAGTTAATAACTGAGTTCCCATATCCATATCTTGAGTTTACAGCAAATTCTAGCAAGTACTAATGGATCTTTCAAATGGCATATCCGGGTCAATGAAATAGATGATATCTTTATCGTTTTTGTGACTTTGTCTTCGACATAATGCTAGGTGGTTGGTCGTAACTTGCCGTACACCGTCCAGGGATGGCCCTCTTGCAGGTAGCAACACTAAATGATCGGCTGGGGATACTTCTACTCTCTGGAGCCCAGTGTATAATTTTCTATGTCCTGGGATATGCATCCGTTTAGGATATATGGCAGACCAGAATTGTGCCGGATGTCCGCATTGTTTTAGCATGGCTTGTAGATAGACTAGTTCTTCGTGGGGAAGTGACCCAGTTAACGCACATAGCCTCACAAGTTCTTTCGTATCAAGTTCGTCTTGAAACAGGTGGTCGATTATTGAACTAACCAAGTGGCCATCCGGTAGTTCACTATAAAGTGCAAACGCTTTGCATTTATTTACAGGAGTCCAGATAATTGTCTCATCTTCGTAACTACAAGTAAGCGCCCCAACTATGTATGGAGTCTCTGGGTGGCCTTCCTCCAAGAGCGCTTCGAAACTAAGAAGATCACCTGCCGTTGTGTTATAAAAAATGGAATCACTTATCAGAAAGCCACCACTCAGGACCCTAGCTAAGCCCATGCCTTCGCCTTCAAGTGCGACACCCAAGCCAACCGCCCCAATGCTCCTAGCATACTGGTTAAGCATTACTGTACCGGGCATATCGCCTTTCCTGTTTACTCTATATTCGTGCTTACGAGCTTCTGCAAATGCTTCTAACAGCGGTGATGTCATAGGATGAACAGTATACGCCGGACGAAGGTTTGATACAAAAGCGGAATTAAATCAGTAAATTAGCGAGATTTTAGCTCTCGTTTGATATCTCGAGCTACGTCACGCGGATTCTATGCCTGACGTTTGTACGCATTTTCGCAGGGCATGCTACGGACTCTTTTGATTGGCATGCTCTGGCAAATGATATATTCTCGCGAGACCGC
>Ga0073902_10002367_pt1 | contig 9942 bp, 10 predicted proteins | sample KloWWTmeKNB19Kit_FD_66667 | JGI IMG/M metagenome (GOLD analysis project Ga0073902, IMG submission 66667) | Active sludge microbial communities from Klosterneuburg, Austria, studying microevolution and ecology of nitrifiers - Klosterneuburg... | ecosystem: Engineered > WWTP > Aerobic digester >...
GAGTAATTAAAGAAATTAAGGCATAAAAATTGTATAATTACTTTTAAATATTTATATATGAAACGCATCTCTTATCTATTGCTTTTTATTATCATGATTTCTTTTTCAGGCTGCTCTGTAGTACAAGGTATATTTAAAGCTGGTATGTGGTGGGCCTTTATTCTCATTTTTGGGTTTGTGTTTATAGTGGGCTGGATATTTCTTAAGTCAAGAAAAAAATAATTAATTAACAACAGGCTTTCGTTACTTCGTTAAAAATTTCTGGACACTCTCACACATATTGCTCTTGGTGCCTGCATGGGAGAAGCCCTCGCTGTGAAAAAACTTGGGAAAAAAGCTATGCTGCTTGGCATTATTGCTCATAGTCTTCCCGATATAGATTTTGTCGCTTCTTTTTGGCTTCCAACTGCTGATAGTTTGCTGGCGCATAGAGGCATTTCTCATTCTATTTTATTTGTTTTGCTGGTAAGCCCAATGCTTGCCTGGATAAGTAAAAGAATATTTAAAGAGGCTCAAATTTCTTTTATCCGCTGGACCTTTTTTTATTTTGTATGTATATCCATGCATATTATTCTCGATGCGTTTAATAATTATGGAGTAGGTTGGTTTGAACCTTTTACTAACCAAAGGATTGCTTTTAATATTATTTATGTCCTAGACCCATTTTTTTCAATTGTACCAATCATCGCGGCCATTGTACTTCTAGTAATAAAACAGGATAGATACATTCGAAAATTCTGGTGGAAGGCAGGCCTAATTTTTAGTTTGGTGTATCTGATTTATTGTTCCTATAATAAAATGCTTATTGATGAAAAAGTAAAAAATGCATTAGATACCGATCAACTGGTTGCCAATAGAATTTTAACTACACCGGCACCGTTACAAAACTGGCTTTGGTTTGTAGCAGCAGAAGTTAATGATGGTTATTATGCCGGCTATGTTTCTGTATTTAATAAGAAATTAAAAAAGCAGTTTACATTTTTTCCCAGGAACGACAGTTTGTTAAGTTTGTTGCCCGATAATTCCGAAGCAGAAAAACTGATAAAGTTTTCGCAGGGTTATTACACGGTAGAAAAATCGGGGGACACCATATTAATCAATGATCTTCGGTTTGGACAGGTAACAGGGTGGGAAGATCCTTTTCAACGATTTGCTTTTTACTATTATCTACAGCCAGCAGTGGATAATGCTTTGGTAGTGCAGCGAGGTAGATTTGCTAATTGGAATAAAAGAACATTCCGCTCTTTTATACGGAGCATAAAGGAAAATTAATTAAAGAACCGGTGAAAACAACCGGGCAATTTTCTCCGGTAACTGAGCATACCAGGGTCGAGACAACCAGGCTTTTTTATCTATTTGCTCAGCATTTTTCAAGTCTTCAAAAAATGTATTGCGCATTTCTTCGGCAACAGACTGATCGTAAACCAATGCATTTACTTCAAAGTTGAATTCAAAACTCCGATAATCCATATTAGCAGTTCCTACTATTGTAAGCATTGAATCGGCCACCATTGTTTTGGCATGAACAAATCCTTTTTTGTAAAAATATATTTCAACACCTGCTTGTAGTAACTTGGCATAATATGATTTTGAAGCTGCATTTACAATTTTTGAATCACTGATACCAGGAACTAGCAGCTTTACAGATAAACCACTTAATGCTGCAACATTTAAAGCATTAATAATGCCATCGCCAGGAATAAAATAAGGAGTGGTTATTAATATTTCTTTTTTAGCAAGATAGATGGCTTGTAGGATTGAGTATAATATGGACGGTAAAATGGAATCGGGTCCGCTTGCAGCAATTTGAACAAAACTGTTTTCAGTTGTCTTTTTCGGAATTTTAAAATAACTTTCTTTTGTTTCCAGTTCTTCATCGCAGCAAAATTTCCAGTCTGTAATAAACAGGTATTGAAGATAATAAACTGCAGGCCCATCAATCCGAAGATGTGTATCTCTCCAAAATAGTTTATTCTTATTGTTGTTGATGTATTTATCTGATACATTAATACCTCCTACAAATCCAGTCTGCCCATCAATTACTACAATTTTCCTGTGATTGCGATAATTGAAACGATTGGCGAGTAAATAAAATCTCACTTTATGGAATGGTAATACTTTTGCTCCTGCTTCCTGCATCCTTTTTTCAGTTGCCATTTTAATAGTAGGACTTCCAAAATCATCATAAATAAAACGTACTTCAACCCCCTCTTTTGCTTTTTGAATTAATAATTCAATAATTTCAGTGCCAATATCATCATACTCGTAAATGTAATACTCAATATGAATATGGTGAGTTGCATTGCGGATAGCCTCTATAAGGTTGGGAAATTTTTCTTCTCCATTTTTCAACAATGTTACTTTGTTATTTTTTGTTAGTGGGCTGCCGAGATCCCGCATCAACATGGAAGCCAATTCTGCGTTTTGTTGAACCGATTCATCAAGTCTGGAAATAGAACTTTCATTATATTGAACAATTCCATTTTTGAGATAATCCAGTATTTTACCGTCCTGAAGTGTCTTTTTATTATACTTTCTTTTCTTCCAGTAATTTATTCCAAAAGTAAGATAGAAGATTATGCCGATTACAGGGATGAATATGGCAAATAGAAGATAGGCTAAAGCTTTGGCGGAGTAGTTAATTGAGATTACAATTTGTACACAAACAAATACTAAAAGGATAAAATAAAATAGTGATATTAAAATAAGTAAACTCATTTGGAATTAAGGAAGTTACAGTCCCTTCATAAAATTACTAATAATAGAATTATCGAAGAATAGGGCTGGTAAATACAGCAAAAGCTTAATTTTCTACTTTTTCTTTTCTTGTAACAACAATGACTTTTTGGGCTCAGGCACATTCTCATATTCAAAAGGACAATGTAAACAACCATTGCCGCAACAATAACCTTTGTCCAGATGATACTTTTCTGTAAGCACCACGTAGCCATCGGCATTTATATAATAATCTATTTTTTCAATTAGTTCATTCATCTTCCTTCAGTAATTGTTTTAGCTCTTCGTCTTTTTCTTTTCCGGGTAGCTGCTTTGGTAACGAAAAGCATACATAATGAATACGGTTGCTGCCAGCTATATCTAATGATTCGTAATGTGTTTTTATTTTTAGTTCTTCACTTATATTTTCCTGTTGATACACATTGTCTGTGTCAGTATGTACTATACAGCCGTATAATTCAATAACCACTTTAGTGAATTGATATAAATCTGGGCTATCAGTTTTTAAATGTATTAAACCATTGGGAACAAGAAATTGTTCATATAAACGTAAAAACTTTGGATGAGTGAGTCTTTTTTTTGCTTTCGATTTCCGAAGTTGCGGATCTGGGAAAGTGATCCAGATTTCAGCCACTTCGTTTTGCGAAAAGTATTCAGCAACCTGATCAATTTTTGTTCTTAGAAAAGCTACATTGCTTAAATTATTTTGCAATGCCTTTTTTGCCCCCACCCAAATGCGGTTTCCTTTCAAATCAATGCCGATGAAATTTCTTTCGGGATACAACTGACCAAGGCCAACTGCATATTCGCCTTTGCCACAGGCAAGCTCCAATGTAATAGAATTTGTATTTGTAAAATGGGAATGCCAATTTCCAGCAATATCTTTTGGATACTGCAAAACATTAGGAAACGTTTCTATTTCTGCAAAGCGTACTAGTTTTTTCTGGCCCATGGCGGGCAAAGTTATACTAAATTGAAGCCATATGCTTTCCCATAGAAAAGCTTTCAATAATAGTAAGCGTATAATACCGACATTAAAAACATTTTAAATAACGTACTGTTTATTATCGGTATTAAATTTTTACTTGCAGTCCTATGCCAAATACTGATTTTACTTGCAAGGCAGGAGAAGTTCCAAGTGGACCAAAGAGTTCAACATCGTCATCATAAATCATATCAAGGTTCCAACTAAGTGCTATTACCTTACCCAATTTTGCCGTAAGCACATTGGTCATGTATAAATCCACATTGGAAGGATTTTGCTGATAGTTGGAGAAAAGGTCTACTCTACCACGATAGGAAATAAACTTATTGAATGATTTGTTGTAACTCAATGTTGCAAATGAACCCAACTGGTTCATACTTTTTTTGCCAGGAGTAACACCATAATCCCCTCTAGCAGATAATGAATCATCCATTACAATTATCCAACGAGAAGTGATGGGTGAAACGAAAGCCGTAAAACCTTTTATGGGTTTATATTCTAACCCTTGACTTATTAATGCATAAGCAGGCGAAAGAAAATCAGACGCAAAATTCTTTGTAAAATTTCCCTTCGTTGTTTCTGTATAAGAGTAACCCTTTATGGCTTGTGAACGAAAATTAATCAATGAAGTGAGATTCAATTTAGGGTTTAATGCATATCCATATTTAGAGATCAGATCAATACGGTCGTCATTTTTTCTACTTCCAAGACTGGTGGTATTGATGTACCCGAAATTAGCATTCAGCGCATTGTCCCAGCTTGATTTATCTTTTTTGTAAAAAGCATAAAGATTAAGTGAGGTAGAAAGAGAAAATGAAAAATCATCGCCACCTGCAGCCCAATTGCTCTGACTTCCCTGTCCGGCACTTATGGAATAGATCGCTCCTGACTTCCAGTTATTAATAGTGGTGTCGGGAATGTCTTTTTTAATTGTTCTTACAGACTCGCTTTGCAACTTTTGAATACTTAGATCCTGAGAGAATGATTGAGTGGCAATAATTGTAACTAAAAGAAATCCAGTGATTTTTTTCATAATAGTGGTTCAGTTTAAAAATGAAAAATCAACAGGGGTTGGGATTAAGAAGTTGCTAAATTAACACATCAATACAAAAAAATGAAACACTATTTTATTTTAAATGATATGTTAAAAGAAAAGCCTTTCTCCAATAAAGAAAGGCTTTTCTTTAACAAATGTTAGTTAGAATTTTACGAGTAAGCCAATACCAACGATTGATTTTACCTGTAATCCGGGAGAAGTTTTAGTTGGTCCGAATAAACGTACATCATCATCATAAATAAGATCAACACCCCATGTAGCCGAAATTACTTTTGAAATTTTTGCATTTAATGTGTTTGACATAAAGACATCAACATTCTTGGGATTTCTTCTGTAATTGGAGAATAGATCAAGTCTTCCTTTATAGGTAATATTCTTACTGATTTCTTTCAAATAATTTATTGTAGCAAATGCACCAAATTCAAAATTTGATTTCTCTCCGGGTGTAACACCATAAGCTCCTTTGTTTGACAAGGCAGTGTCTCTTACAATTACCCAACGGGCAGTAATGGGTGAAAAGAAAATTGAAAGATCTTTTGTTGGCTTATAATCAAGACCAACACTTAATAGCAAATAACCAGGCGACATAAAATTGGAAGATAAAGATTGCACATTATCAGAAAAAGTGTAGCCTTTAAAAAACTGCGAACGTAAGTTAACAAGACCGGCAAGGTTTAATTTAGGTTTTAATGCATATCCATATTTAGATAAAAGATCGAAGCGATCATCATTTTTGCGGCTACCCAAACTAGTTGTATTCACATAACCAAGGTTGAAATCAAATGTGTTGTCCCAGCTATGTTTATCTTTTTTGTAAAAAGCATATAAGCTAAGTAATGAATTTACAGATAACGAAAAATCATCACCACCAGCAGCCCAGTTTGATAAGGAGCCTTGTGAAATATTAAGGCCATAGATTCCGCCTTTTTTCCAGGTTTTAGTACTTGTGTCAGCAGCATCTTTTTTAATTGACTTGCCTGCATCTTTCTGTAAGTCTTTTACTGTTCCATCTTGTGCAGCAACGGAGATACTGATAATTGTAAAAAGAGAGAAAATCAATTTCTTCATATCTAGTAATTTTTGTGCAAATGTAGATACTATGAGGTTTTTTGGAGAGCTGATATAAAAAAAGCCTCCCGAATTTAATCAGAAGGCTTAATTAGCTGTAGGGGGAGGGATCGAACCTCCACGGAGCAGTTAGTTGTAGCACAAAGTTCGGTGGTCGACCCCGGTCGTTCCAGTATTACTACCAAAACGGCTCTATGCTATATTTATCCTGTTACCTCCACCCCCGAGACAAGAGGGCATGTCTGCCATGCTTACGCAATTTCATCACCCCACAGTGTATGTGTTGTTATTTTAAGAACTTGATGGAACAAATATAGGGTGATTTGCCGATTCATTCCAAATTTTCTAATAATTATTTTAAAATTATAGAAATTATTCAAATAATTACTTACTATTGTAAATAATATCTAAAAACTATAATCAAAATGGCTGCCAAATTAAATCTTGATAAACTCGATCTTCAGATCATTCACCATATGATGGAGAATGCGGAGATCTCTTATGCCGACCTTGGAAAGAAACTGTTTGTTTCGGGTGGCACTATTCATGTTCGTATCAAAAAACTTCAAGAAGCAGGAGTCGTCAAAGGTACAAGGTTGAAGGCGGATATGAAACATCTGGGATATGATGTGATTGCTTTTATCGGAATTTATTTAAAGGAAAGTTCGTTGTATGATTCTGTTGCCAAGGATCTGCAAAAAATTCCGGAGATAGTACGACTTAATTATACAACAGGAAACTACAGCATGTTTGCTGAAATAGTTTGTAAAGATATTTCGGAGCTACGCCATGTACTGCATGATCAGTTACAGAAAATAAAAGGAATTGAAAGAACAGAGACTTTTATTTCATTAGATGAAAGCTTTAGCAGAAATGTGAAAGTGATGTAGAGCCCCCTAAATCCCCCGCAGGGGGACTTGCAAAGACTCCGTAAAATTGATGACGAATTTCGTAGAAGAAATGTTTGAATGCTTACTGTTAGATTCTTCCTCTCACATTCAAGGCATCTCTCAATCCATTACCTAATAAATTAAAGGCAAGTACTAACAACATAATAGCAAAGCCCGGTGCCAATGCAAGCATCGGGTTTTGTGTAATAATGAAATTATAATTCTCTTTTATCATCAAGCCCCAGCTTGGTTGCGGTGGCTGAACACCGATTCCCAAAAAGCTAAGACCTGCTTCTATTACAATAGCTGATGCAAAATTAGCAGCAGCAATTACCATTACCGGTCCCATAATGTTGGGCCAGATATGACGGACGATTATTCTGAAATTGGAAAAGCCTAAAGCTCTTGTTGCTTCTACATATTCTAGTTCTCTTACTCCAAGCACCTGTCCTCTTACTAATCTTGCTACATTCACCCACATGGTTAATCCAATGGCAATAAATATTTGCCAGAAACCTTTTCCTAGTGCTAATGTGATTGCAAATACTAATAATAAAGTTGGAATACTCCAGATAACATTGATGAACCACATAATAATATCATCTGTTCGGCCACGAAAAAACCCGGCCAGCGAACCTAAAAGCAAACCAATACTCAATGAAATGATTACTGTGATAAGTCCGACGCTTAAACTTACTCTTGTGCCAACAATGATCCTACTAAATATATCTCTTCCATATTTGTCTGTACCCAACCAGAATTTTCTTGTAATTACAGGAGTTGCTGCTGTTTGTGAGCTATGATAAGCTTTTCGTTCACTTAATCCATCATCAATATATTTTTGAACGATGATGCTGTCGCCTTTTTGCTGATGACTTATTATTGGTATATAATAATAAACATCTTCTTTACCAGAAGCTAATTGAGAAAAGAAAGCTGGGGTAAAAACATCTTTGTCTTTTTTTACTTTAATGAAACTTTGTTTGTAGCCTGGTTTCTCTCCACCGATTTCTAAAATGATTCGATTAGAATAAGGTGATGGGTCAGGTGCAATAAAATAAGCAAAGATGGCAACGAGAACAGCCAAAAAAATAACAACCAATCCAAAGACAGCGCCTTTGTTTTTTTTCAACCGCCGCCATGCTGCTGACTGGAAAGAAATGGATTGATTCATTGCGGAAAGTTAGGCTAAGAGGTTAAAAGAGAAAAATGAGAAAAAGAGTTGTGTCATTTCTTTAAATGTTTTTAAGTTCTGTCTTTTCAAGATAATCAAAATTAAAGTTCATTCTCATTGTCTCTTTTTCTCCTTATCCCTCACTCTTAGCTTACCCTTCTCCCTTTCCATTCATACTTGCCAAACTGACCGAACAAACCGGAAAGAATAGTGTATATGATATGCAAAGGCTGAAAAAATAAAAAGTATTTCAACAACGATTTTTTATTAAAGAAAGATGCAACACTATAAACAAATGGAAATTCAACCATTGTTTTTGCAAGCCATAATCCAAGCAGAAAAATCCAATACATAGAGCAGAAGAAACCTACAACACTAAGAACAAGAAATGAAAGATTCAATAAATAAACAAGTAATAATACAACAATTATTCTTTTATCACCATAACTTTTTGCTTTACTTGCCCAACGTATTCGTTGATTAAAAAATGCTTTCCATGTTTTCATCGGTTGGGTGGAAACGATAGCTTCTTTTGATTTCAGGTAATGCACTTTATCTGGATACTGTTTCCATATTTTATGCATTAACAGCATATCATCTCCAGAAGCGATATTGTCGATGCCCTGAAAACCGTTTACTTCTTGAAAGGCTTTTTTCTCATAAGCAAGATTGGCGCCATTACACATTGAATGAGCATTTTTATAAACAGAAGCTCCGGTGATGCCTTGTAAGACTAAAAAATCCAATGTTTGAAAAATCTGTAGCAACGAATTATTGTTTTCTAAAACAACAGGTGCTGCAATAAATGCAGATTGCTTTTCTGTTTTGAAAGCAGCGATAGTTGTTAACCAATTATTTCCTGGCAAGCAATCAGCATCGGTTGTAACAATCAAATCTCCCGTAGCAGCAGCTATCCCCGTTTCAATTGCTTTCTTTTTATAGGAATTGATATTGTCTTCTTTTAATTGTATCAACTTCACCGACGGAAACTGCTGAACAATAGCTGCTGTACCATCTGTTGAATGATCGTCTACTACAATTACTTCAAATAACTCAGTAGGATAAGTTTGATTTTGCAAAGCTTGGAACAACTGGCCAATATTCTTTTCTTCATTTCTTGCAGGAATAATTATGCTGATGGTTGTACTCGCTGTTGTGTTTAATGGAATAAAATCAGAAATTGCTTTCCAGCTTTGCCAATAGTAGGCTATTAACAAGCTGTACAAGACGAATAATAATATAATCAGGATGAACAGAATAATTTCAGGGTTTATTACTGCCCTAAATTAGGAAGATTAAAACCAAAATAGAATAACTTACTTTAAAACAAAATTTAGCTCGGGGTTAAACAGATAAATGGAGTTTAGTTAAGATGTAGATTTCTAAAAAGTGTAGTTACATTTGATGAAGTAATCTTTAATTCAAAATACTACTTAATGAAATATTACATTTCTATTATAATTCTATTACTTGGTCACATATCTTTCTGCCAAATAAACACATCTTCGGATGTTATTGCTTTGGCGAAAAGTGCAATTGCCCACCCAATCTCAAAATTCAACAGCTCAATTATTTGTGCTGAAACAGAAGGATTAACAAATAAACCTATAGATAGTGCGAAATGCAGTTGTTTTCGATATACACCAATTGATAGTTTTCCATTTATGATATCTACTGTAAAGTGTTACAAACTTTTTTTAATTACGGACTCTTTGAAAATTATTAACTCTATCGATCTTATAATTCAGTATCCAATTGTCGGATATTCTTCATATAAGGTGAATCAGGATTTTAAGAGTATATATTCTTATTTTAATAATTTGTTTGGCATGGACGGAAGAAAAAATCTATTGTATAAAGATGAATATTTGAAAATGGATGGATTTACATGGCAAACTAACCTATTTAAAATAGTATTAGAAAAAACAGATGTTGCAAAGAAACAAAGAAGGAAAAAGTTCTCCATTATTAATATTAATATCCACTAATAATACAAGGCCTGTATTATTTCTTCCACATGTTTTTCATGCAA
>Ga0073902_10002369_pt1 | contig 9934 bp, 8 predicted proteins | sample KloWWTmeKNB19Kit_FD_66667 | JGI IMG/M metagenome (GOLD analysis project Ga0073902, IMG submission 66667) | Active sludge microbial communities from Klosterneuburg, Austria, studying microevolution and ecology of nitrifiers - Klosterneuburg... | ecosystem: Engineered > WWTP > Aerobic digester >...
TTGAAGCCATTGCTTCGGCACGAAAACAACTTCTTTACCTGTGAGATCGTAAATGGAAATAGTCACATTCGCAGATTGATTCAAGTCAATGGCTAATGTTATAGCATTACTTGCAGGATTCGGAAAGATCGTTGCAGCACTTACGGCCACCTTTTCATCTTTAGTCCCTGATATATCATCCGGTGTCATCACGAGGATAACGCTATTGCCTTCGTCAGAACTGATATACACTCTTCCATCTTCATCCGTTGCAATGCCAACAGGTCTGCCCCAAAACACACGATTTATCGTATCTGTTATAAACCCTGAGCAAAAGTCTGACACATAGTCCACAGTTGTATCCTGAGCGGAAGATAAATGGCCGTATATAACTTTATAGCCACGGAAATCATTCGGATTGCTGGTATTCCAGGAACCTCTCAAGGCTGAAAGAAATCCATACTGGAGTTCCTCTTCAAAATTTGCATTAAGGAATTTAAGGGCCATCGGAGCTGAATGAGCACGTATCAGTGCCGCTGGTGGTACCAATGTTGCAACTTTTGCAGAATCCGTTGGAGTAATAGGCAAGAGGGATTGGTATTCGCTATTATTAAAATTAAACCAGGTACCGTTGCCGTATGCAAACGGATGTCCGTAGAATCCATTCTCACGAATGATATCAATCCATTCCGGAGGCACTTCATTACCTTGATAATCGCTTCCGTTATTGTTTGCCCATAATTGATTAGTAACAGGATGCAGGTCCAGACCCACTGCATTGCGGATGCCTGAGGCAATTATTTTCTTATTGGTCCCATCCTCATCGTATTGTTCAATTATCGCCCGGTTAGTTTCACGGCACACGTTGCAGGATGATCCTACAGAGACGTATACCTTTTGATTTTGTTCATCGAAAACGACCGTCCTCGTGGTGTGTCCTCCACCCTGGTTATTACCGAGATTGCTGATAAATATTTCTTTCGTTTCATACGTACCATCAGCATCCTGGTCCGTACATTTCCATATACGCGTCGTCTCTGTTACATACATTGCCCCTTTAAAAAACTTAACGTCATGATTTCCTGAGAAACCGGTTGCAACTGGGAACATTGAATCAGCGACACCATCCTTGTCTGCATCAGGCATGGCAAAGACAACACCTGAATTCATATCAGATACATGCAATACACCGCTGGGGCTAAAGGCCATAAACCGTGGCTTACTTAATCCACCCGCCTGGAAAATTGATACGGAATAGTTTGTGGGTACTTTCAGCGTTCTTGCCGTTGGAAAAGCCGCTTCAAATTTCTCCGGCACACCAACAGACACGGTATGTGTACCGATGTCAGTTACGGGGGTTAGTTGCGCAGACATCGAAGAAACAAATGCTGCGGAAATGATTAAAATAAGGTGTAATGGTGGTTTCATAGTTGATGTATTTAGTGGCATTTAGAAATTCAATTCGATATAATGAGTGATTTATTTGATCAATGACTTTCAAATGTATGTACGATGGCGCAGATTTCCAAAACGTAATATATCTTCCAACAAGTTAGAAATTTACAATAAACGCTTGTTCAACTGCCTTTCGTCAGAGGTACAAATACATCAAAAATATGGGTGAGAAAAACAGTAGCACGTAGGCATTTGATCCAGGTGGAACCCCAGACTTATGTGTAGCTAACAGTTACGATCTCCATAAGTTTAAAGAATGTGGCTCGATCAGTGTCAACCCATAAACCTATCAACCCATCAACCTCTGATCTCCTTAGTGTTTAGCTTATGAGCTTATATGCTTATCAACCTATCAACCCATAAGCTTATAAGCCTATAAGCTTATAAGCATAAAAAAAGAGCCGGACATCGTCCGACTCTTTTTAAAGTGTCCCCGCCAGGACTCGAACCTGGGGCCCGATGATTAAGAGTCATCTGCTCTACCAACTGAGCTACGGAGACATTCTGGTATTTTGGGACGGCAAAGATAATTTTTATTCTGTTATTTATACTCCCTGACACCCTTTTATCCCGGTTTCAGGAGCCATCATCCGGCAAAAACTATTTTCTTTATGGCCTGTTAATTCCGCCTATGCCCTTCTTTCGTTTTCTACTTTTTCTCCTGATCCCTGTGTCGATGCACGCTCAGGAAAGTGCCGTTGGCAACTGGATGATGTACTTCGGAAACCAGAAGCTCAGTGACCGATGGAACTGGCACAATGAAATCCAATACCGCAATTACAATTTCGCCGGCGACCTCGAACAACTCCTCCTCCGCACCGGCATTGGATACAATCTGTCAGCCAACAACAATAATCTCCTGCTTGGATATGCCTACATCCATGGCGAACCCTACATAGCCGGAACCGATGAGAAAACGAATGTGAATGAACACCGGATCTTCCAGCAATTTATATCAAGACAACAATTTGGTCGCTTCTACCTCCAACACCGCTACCGGATCGAAGAACGTTTTATCGAAGAAGATTTCAAAATGCGTTTCCGCTATTTCCTGGGACTGAATGTCCCGATTACAAAGAAGGAAATGGTCAGTCACGCTGTCTATCTCTCCCTTTATAATGAAATCTTCATTCAACCCAAATCTCCCGTTTTTGACCGCGACAGGGTGTATGGCGCTATCGGCTACGTATTCAGTAGCAACCTGAAGGTAGAAGCCGGTATGATGGCCCAGCTTCTTGAAAGCAGCGATCGTGCGCAATTCCAGATCGCAGTCTTCAATACGTTTCCGTTAATGAAATCGTGATAGAAGACATTGCTTTTTAAGTTGCAGGCTACTTTGATTTTGCGGGGCAATCCATCGCGCCGAAAACCATCTGCTCCAGGAAACGGATGATGTCTTCTTCATTCTTCTTTTTCCCGAAGTCTGTCAACGAAGGAAGGTGCTGCATATAGAAATGCTGTGAATGCGCCATCTCAATCATGGTACTCGACAATGAAAAAGGAAAAGCATATTTCGGATTATAGGCTTTGATAAATTCCGCGATCCGCGCACAGAGGTCCTTGAATGGCTGGAACAATTTATCCTTGTTGTCCGCCTCGACATGTTTCGTCAGCCATGATTTTGCACCTTCCGACATCACTATATTATGTAGCAGTTTTTCATTGATATGCCCGGTGGAGATATCATCCTCGACTTTGGTCGCAAGCAACCGGATAGCTGTTTGAATTTTGGTTTTCGGACCGGTGACATTCTTTGTTTCCTGCAGCAGGCGGTATTCCTGCCAGCTCCAATACCAGTCCACCAGGTATAACAGCAGTCGGTGCTTGTTTTCAAAATACCGGTAGATCCCGGCCTCCGTGGTCCCGATCTCCAGCGCCAACTTCTTAAAGGTAAAGGCCTCAAATCCAATCTGTTCGATCAGCACGATACTGTGGTGTAGTATCTTTTTACCCAATTCAGATTCTTCAGGATTGCGCAGGTATAGCTTCTCATTGAGCTTGATGGTGAGGTTGATTTCCATGGATATGCAGATTTTAACACAAAAGTAACAATATTTATTTTGATAGCTTTACTATCTTAATAAATATAAATACTATCTTTGCCTCATCAAACCATCAATCACTATGAAAAACATGTTTAGTCAGCTTCGTCATGACCTTCCGGCCAGTGTGGTCGTTTTCTTCGTGGCCGTCCCCTTATGTCTCGGGATTGCGCTCGGTTCAGGTGCCCCCCTTTTCTCAGGTATTATCGCCGGAATTATAGGAGGTATCGTCGTCGGTATAGCTAGTGGTTCGCCCCTTGGCGTGAGCGGACCTGCTGCCGGCCTTGCCGTTATAGTCCTGGGCTCCATCGCTGCATTGGGAGGATCATGGGAAGCTTTCCTTTTAGCAGTGGTTCTCATGGGGATCATCCAGCTGATTGCAGGCTTCCTCAAACTTGGGTTTATCGCCTATTACTTCCCGTCATCAGTCATCAAAGGCATGCTCTCCGGTATCGGATTGCTGATCATCCTCAAACAACTGCCCCATGCCTTTGGCTACGATAAAGATTACGAAGGCGATTTTTCCTTTGCCCAATTAGACGGGGAAAACACATTTACCGAACTGGGTAAAATGATTGAGTTCATCAACCCGGGGGCAATAGTCATAAGCCTCATTTGTTTGGCGATTTTACTGCTTTGGGATCTTGTGTTGATTAAAAAGCATAAAATTTTCGGCATGCTCAATGGGCCGCTGGTCGCTGTAATCACAGGTATTGTCCTTCACTACTTTTTTATTCAGGGCATACTTCCGTTTTCCCTCAAACCCGAACAGGTGGTAAGCCTGCCTGTACCCTCCAGCCTCGGCGATTTCTTTAATCAATTTACTTTCCCGGATTTTTCCCAACTGACCAATCCAAAGGTTTATTCTATTGCCTTCGTATTAGCCATTGTAGCCAGCCTGGAAACCTTGCTGTGTGTAGAGGCTACTGACAAACTCGATCCGGATAAAAGGGTAACACCTACTAACCGGGAACTCAAAGCGCAAGGTCTCGGCAATATTGTTTCCGGCCTGATAGGTGGTCTTCCCCTGACACAAGTCATTGTGCGCAGTTCGGCTAACATAACCTTCGGCGCCAAAACAAAGATGTCCGCTATACTCCATGGGGTGTACCTTTTTATCTGCGCCATTACGATCGCCAATTTGCTAAACATGATCCCTTTAGCCACCCTCGCTACGATCCTCTTTATAGTAGGGTACAAACTGGCCAAACCCTCTTTGTTTAAAGCGATGTACAAACAAGGAAGAGAGCATTTCATCCCCTTTCTCGCCACCATCATTGGTATCCTCCTCACAGATCTGTTGACAGGAATTGGGATAGGTATGGCCTTTGCCATCTTTTATCTCTTACTCAACAACTACCGCAATGCCTATGATATGCGCGATGTGTCCAACAGCCCGCATGATCAACATATTGTACTGGTGGAAGAGGTGTCCTTCCTGAATAAGGGGGGAATTTTGAAAAAGCTAAATGAAATCCCTGAGAACTCAAAAGTGCTTATCGATGCGAGCAAGTCAAAGTATATCCATCAGGATGTCATCGAAATCATCCAGGATTATACGATACGCGCCAAAACGATGAAAAACATCCAGATAGAAGTCAAAGGCATACCTATCACCCAAACTGCTTAATACATCCTCATCTCTCACCTAATACTAAAAAATAAAAATCATGAAAACACTTACCAAAGAAATGCAAGTGAGCCTTACACCTGTCATGGCGATCGAATTACTCAGGGAAGGAAACAAGCGCTTTGTCAACAATCTCAAGGTCAACCGAAATCTGCTTCAGCAAGTCAACGAAACTTCAGGCGGACAATATCCACTAGCTGTTGTACTGAGTTGTATTGATTCACGCACCTCTGCAGAGTTGATCTTCGATCAGGGCCTGGGCGATATTTTCAGTGTACGTATCGCCGGCAATATCATCAATGAAGATATCCTGGGCAGCATGGAATTTGCCTGCAAAGTTGCAGGAGCCAAAGCACTTGTTGTACTCGGACATTCGAAATGTGGTGCGGTCAAAGGAGCATGCGATCATGTTGAAATGGGCAATCTCACTAACCTCCTCTCTAAGTTACAGCCGGCTGTCTATGCAGAAAAGACTGTCACCACCGACCGTACTTCCGCCAATGATGAGTTTGTAGAAAAAGTGGCTACGCTCAATGTCAAGATGGCCATGCATCAGATCCATGACAAGAGTACGATCCTCAATGATATGATCCAGAAAGGAGAAATCGCCATTATCGGGGGCATGTACAATGTAGAAACCGGTGTGGTGGACTTTTATGAAGAATAGACCTCTTTCAAAATAATTTTACTTCTTCTGTATTGTTATGTCTTGGCCCGGGAACGCCCGGGCCTTTTTATTTACATACGAACCAGGAAAAACAGTTTACTTTTAAACAAACTAACCAGATCTGCCATATCCTGGCTTCATGAAGACAACCGCCAAACTAAGAAAGTACTACCTCCAACAGGTCGATTCCATCGAGACTCTCCTCCGTAAGCCAGGAGAGGAATTTTCCCCTGAAGATTTTCATATACTCCGCCTCTGCATTAAGAAAATCAAGGCTGTACTTTCCTTCCTCCGTTTTTATAATCCCGATTTCAGCAAGGAAAAATATTACAAGCCTTATAAAGAGCTCTTCAGCCTCGCGGGCGAAGTGAGAGAGATCCATATCCAACAATCACAGCTGAAGAAATACACTTCTAATCCATCGCTTGCAAAATATTTTGACGAGCTTTCGAATGACCTTCGGAAACATCAGGAAACCTTCGCTAAGCTGATTGATCAAAAGCTCAGGAAAAAAATAAAGGCGAATGCAAAAAAGGTTGATGCCTTTTTTCAAAGAGCGGCAAAGAAGCTAATGACCCAATATCTGCTCGAAGAACAAAGCAACATTCAGTTGTTGATGAAAGCAGACAAGCTTGCAAAAAAAGATGTACATAATTTACGAAAACAAATCAAGGACATCTTTTATCTCCAAAAGATCTTTCAACCCAAAGACAATCGCCTGATCGTGGCAGATGAATTCCAGGAAATGCTGGGTCAATGGCATGACAATCGGGTACTTGCAAAAGATATCCTCAAGGGTGCCAAAAATCACAAACTCCAACCTGACGAAGTCAAAGCCCTTATGACTCTGCGCAAAAAAATCCTAGCCTCCTCAGATCGACAGCTCGCCAAGATTGAAGTGACGCGGAAAACGGTTTAATTCCTCCTTACCTTCTAAAGAGAGTGCACTATCAATTGAGCGAAATCCAACTTAACACTAAATGTTTCGCACGGAGTACACGGAGTGCACGGAGCAATTATTAGCCTTGGAATTGCTTCCCACTTTCCCTTCCTTGCTGGCTATTCCGTATTGAACCCCAGCCAAACCCGTCTCCAGACAAAAACTTCTTCCTTTTCCTTCCTTGCTGGTTATTGGGTATTGAATAATAGTAAAACCCGTCTCCAGACAGCCTCCTTGCCCCTTGCTCCTGGCTCCTAGCTTCCCACAACCAAATCCTGATTACCTTTGTTACGTCTCCGATATTGAAAGCTTTTAACTTTTAAATACCTAAAATCAATGTATCCACCTGAATTAGTAGCCCCGATGTCTAAAGACCTGACCACGGCGGGCTTCGAATCACTCCTCACCCCCGAAGAAGTGGTGGCGGAGCTTGAAAATAGTAATGGAACCGCCTTATTGGTGGTCAATTCCGTCTGCGGATGCGCCGCAGCCAATGCCCGTCCAGGCGTTAAAATCGCCCTTCAGAACGAAAAACAACCAGATAAGCTGTTCACCGTTTTTGCTGGCGTCAACACCGAAGCAACTGCTAAGGCAAGGGAATATCTGCTCCCATATCCTCCATCATCACCTGCTATCGCCCTCTTCAAAGATGGTCGCCTCGTTCATTTCCTCGAGCGTCACCATATCGAAGGCCGAAGTGCGATGATGATTGCTGAAAACCTGAAGGCAGCCTTCAACGACTTTTGCTAAGTCGGTTGCCCTGACAGCAACCTCCGCATGACCAGGACCACTGAAAAAGACTCCCACTATCGCCATCTCGAGAAGATGTCGACAGGGGAGATTTTGTCTCATATCAACCATGAAGATCAAAGTGTTCCGCTTCGTGTCAAGGAGTGCATCCCTGCCATTGAAAAATTAGTAGACGACATCGTCATCCGGATGACGGATGGCGGTCGTCTATTTTATATCGGTGCGGGTACAAGCGGACGCCTTGGCATCCTCGATGCTTCTGAATGTCCTCCGACTTTTGGAGTTTCCAATGAAATGGTCATCGGACTCATCGCAGGCGGAGATGCTGCGATACGTGAGGCACAGGAGTTTGCAGAAGATGATCCCATGCAGGCCTGGAAAGACCTCAAGGAATATGATATCAATGCTGCAGATATTCTGGTCGGTATAGCAGCGTCCGGTACGACTCCTTATGTGCTTGGTGGACTCGCGCAGGCCAGGATACACAACATACTCACCGCATGTATCACCTGCAATGCATCCGCTCCCATCATCGCCCTTTCAGATCATCCGATCATATGTGAAGTGGGCCCCGAATTTGTCACCGGCAGCACCAGGATGAAAGCCGGAACAGCACAGAAATTGATCCTCAATATGATCTCCACGGCCACCATGATCCGCCTCGGGCGTGTCGAAGACAACAAGATGGTCGACATGCTGCTCACCAATCACAAACTCATCGACCGCGGCATCCGCATGATCATGGAAAAAACTGGCTGCTCAAGAGAAGTGGCTTCCAATCTCCTGGACAAATATGGCTCCGTCAGAAAGGCCGTGAAGTCATTGAGTTAAATTCCATACCGTATACTTCGACTCACTTAGATTCAAAAAAAAGTTTCGCACGTCGCAGATCCCGCCTCGTATGAGCAGCGGGAGAGAGCACGGAGTACACGGAGAAAACTCCTCACCGAATACTGATTACCGATTACAGAATACTGATTACAGAATACTGATTACCGATTACAAGACACTGACAGCTGACTGCCAACTGCTAACTGCTAACTTACAGTTTGGTTACTTCTCCACTCCCACTGATCTTCGCCGTAACACTTGCATTTCCTCTATATCGCACGTCACCACTACCAGATATATGTGTCTCCAATTCTCCATTGACATAAACAGCCGCATCCCCTGATCCGCTGATTTGAATTTTACAGCTTGATGCAACCAGGTCTTTGGTCATCACATCACCTGATCCACTGATGGCCACCTCAAGCGATTGAGTGGTTCCTGAAAGATCTATTTCTCCAGAGCCACTGATACGTATACCTGTATCTTTTGCATCAATATCCAATGTAATATCCCCTGAACCTGATACGGCAATATCTATATCTTTTAGTCCTGAAAATTTTCCGGTTGATTTTACAGAACCGCTGCCGCTGAGTCCTACATATTCAATCGTCGGAATCGTAATATATACGGTCACAGGTTTGGCATTGTCCACACTCTTTATAAACGATATCCGCCATGTCCCGTTGCTCACATCCCGTTTGATATTATCGATGATATTCTTTTGTCCTTCGATCACGATTTTTTGAGTAGCTCCAGGCGTCACGATCACATCACCTCCAAATCCCAGATCAAATCCTTTCAAAGCAGGCAGTGAAATCTCTTGTTTGATAACGTCTCCTTCTCCATCGATACCCGATCCCCAGCCTTGAGCAATAACCGATTGGGCAGTAAGAAAAGAAAGGATTGCAACGAGTAATGTCAGTTTACGCATGACTTTAGATATTAATAGTTTACAAATTGATCTGTCGCCCCCAAGGACAATCCATTATGGAAATGGTTGCATCAAGCCCAAAAAAGAATTTCATTCATAAATTTTCGCACGGAGGGCACGGAGTGCACGGAGCCTGACCTTCTGATTACTGATTACAGAATACCGATCACGAATTACTGCCGACTGAAGACTGAGGACTGAAGACTGCCGACTGAGGACTGAGGACTGCCTACTGCTCATTCCTGCTTTCCCACAGAGCCCTCCGCTCCGCCATCGTCATATCAAACGTATCCCGTGGCAAGTAATAATGCCTCTCTTCGATTTCCTCTTCCACTTCAGGCACCACCTCATCTTCTTCAACATCCCTCCTGTAGATAAAAGCCAGCAGTATCCCTGCGATAGCTCCTGACAAATGACCTTCCCACGAAATCCCTTCTTTGCCTGGAACAATCCCTTCAAAAAAACCGGCGTACATCACCAGGATGATCAGAGCCAGTACGATTGATTTTACATTCCTCCTGAATACTCCGCTCCAGAAGACAAGCGATACCATGCCATACACAATCCCACTGGCACCGATATGATAGCTGTTTGGCTGACCGGATATCCAGATACCAAATCCGGAGAGCAGATACAACCAGATGATACTTCTCAATGCAATCCTGGGATAAAACCAGAATAGCACTGCACCCAACATGATAAAGGATAC
>Ga0073902_10002370_pt1 | contig 9934 bp, 10 predicted proteins | sample KloWWTmeKNB19Kit_FD_66667 | JGI IMG/M metagenome (GOLD analysis project Ga0073902, IMG submission 66667) | Active sludge microbial communities from Klosterneuburg, Austria, studying microevolution and ecology of nitrifiers - Klosterneuburg... | ecosystem: Engineered > WWTP > Aerobic digester >...
CGCAGTTGCAGGCGTTCGCCTTCCACGGTGATGTGGCTTTGGCCCTGCAGGGGCTGCGGCTGGGCGCCTTGCGCTTGTGCGAACAGGGCGCTGTGCATGGCGGTAGAGCTGCGCACCGGCAGTTGCAGCACGAAGCTGCCTTCTTCGGGGATGCATTCCACGCGGCAGGCCAGCCAGGTGGCGCGCAGGCGGATGTCGATCTGGCCCTGGCCGCCCGGCGGGGGCTTGAAGTTGGTGGGTACCTGCAGCGGCGCGGCCAGCAGCACCTGGCCGTCATAGCCGTAGTTGGCCAGCTTGCCGATGCGGATCAGCCGGGGTACGGGCCAGGCGGTCTCGCCCATGTCCAGGCCGGGGGGCAGCTCCCACGTCAGTTCGGTGGGCAGGCCCGAATCGCCGGGGTTCTTCCAGTAGGTGTGCCAGTCCTTCTGGTGCGTCAGCCACAGGCCCACCCACACGGTCTGGCCCGGTGTCAGCCCCTCGGGGGCATGGGCCACCAGCTCGGCGCGTACTTGCGGCGTGCTCACCACGCTGCTGGTGGCCAGGGCGGGTTTATTGCTAAATTGGGCGTTGGCGCTTGTCCATCCTGCGCTGGCAGCTATGAAAACAAGAGCGAACAGAAAACGGTGAAAGGTGCGATGGGACATGGTCGTCCTGTGGGAGCCGGGGGTGGCGCTTTGGTTCCGGGGGCTTAGGCGGCAAAGTCCCAGACGACCCGGTGGGCGGAGGCGCGTTTTTTCTCGATTCCGAAGGTGTGGGCCACAGGGACGCCATTGCCCCGTGGGTAGAGCGCGGTGCGGTCCCGCCCAATGCCAGCGTCGGTGCAGGCGGTAATGCGGGCGCTGCATGCGTGCAGCCGGGCGTCCTGGCGGAACAGTTCTTCGGTCATGGGGCGATGGTAGCGGGATGTGGGTGCGCCACAGCGCAGCCGTCTCCACTACCATGCGGGGCATGACTTCCAATGCGCCCCTTTCTGCCTTGCCCTCGCGCTTCTGGGCCGATCTGACCACGCGCGACTTTGCGCACCTGCAGGCCAGCGGCCAGGCCGCGCACACCGTGGCCGTGCTGCCCGTGGCCGCCATCGAGCAGCACGGGCCGCATCTGCCGCTCAGTGTGGATGCCACGCTGCTGCAGGGCGTGATCGACGCCGCGCTGCCGCTGCTGCCCGCCAACCTGCCGACGCTGTTCCTGCCGCCGCAGGTGGTGGGTTTGAGCACCGAGCACCTGGCCTACCCCGGCACGCTGTCGCTCGCGCCCGCCACGGTGATCGCGTTGTGGACCGAGATCGGCGCCTGCGTGGCGCGTGCCGGGGTCAAAAAGCTCCTGCTGCTCAACGGCCACGGGGGCCAGGTCAGCGTGATGGACATCGTTGCGCGCGAGCTGCGCCAGCGCCACGGCCTGCTGGTCTACAGCAGCAGTTGGTTCAGCCTGCCGCTGCCGGGCGACGTGCAGGCGCTGTTCAGTGCGCAGGAGCACCGTTTCGGCATCCATGCGGGCGAGATCGAGACGTCGATGATGCTGCACCTGGCGCCCCAGACGGTGCGCATGGACCAGGCGCGCGATTTCCGCTCCACCTCGCAGGACCGGGCCGAGCGCTACGCTCTCCTGGGCAACGGCAAGAGCGCCAAGATGGGCTGGGCCATGCAGGACTACCACCCGGCGGGCGCGGTCGGCAATGCGGCCGGGGCGACGGCCGAGAAGGGGCGGGCGGTGGTGGAGGCGGCGGGTGCGCAGTTGGCGCTGCTGCTGCAGGAGCTGTGTGCGTTGCCGGTGGAGTCGCTGGTGGCGCGGTGCGATGTTTGATGGATTTTTGGCTGTTGGCGTTTGTTAGGTAAGCGCTGGTAGCTATTGTTTTAATAGTTGACGTAGTGTTTTTTGAGGGCGGGAGCCGGGACTCGCCCCGGCGGGCGACCTCCTTTCTTGTCGCGCGACAAAAAAGGAGGCAAAGAAACGCGCCCCCCAGTCTGCGACCCCTTCGCTGTGCGAAGGGGCAAACCTGCGTCGGGGCGCTTGCGGGGTGCGCCGCGTAACTCACTTCGCGCTGGCGCGCTCCATTCAGACAGACGCGGCAAGTCAGTTCACGAAGCATGCGCGCGGGGGCGCGCATGCCACCCCGCAAGCACCCCGCCGCAGGCGCAGCCACAAGGGGTGGGGAGAAAACAGCCCTTTCGGGCCATCGCTGCGCTCGGCCCCGCGTTCGCGGCGCGTAGCGCCTGCGCCCCTTGGGGCCGAGCGCAGCGATGGCCCGTGTGGATGTTGGGCTACCACCCCCTTCTGTATGCGCCTGCGGCGCACTGGGGTTGGCGGATCAGGGCTCGCGATTGTCTGAGCGCCGCAGGCGCGAGTTCGAGCGAGACCCCGCCAGCACCAAGCACCGCAGGTTGCCCGGAGCGAAGCGGAGGGTCGCAGACAGTAGGGTCGCTTTCTTTTGCCTTCTTTTCTTGGCGAGACAAGAAAAGAAGGTGCCCCGCCGGGGGCACATCCCGGCACCCGCCCTCAACAAAAGCACCACATCAACTATCGAAACAATAGCTGCAAATGCAATATCAATAAGCGCTAGAGCCAAAAATCAGGCGTGCGTCACCATCCCCGCATGCTGCGCCTCATTGAGGTGCGGCAGCGTGTTGAAGGTCTGCAGCATCAGCCGTTTGGGCGACACGCTGAACTCGGTCACCGCGCTGTTGCGGATGCGCATGTTCAGCGCGATGGTCACTTCCGGCGCCGTGCCCAGTACCTCGCCGACGGCCGTGGAGATAGGGCCGCCGCTGCTCACCAGCAGCACGTTCTGGCCTGCGTAGTCGCGGCGCACCTGGTCGAGCACGCTGCGCACGCCGCCCGCAAACTCGTCCCAGCTGGGCATGCCCTGCGGGCTGATGACGCCGGCCATCCACTGCGCAATGGCATCGCACAGCAGGCGGAAGTGGTGGCGGTACAGCTCGGGCGTGTCGGGCTTTTGCAGCGGTTCGTTGTGGATGGCACGGATCAGCGCCAAGCTGTCGTATTCGTTCAGGCCCGGCAGGGCGATGGAGGGGGGCAAGCCCGGCAGGCCCTCGGCAATGCCCTCCAGGGTTTGCGTGTGGCGGCGCAGCGTGCCCAGCAGCACGGCGTCAAAGCGCTGGCCGCTGCTGCGCCAGTATTCGCCCAGGCGCACCGCCTGCTGGCGACCCAGGGGGCTGAGCTGGTCGTAGTCGTCTGCACCAAACGAGGCCTGGCCGTGGCGCACAAGGTAGAGGGTTCCCATGGGGTGCGATTTTGGCGATTGCAGCCACTTGCGCTTGTCACGCAAGCGACCGGCGCTATCAAAATGAGAGTTCAGACCTGCCGGGTCAGAACCTGTGCAAGCACACTGGCGTCCACGTTGCCTCCCGTCAATGCCAAGCCCACCACCTGGCCCTGCAACTGCCCGCGCTCCTGCAATGCAGCCGCCAGCGCAGCAGCGCCCGCGCCCTCGGCCACGTTGTGGGTGTCGGTAAACAGATGGTGCATGGCGGCGGCCACCTCATCGTCGCTCACCTGCACGGTGTGGTCGAGGTGGGGCATCAGGATGTCGAGCGCGCCCTGGTCGGCCACGCGGCAGGCCATGCCGTCGGCCAGTTGCGTGGTCACGGGGCTTTCCACCACATGGCCTGCGGCGATGGAGTCGGCATAGGTGGTGGCGTGGCTGCTGACCACGCCCACCACGCGGGCGCGGTGCCCCAGCGCCAGTTTGGCGGCGATGGCCGAGCAGGCGCCCGAGCCCTGGCCAATGGGCACATACACCACGTCGAGCTGCGGCACGGCGCGGAAAAACTCCCACCAGTAGGTGCTGACGCCGCGCAGCAGGTCGGTGTGGAAGCTGGGCACCATGTGCGCGCCGCGCTCGGCGGCGATCTGCAGGGCGTGTTCGCGGGCTTCCTGGAAGTCTTCGCCGTGCTCGACCAGCGCAACGCCCAGGGTACGCATGGCGGCGTTTTTCTCGACCGAGTTGCCGCGTGGCACGACGATGGTGCAGGCCACGCCATGGCGCCGCGCGGCCCAGCCCATGCTCTGGCCGTGGTTGCCGCGTGTGGCGCTGACCACTTCACGCGGCAGCGCGCCGCGCTGGGCCAGTTGGTCGAAGTAGGTCAGGCCGCCCCGGATCTTGAAGGCGCCCACGGGCGTGTGGTTCTCGTGCTTGAGCCAGCAGTCGGTGCCCAGGCGTTCGCTCAGCAGTGCCCAGCGGTACTGCGGTGTGGCGGCAAAGTCGCGGTACACCACCTGGGCGGCGGCTTCGATATCGGCAAGGGTGGGCAGGGTGTGGAGCATGGCGAATCGATTCAAAGGGATGTGAGGGTGACGGGGCCGTGGGGCGTGGGGGTGGTGCCCGGCGTGCGTTCGCACCATGGCACGCCCGTGGCCAGGACCGGCGCGAGCACCACCAGGGGGGCCGCGCACTGGTGGGGCATGACGGGTGTTGTCACAGCAGTACCTCGCCCGATATGCAGGTGACGGAGTTTCCGCCCACCCAGATCGTGTCGCCGACCTGCTCCACATGCACGCGCCCGGCGCGGCCCAGGCAGGTGCCCTGGCTGGCCACGTACTGCGCGGGGGCCAGGCCTGCGCCAATGAGCCACTGCGCCAGGGCGGCGTTCAGGCTGCCGGTGACTGGGTCTTCGACCAGGCCGTTGTTGCCGGGGAAGAAGGCGCGCACTTCGAAGGCAATGCCATCAAGGTCGGCGCTGCCGATGACGCCGACTTTTCCGCGCGGACCGACCACACCCACGTCCAGGCCGGCCAGCACGGCGGCGTCGGGTTGGAGCGCCAGTACCTGTTCGGCCGAGCGCAGCATCACGCCGCGCCAGTTGGGCCCGTTGTCGCACCAGGCGTGGTGCAGGATGTCGCTGCGCGCCACGCCCAGGCCGCGTGCGATCAGCGCCACATCGTCTTCCGCCAGCGGCCCGCTCTTGAGGAGCGGGGGGGCGGCAAAGGCCAGGCGCTCGCCGTCCTGGCGCAGCGTGACCAAGCCCACGCCGCATTCCTGCACCACGGTGCCTGCTGCTTGCGGTTGACCACCCGCTTCTAACCAGGCGTGGCAACTGCCCAGCGTGGGGTGGCCGGCAAAGGGCAACTCGCGCCCGGGGCAGAAGATGCGCACGCGGTAGTCGGCCCCGGCGGCGCGGCCTTCGGCGGTGGGTGGCAGTACGAAAGTGGCTTCGGACAGGTTGGTCCAGTGCGTGAAGTCTTGCATGGCCTCGGTGCCCAGCCCGGTGCCGTCGAGTACCACGGCCAGCGGGTTGCCCCGGTAGGCCTGGGCGGTGAAGACGTCAACTTGCTTGAAGGGGCGTAAGTGCATGGTGGGTGGGCCTTTGCGAGGGGATGGAGGACGGTGTCTGGTGGTTCAAAAGACGATGGGCGCGGGCTGCGCTGGGCCACGCCGGGGGCTCCCGGCGCTGTGCCGGGCGTTGCCGCCGGAGCCCTCGTGTTGGGCTGTCAGGGGAAAAGGACTTCGCCTTCGATGCAGGTGATGGAGTTGCCGCCCACCCAGACCTGGCCGTCGGCGTCTTGCGTAATGCGCACACGCCCGGCGCGGCCCAGGCATTCGCCCTGGGCCACCACGTACTGGCGGGGTGCCAAATTTTCAGGGATCAGCCACTGTGCCAGGCTGGCGTTGAGGCTGCCGGTGACCGGGTCTTCCGGGTTGCCCATGGGGGCCGCAAAAGCACGCACCACCACGCCGGGCTGGCTGGTGTCGCTGGCCGTGGGGGCCACATGCACCACGCCCACGTCCTGGCCCAGGTCTTTGAGGCGGGCATGGTCGGGCTGCAGGCCCAGGACGGTGTCGGCACTGTCGAGCAGCAGGCCCAGCCAGCGCGGGCCGTTGTCCAGCAATTGCGCAGCCTGGATTTGCCCGGAGCGCAGGCCCAGCGCGCCGGTCACCAGTGCCAGCATGGCGGGGTTAGGTGCGCTGCGCTGCATGGGCGGCGCGGCAAAGGCCAGGGTTTCGCCCTGGCGCCGGATGCGCACCAGCCCCTGGGCCGACTCTTGCACGATGGTGTCGGGGTCGTGCGGCTGGTGGCCCGCCTGCAGCCAGGCGTGGCAGGTACCCAGCGTGGGGTGCCCGGCAAAGGGCAGCTCGCCGCCGGGGGTGAAGATGCGCACACGGTAGTCGGCACCCCTTGCGCGGCCTTCGGCGGTGGGCGGCAGCAGAAAGGTGGTTTCCGACAGGTTGGTCCAGGTGGCAAACCGCTGCATGGACCGCTCGGGCAGACCGTTGCCGTCCATGATCACGGCCAGGGGGTTGCCGTCGCCAGGGCGGTGGCTGAACACGTCGATCTGCTTGTAAGAGCGCTTGTTCATGGGAGCTCCTGGTCGTGTGCGGAGAATTCAGGTGCTGCGCGGGTAGGCCCGGATGGCGGTGGCCAGGGCGGTAATGCCGGTGTTGATCTGTGCGCTGCTGGCGGTCACGAACGAAAGGCGCAGCGTGCGCGGGTCGGCGTCCGAGGCATAGAACGCAGCGCCGGGCACGAAGGCCACGTTGCGCTCCACGGCCAGGGGCAGCAGCTCGATGGCGTTCATGCCTTCGGGCAGGCGCAGCCACAAAAACATGCCGCCCTCGGGGCTGTTCCACTCCACCTGCAGGCCCGCCATCTCGCGCTGCAGCGCTTCGAGCATGGCGTCGCGCTGGTGCTTGTACAGCGCACGGATGGTGGGCACATGGCGGTCGAGAAAGCCGCCCTTCATGACCTCGGCCACCATGCGCTGGTTGAAGCCGGGGGTGTGCAGGTCGGCTGCCTGCTTGGCCTGTAGCAGCTTGGGGTAGACAGCCGTGGGTGCCACCAGGTAGCCCAGGCGCAGGCCCGGTGCCAGCACCTTGGAGAAGCTGCCCATGTAGATGCAGCCCTCGGGGTTGCGTGCGGTCAGGGGTGCGGGCGGCGGGTTGTCAAACCACAGGTCGCCATAGGGGTTGTCCTCGACCAGCGGCAGGCCCAGTTGCGCGGCCTTTTCTACCAAGGCGGCGCGGCGCGATTCGCTCATGGTGCGGCCCGTGGGATTCTGGAAGTTGGGCAGCACGTACAGGAAGCGGGCCTTGTCGGCACCGCTGCCCACTTTGGCGTCCAGGTCGTCGATGAGAACGCCTTCGTTGTCACTGGCCACGGCCACCACTTGGGGCTCCATGGGGGCGAAGGCCTGCAGCGCGCCCAGGTAGGTGGGGGTTTCCACCAGTATGCGGCTGTCGGTGTCGATCAGCACCTTGGCGATCAGGTCCAGCGCCTGCTGCGAGCCTGTGGTGATGAGCACCTGGGCGGGATCCACGTTCCATGGCAGAAGGTCGGCAATCGCCTCGCGCAGGGGGGCGTAGCCTTCGCTGGCGGCGTACTGCAGGGCGGCAGCGCCGTCGTGGCCCAGCACCACTTCGCAGGCCTTGGCAAAGGCATCGACCGGAAAGGTCTTGGGCGAGGGCAGGCCGCCAGCCAGGCTGATGATGCCGGGCTTCTCGGTCACCTTGAGGATCTCGCGGATCACCGAGGGGTTCATCTTTGCGGCGCGTGAGGCCAGGGTCCAGTTCGTCATTCCAGTCATCTCCATTGTGTGCGCCTGTGGGTGGGGCGCAGCGTTTTCAGTCAATAAAGCCATTGTGCGGCCTTGCGGCGACCCGGGGTCGGGCGCCGGACCAATAGCTTAACCGCAGGGCCGCTTTCAATCTGTTCATGCTGTGGGCTCTTTGCGCGAGACATGCAACCGGCGCGGCCCAGGCCAGGGCTCCCGCGCAAGGGCTGCCCCGCCGCGCTGGGAGCGTCCCCCCCTCCGCGAGCGAAGCGAAGCGAAGCAGAGAGGGGGAAGGCGCCGAAGGCGCCACAAGGGGGTGTTCATCCTCTTCCACGCACCGGCATGCGCCGACCTGCCAAAACGGTGACCATGACCGCCAAGCCAAAGCCCAGGCTGACGGCGTCGAGCCGCTCGCCCAACAAGGGCACGGCAAACAGCATGCCCAGAAACGGCTGCACCAGTTGCACCTGGCTGACGCGCACCGTGCCGCCCAGCGCCAGGCCCTTGTACCAGGCAAAAAACCCCAACCACATCGAAAACACGGACACATAGCCAAACGCAGCCCAGGCCGCAACCGGCACCGCTACCTGTGGCCAGGACCATGCCGCCAGTGGCACCGTGACCGGCAGCGACAGCACCAGGGCCCAGCAGATCACGGCGTCGGCGCGCATGTGGTGCGATAGGCGTGCGCCATAGCCATAGCCCACCGCCGCACACAGCATGGCGCCCAGCAAGAGCAGATCGGCCGGGTGCAGCGCCAGGCCTGCGCTGCCCGAACGCAGCAGCGCAAACGCCACCACCAGTGCCGTGCCCAGCAGCGCGCAGGCCCAGAAGGCGGGCGACGGGCGCTGGCGGTGCAGCAGCGCCCCCACGGCTGCCGTCGCCAGGGGCAGAACGCCCACGATCACACTGGCATGCACTGCGCCCACATGGCGCATGGCAATGGAGGTGAGCAGCGGAAAACCAAACACCACGCCCAGCGCCGTGAAGGCCAGCGGCCACCAGTCTGCGCGCTGGGGCAAGGGCGCACGCTGCGTCCACAACAACAGGGCCGAAAGCGCCCCCGCCACGGCTGCGCGGCCCATGGCGATGAACAGGCCCGACATCAAGGGCGCCTCGGGCGTGCCCACGGCCAGCCGTGTCATGGGCAGCGTCAGGGCAAAAATCACCACGCCCAAGAGGCCCAGTGCCAGGCCCCGGGTTTCGGCGGTGTGGCGGGCCGGGGTGTTTGCCGCCGGTGGGTGCGTGTTCATGCGGTGGTCATCCAGGCGGCGGTAAGTACCAGCACCAAGGCCATGCAGCGGTTAAACCACAGCAGGCGGCTTCCCTGCGCCAACCACTGGCGCAGCAGGGCGCCCGTAGCGGCGTAGGCCAGGTTGCTGGTGAAGGCAAAAAACACCATCACCGGCAGCACGACGGCCAGGCGTTGCAAAGCGTCTGTACGCCCGGCGACCCACCCAGCCACGATGGTCAACGCCAGCAGCCAGGCCTTGATGTTGACGAACTGCAGCGCCGTGCCCTGCCAGAACCCCACGGTCAACTGCGCCGTGTTGGCTTCGGTCAGGCGGGCGCTGTGTGCCAGTTTCCAGGCTAGCCACAGCAGATAGCCAATGCCCAGGCCTTTGATGGCCAGGCGCAGCGCAGGCGCCGCCACCACCATGGCGCCCAGCCCGCCCGCACACAGCAGCAGCAGCGCCGACCAGCCCACGGGCACTGCGCACACAAAGCGCATGGCGTGGGGCAGCCCGCGGTTGGCGGCCAGCGCGGTGGAGAGCGTGGTGTTGGGGCCGGGCGTGAAGCTCATGGCGGTGGCCAGAACCAGCAGGGCAGTGAATTCGGCAAAGGGCATGGCGGCAGTAGAAGGGGGAAAGATCCGTGCAATGGAATCTACTGTAGGGAAATTACCATTACAGTTCCGGTACAGATTTTTTGACAATAAAGCAAACTGTGCTGGTGCTCGCATTGGCACAGCCACACCGTATCCTTCCATGCTGACCCGCACTGCCCACCGTAGCCTGACAGAACAACTGGCCGACCGTTTTGCCGAGCGCATCCGTTCGCGCCTGCTACCCGCCGGGGCGCGCCTGCCCTCGGTGCGCGACTGTGCCCGCCAGCAGGGCGTGAGCCCCTACACCGTGGTGGCAGCCTACGACCAATTGCTGGCGCAAGGGCTGGTCGAGGCACGGCGCCAGCGGGGTTTCTATGTGCGTGATATAGCGCAAAATGTGCCTGTAGCGCCCATTGGTAAAGCGCAAACAGCTATTGAAAATGTAGCAAATAAAGGGCAGCTGCTGCGCGAGGCAACGGGGGCCTTGCCCTCGGGCGCGCACATCAACGCCACGGCGCTGATCCGGGGCATGTTCCACCAAGGGGCCAACCTGCCGCAGCCGGGCTCGGGGGTGTTTCCCGGTGTCTGGCTGGAAGAGGCCCG
>Ga0073902_10002373_pt1 | contig 9931 bp, 8 predicted proteins | sample KloWWTmeKNB19Kit_FD_66667 | JGI IMG/M metagenome (GOLD analysis project Ga0073902, IMG submission 66667) | Active sludge microbial communities from Klosterneuburg, Austria, studying microevolution and ecology of nitrifiers - Klosterneuburg... | ecosystem: Engineered > WWTP > Aerobic digester >...
GAGATGCTTTTATTATCGCTTCGAAGATCAATGAGCGTGCTAACTATATGGAAGAAGAAAGGGTCACCAACCCACAAGGCGTCGGCGGTCTCACACTCAACTGGAGCGGCCCTGCGGCATCACCTGTTCACTTTTTTCTGACAGATACCTCTGCGCATTTTTTTAAAGCCGCGCTGTATTTTGATTCCAGAGTTCAGCCGGATAGCCTGGCACCGATCTCCACTTTTATCAAAGAGGATATTGATAAGATGATATCTTCATTCGCCTGGAAGAAATAGTTTAACCTCTTGTTTAAACAAGTCCCCTTTAGGCGATGTGCTGAGCGAAGTCGAAGTAGGATTTAGGGGCAAAAAAAGAACGCCTGTCTTTCTTTTAAGACAGGCGCATCAAAACAAAACGAAAAACCAACTATATCTTGAGGGGAGTATCTACAGTCCTTTCTTTAAACGCACGGGAATGTCTAAATATTTACTATTCCTGTACACTTTAATATTGACGGAGTCTCCCACTTTTGCTAAATCTATTTTCTCCTTGAGGTCATCAAACTTCTCGAGTTTCTTTCCATCGATTTCTACCAGTACATCATTTGGCCGGATGCCTGCATACTGAGCAGCACTTTTCTCACCCACACCATCCACGAGGAGACCTCTGTCTATTCCGATTCCAAGCTCTTTAGCCAGATCTTCATTTAATACAAACACCTCAACCCCCAAAGAGGTTCTCTCAATATCACCACCTTTTTTAATTATGTCGTTAGCTATACTAATCGCCAGATTTACAGGGATGGCAAAGGAGTATCCTGAATAACTTCCTGTTTGTGAGGCTATTGCGGTATTGATGCCCAGCAATTTTCCATAAGCATCGACGAGCGCACCCCCGCTATTGCCCGGATTGATGGCCGCATCGGTCTGAATAAATTGCTCAATAGTCTTTGATCCCTGGATGATATTGAGGTCGCGGCCTTTGGCACTGATGATTCCCGCTGTGACTGTGGAGGTCAGATATTCAAATGGATTTCCTACGGCCAATACCCATTCACCAACTCTTGCTTTGTCAGAGTCAGCATATTCCAATGTGGGCAGATTATCGGCGTCAATCTTCACGACCGCAAGATCAGTGCTAGGATCCCTGCCAATAATCTTCGCCTCATATTCCGCACCGTCCACCATCTTGATCAACACCTCATCGGCGAAGTCAACGACGTGATTGTTGGTCAGGATATATCCGTCTTTGGAAATGATCACACCCGAACCCGCGCCCTTACGTATCATCGAACCTCCGAATCCATACCCAAAGGCGTCGCCATTTAATCCGAACTGTTCAAATAGTTGCTGCATCGGATCCTGACGTCTTCGCAGTTGTGCGTTTTCTGCACTCTCTGCTGCTTCGATGAGCACGACTACTTTTTGAGCAGCTTCTGCAGCGGCTGCAAAATCAGGCCCTGTGTTAACGGTGGTCAAAGTGGATACCTGCTCAACGCCCTGGTAGCCAAAACTTTTTTCTGATGTTAGATGGAGTGCGCCAAAGCAAATCAATCCACCTGTGATACCTGAAAGTGTAAGGGAAAGAAATGATTTCATGGTTGCTCTGTTTTTTTAAAGTGAGTACATGCTTAAACGGCATTGGACCCGTGTTGTTATCACTTTAAATTTCGTTTAACAATAGTTTAACAAGAGATCATTTGGGATAAACAGGCTCCATTGAGCCGTCATCAGATCAGCCTTGGCTTTAGGGAGGAGAACCTCTCACGTAGCTGTTTTTGAAAGAGCCGGTAGGTAAATGAGTCAAGCAGTCCTGACAACCGGATAGCTTTCGATCTGAGCGGTTCGGGGGCAGACTTTGTAAATGAGTCCAGGGACATCTTCCAGGTCGGTGTAGGTCCTTCCAGCGCTAACTGAGCTAAAAGGATATTCCATTTCGCCGCGTACTTCCTGCTTTCTTCAGGATGTTCAGACAAGGAGATGTAGTGTTTGATAGCATTGTCGAAATCCTTGGCCAGAAATGCATTTTGAGCTTCATCCCAGGCAGCGACATCTTCTCTGCCAAAGGCAGCGTCATGGCTTCCTTTCGGATAAGACTCAAAATTTCGAAGAGCAATGGAAGGATGGCTGAAGTAACCGGCCAGGAGATATGCCCCGCCCACTACCGCCAAGAGCATAATAGTAAGCCAGCCAATGGGTCTGAGAAAAAAGCCTTGGTGCATCAATTCATCTCTGTCCAATCCGCGTAGCTTTTCCTTTAACCGGCGGTTCTTTTCATGTTGCAAGACTTTGTAAGTAGCTTCACTTTCCCTGACCTGCTTGCTGACAGATGGATCAGAAAGGATAAGCTGCTCTAGCTTAGACCTGTCCTCCGGACTGATCGTGCCCAGCAGGTATTGATCTATTAAGTTTGTTAATCTATGTTCGCCCATGTTGTTCTGAATAAGGTAATGTCCCTGATTTGATATGTGTTCATAGGTAAGTGTCTTTAACCCCCTTAAATGTTACCCGAATTGACGATTTCTTTTAATTTTTTAAAGCATTCATATTTGATTTTCCTGGCCATGGAGGGATTGGAGAGGTGCATGATCCCGGATATTTCCAGCATGGTGTACTGGTTGATCCACAGCATGAGGATTTCCCTGCAACGTGGGCCAAGCTTCAAAAACGCAGCTTCCATCTTACCTTCTTCATGATCGTGGACTATCGAATGCTGAAACTCCGAATCGTATCCATACTTCTCCTCGGCATCACCGACCAGCACGGTCCGCTCATCTTTTTTGAGTTGGTTGAGGAATAGCCATTTTGCGATACCTATCCAATAGCCAGCCAACGACCTGACCGCAGCAGCATCCTGTTGGATCTTTTCAATCATGATGATAAAAGAATCATGGACGAGATCATCCGGGACGCCCTTAAATGCACCTTGCTTCGAAATCAATGTGCGCAGATAGGAATGGATGCGTTTCCTGTGTTTCAGATACAGGCAACTGATGGCAGTGTCGGCCCTGGAGCCTCCTGCCCTGATCTCCCGGAGATAATCATCATCCCGGAGATAGATGTGGCAATGCAAGTGATTCATATTGTTTTCAGACTGATGATCACAAAGCAAAAAATATATGCTTAGCAACTCCTGGTAAAAGCCGCTGTACAAGTATACAAAATAGATGCATACCAAAACCCGGTAGAAAATATTTTTAAAATATTTCTTGTTGACGGTCACATTTGACCCTTCTCAATACACTTATCGATATCGGGGGGATTTTACTTTCTGGCATGTTGCATAACACCCGGCTTTGATTGCTTCATCAGTCGACAGTAAATGTATTCCTCACTAGCCAGTTGAACAGAGCCGGATGAGCGCCCCATGCCATCCGGTTTTTTTATAACCCTAATTGTATTCACATGGCAGATCAATGGTGGAGACATATTACAGATCTGATCTATCCGCCCCTATGCGTGAGTTGCGGCCTTCTGCGCCCATTGGACCAACATATTTTTTGTCTCGAGTGTCTGCATCAACTTCCGGAAACAGGATTTCATCTCCATGCACACAATCCTTTTGTCACCCATTTCGCAGGGCGCATTCGCCTGCAGGCCGGAGCTTCTTTTTTATTCTTCTCCAGAGGGGGTGGCACACAACGTATGTTGCACCAGATCAAATACAACAATCAGCCTGACCTGATCACCGCCATCGGCAGATGGTATGGAAAACAATTGTTGAATGCTGAGCTCTGGAAAGGAATTGATGTGATAGTTCCGGTCCCCCTGCATTGGAAGAAGCAACGAAAACGAGGATATAACCAGAGTGCAGTATTTGGCGAAGCGATCGGGGATATCATGGACATACCCTGCCACCCAAAGGCTTTGTTACGCGTCACGCATGATCGGAGTCTTACCGGCATGAAACGCATAGAAAGGGTACAGACGATCGGCAACTCTTTTGTAGTAGCCCGCCCCGCACTCGTCAAAGAAAAGCACGTACTCCTGGTAGATGATGTGCTCACGACAGGTGCTACCCTTGAGTCCTGCGCCCTTGCCCTGGAAGCTGCTCCGGTGGCTTCGATCCGGATGGTCACTATCGCCTGCGGAGAACTGTGAGAGAGTAAGAGGTAAGAGGTAAGAGAGTGAAGAGTGAAGAGTGAAGAGTGAAGAGTGAAGAGTGAAGAGTGAAAAGTGAGAGAGTGAGAGATGTAAGATGCCAGACTCGCAGATGCCAGACGTACTATACTCGTTTTTTTGTGCAGGCTCAGCCAGCAAAACTGCTTCTGTTTATTATATAAAAAACAGACGTTGTTGGTAGCCTCCGGCTGCCGACTGATAAAGCATTTGGCATCATGTTCTACTTCGAAATTGTGACAGTAGCCTCCAGGCTACAGGTGGAAAGTTGTTCTCCTGTTTCATTTTTCACTCTTCACTTTTCATTCTTCACTTTCTTGATTCTCGGGAATTAGTCTCATTTTCACTTTGCAAAAACATAACAGAATCAAGAAAATGTCCTCAGCAGAAAAAATAAAAGACGCACTGATCACCGAAGTCCAGGTCCGGCTGTATGATGAATCACTCCCCCGGATATTGAAATGCCTCGACCAATTGGAAAATGAACAGATCTGGTGGAGACCTAATGAAGCTTCTAATAGCATAGGCAATCTGGTGCTTCATCTATGTGGAAATGTGACCCAGTGGATCTATTCCGGACTGGGAGGTTTTCCGGATAATCGCACCCGGCAAACTGAATTTGACGAAAGAAGAGTCCTGGATAAATCAGAATTAAGGGAATTGCTGGTCTTAACAATGGATAAAATAAAGCCTGTCATCATACACCTAAAAGAGACAGAATTATTGCAACCACGTCCTGTTCAGACCTTTACGGAAACAGGGCTGACGATATTGATTCATGTGACAGAGCATTTTTCTTATCATACGGGCCAGATTGCCTATATTACAAAAATGCTTTCAGACAGTCCTTTGGGTTTTTATGAAGGAGTGAGTTTGGAGTAGGTGGTTACCTTCTAAGCACGTATTTTTGTCCTATGCATTGTATCCCCCCGATCATATTATGTATCGGTCTCGCATTTTCAATGGTTACCGCTCAGGGGAACCCGGAAAAGCTCCCATCCTGCATCAACTCTGATGCGTATGACGAGACTTCGCCTGTACTGAGCAAAAATGGTGATAGACTCTTTTTCACCCGCACTGCTGACCCCGGTTTTGAACCATCCCTTCTCAATGACCTTGGCCAGGTAACCTCCAATAAGCAGGATGCACGATATCAGGATATGCTGGTCAGTATATATTCAGAGATAGCCGGGCAGACAGTAGACGACCCATCCGCATCAATCTTTAATCAGGATATATGGTATGCCGCTTTGTCAGCGGACACGATCAGGGATGTCGTTCATCCAGGTTATCCGCTCAACAATGCGCTGCCAAATAGCCTGGTGTCCGTTGGAATGAATCCGGATGAATATGTCATCTTAAACCAGTTTTACGAAGATGGCAGCATGACGGCCGGCTTCTCCAGGGTATCCATCGGAGACAATGTAAGTTATGATCTACCTAAGCCCATGCACATCTATGAATTCAATCTCACCGGTTCAGATGTTGACCTGACGATGACACCGGATGGTTATGTGATGGTCATGAGTATGCGTCGGTCCGATTCCAAAGGGATGAAGGATCTGTATGTCTCCTTTTATGTCAGGAATAATGTATGGTCGGCTCCGATGCATATGGGAAGTGTATTGAACACCACTATGCAGGAATCAACTCCGCATATTTCACCTGACAAACGATTCCTCTATTTTTCATCCAATCGCCCAGGGGGTGTTGGAGGACAGGATATCTATGTGTCCGAAAGGCTTAACTATAGCTGGCTTAAATGGTCCGAACCTACCCTGGTGAAAGGTCTCGTCAATTCTCCTTCTGACGAAAGCCAACCTTATTTCGATAAAGATGCAACCTACTTGTACTATACTTCAAAAAAGGATGGGAGCAGTGATATCTTCAGACAACCTCAAACGGCCAAACCTAAGCTTATAAAACCACTCTTTGTCAGAGGAAAAATCCTGGATTCGTCAACAGGCCTTCCGGTCCATAGCGAATTGTTATGGGGCCAACACTCCTCTGATGATTTCATGGAATATTTCAATACCTATACCGGTGAGTTTGAAGTATCCCTGACCGAATACGAACCCTACAAATTTCAACCAAGGAAGGTCAACCATACCTCCCAACGGATCCTGGTCGATCCAAGGGGTATGGAGAAGCAGGGCATAGATACACTGGACCTGATCCTCTATGTAGACCGAAAGGGTAATCTGCAGTCGAATCTCCCGGAACCAGAAAAAAGGAATTCTCGCCATCAAACGCCAGAGATTTCAGACGAGCCTTTCATCACGGAAACCATTACCTTTTATGACATTAATTTCGTGAAAGGTAAAGCGACCATCCTGTCCAAATCAAGAGCTGCCTTGAAGTACATCTATGATCGTATGATTACGTATCCAACGATGGAAATCCTGATCGAAGGCCACACAGATAATGTTGGCGATGAGGAAGCACTGCTTGATCTGTCGCTTCAGCGTGCCGAAGCTATCAGAAGTTATTTGCTGCACAAGGGTATCAGTGAAGAACGGATGCAGGTAGCTGGCAGGGGAGCCACCAGGGCTCTTTTTCAAAACAGTACGGAAAGTGGAAGAGAGAAAAACAGACGTGTTGAAATCACCATGATCAAACCGTAGGCATGAGAGCTGCTGCACACTTTTTTTCAATTGTTTTTCATCCCCTGTTTATTGTCACCTATATGTCCCTGGTGCTGTTATGGACCAATCCGTTTGCATTCGGATGGCGACACGTGGCAGAAGCGGACACTCTGCTGATCATTATCGTCATGACCACGGTCACCTTGCCGGCCATTGCTGTCTTGATGATGAAGATGCTAGGCTGGGTGTCAACGTTTAGCCTGGAGGATCAACACGAACGGATAGGACCTTATATCGTAGCTGGCATCATGTATCTTTCACTGTATCTCCACCTGACGAGAGCAGAGAGTTTTCCGGTATCCCTGCGGATTGCTGTGTTAGGTACATTAATGGGATTGTGGACCTGCTTTTTTATCAACAATTTTACGAAGGTCAGCGTGCATGCCGCTGGCATGGGTGGCCTGGTCGCTATGGTCGCACTGACAAAACTGACCTTTGGCTATGATCAGGCACAGATCGGATTGGTGAGTGGAGCTAACCTGGTAATCCCCGTGGATGCTTTGTTATATGGCTCCATTATCATGTCAGGCGCCGTCTGCACCTCCAGGCTGATCCTCAAGGCACATGTTATCAAGGAAGTGTATCTGGGTTTCCTGGTAGGCGTGGTGAGTATTGCGGTAGCCTATTTTATTCTTGATTGAAATATCCGGATTTCTCTTACTGACAATATTCTTTAATAGTCTTATCAGCTGCCTGATAACCTAGACTTAAGGATGTGCCGAATTCCTTGCATGCTTCTTCTTTCCGACTAAGATTAAATAGGGCCACCCCCTTGTTGTAATACGCCTTTGCATAATTGCGGTCGATGGAAATGGCCTTGTCACAATCTGCAATCGCCTCATCAAATTTCTTCATATTGAGATACAAACTGCCCCGATTAAAATAGCTCTTTGAAAATTCGGGGCTTAACTGAATGGCCGTGTTGTAATCCATCATGGCGGCATCATGTTGCCCCTGGTCTCTTAAGATATTACCCCTGTTGACATACGCCTCTACATATTTTGGATTCAGGATGATCGCCCGGTTGTAATCCCTCAGTGCTTCTGCATTCCTGTTTTTATTCATCAGGATAATGCCGCGGTTATAGATCGCCCTGACGTGATTACTATCACATAGGATAGCCTGGTCAAAATCTGCCAGGGCCTTGTCATTTTCTTTTGTTTTATTCAGGTAATACACACCTCTGCCATTGTAAGCCGGCGCAGCACATTTCGTTTTTTCGATTGCATTGGTCCACAGTGTTTCTGCATTCTTCCAGACAACTATCGCGGGTAGCGTCAGGGCGATATAGGCTATGGAAAGAATAGAAAGAAGCACTAATGGTAACTGCTTAAATGATGATGGGATGCGAAAACACAAGACGACCATCGCAATTAATAGTCCGAGCATCGGCGCATAGGTATACCGGTCACCGACAAACACACCGACTCCTTCATACTTACCGATCGTAATCGCCGGAGAAAATGTAATGAGGAAAAAAAGTAATCCAAATAAGATCTCTTTGTATCTGCCGGAAAGCCTGTAAGCCAGGTAGAACAACCCGATCACTACAAGAGGAATAATGTAAAAAAAGACACCGAGCATTTTTTGTATTTCCAATCCCTCATAGATCACGGAGATGTGCAAAGGAATAAGCACATGCACCAGCATCAGGAAGAACTTCAAAAAAGCCATCAATACGATTTGAAGAAAAGGACTTGACGCTGAAGCGACCTGCAAGGTTTCAGTCACGCTTGTGCTGCTACCAGCTGCTCCACCAGATACGAATCCGGTAAGGTAATCTACCAGCCCATATAGATAGATCCCGACTACAAAGAACAGGATTACAGGAATTTTCTCCTTGATCAACCCGACTATGTTTTTCCTTCCATACAGATAGTCGGTCAGGAATAAAACCGCGATCAGCGTAATACCCATCGATTTAGACAACAGAACCAGCAGGTAAAGGAGTGCACATAGTAACAGGTAGGTATATTTACTTTTTTCAAGATACTGCAGGTAAGACCACCAGGAGAGCAGGAAGAAAAAAGTATAGAGGACATCTTTTCGCTCTACAGCCCATGCTACAGATTCGACATGCAGTGGATGCACCGCAAATGCAAGCGCAACAAAGAAAGCAGCAAGGGAGATTATCTGCTTTTGATCAGGAATGAATTTTTTCAACAACGTCAACGACAGGAAAAATACCAGCAGGACATTGAGCGTATGCAGCAATAGGTTGTTGAACAAGAAGATAGCAGGCTTCTCACCAAAGGTCTGGTATTCCGCCCGCCAGGATAAAAGGACCAGGGGTTTGAAATGGGGTGTAAAAATATTCCAGGAAAAACATTCTGTCCACGACCTCACGGGATCGACCACTACCCGGTTGTTGGTGATAAGTGTGTCATCATCATAATTGACAAACTCATGCCCGGTGACCTGGAAGTAGATCCCAAAGGTGACCAGCAGCAGGAGCGTAATGAAAAGGATATTCTTTTTACCGGAAGGTGGGGTTACTTTTTTCTTTGCCATGCGCTGATCGTTCCTTAGCGATTAGAAGGAAAAGCCTACGCTAAACTGCCATGACCTGCTTTTGTTATCATCGTCACGGTATTTAAAACTTCCATCAGTATTGAGGGATTGCAGCGATACATCATAGTTGTTGACATCTGCATCACTCAATCCATGAGTATATCGGGCGCTTAAATAGAGGCCTTCATTGATGTAAAAAGCTGCGCCCACCACCAATCCAAAATCAATAGTCTTGTATTGATTTTCCTCCTTTGTTTCAAACTCATAATAGGCCATGACTGTCTCTGGAACCGCATAAGGAAAGCTTCCATCTATGCTCACATCAAAAGTTTCAGAAGAAGCTTCACCAGCTTTATCCTTTTTATAATTATGGTTTAAGCCAACCTGGAACGGGGCAATGGGGTTCCCTAAGGAAGAGACACCTTCAAAATTGGTAGTTCCTCCTGCGGTGGATGCAAGCAGGATACCAGTGTTTACACCACCACATAGTTCAAGTTTTCCGATTTTGTAATACGCCAATACGGGGATGTCCAGAAATACATTTGACAGATCAAGGGTTTGCTCCCGGTTTCCATAGATCGTGGTAGTTCGTAAGGTTCGTCGGCCAAGCACATAATAGGATGGACCATCATATTTATACTCAGTACCCCGCTGTGAATAAACGAATTCAGCCTT
>Ga0073902_10002385_pt1 | contig 9910 bp, 8 predicted proteins | sample KloWWTmeKNB19Kit_FD_66667 | JGI IMG/M metagenome (GOLD analysis project Ga0073902, IMG submission 66667) | Active sludge microbial communities from Klosterneuburg, Austria, studying microevolution and ecology of nitrifiers - Klosterneuburg... | ecosystem: Engineered > WWTP > Aerobic digester >...
CAGATGGCTGGTGGCTTCGTCAAGGAACAATAATTTCGGGTTGCGATATAACGCACGTGCCAGAATCACGCGCTGCTTTTGTCCACCCGAAAGTGAGCTGCCCATATCGCCAATCAGGCTGTGGTAGCCCATCGGCATCGCCATGATTTCGGCATGCACAGCGGCCATGCGCGCGGCTTGTTCCACCCGTGCTTGATCGAGCTGCGTATCAAAGAAACTGATGTTGTCGGCCAGACTGCCGCCAAACAGTTGGTCATCCTGCATCACCGCGCCCACGATCTTGCGGATATTGGCGGGGCCTACTTTGTGCAAATCCAGCCCACCGATGCGGATGCTGCCTTCGCTGGGTTTGAGCAAACCCAATAGCAGTTTCACCAAAGTAGTTTTACCGCAACCCGATGCACCCACAATGGCCACTGATTCCCCAGCCTCAATGCGCAAGCTCAACGCCTTCAACACCCACGGCTCACCGTCGGCGTAACGAAAACTCAGATTCTCTACTTCGATGGAGGCCTCATGCGGTGCAGGCACTTCTGGTAATTGCTCTGCATCTTCCGGCGTGGTCAGTACGATGTCGGCCAGGCGTTCGCCGTGCAGGCGCAACATGCGGAACTCAATACCTTTGTCGATCAGCGCGCCCATGCGCTGCGCGAACTGGTCTTTGTAAGCCAAAAACGCAATCAGCATGCCCACCGAAAACACATTATCAAGCGCCAGCAGCGCCCCAATCCAGATCACTGCGATGCGTTCAACGCCAAACACCAATTGGCTGGCGCTGTTAAAGCCCAAGCCCATCTGCGCAATGCGCACATCCTGATTAACCGTGTCCACCATCAGGTTGTCATACGTGCTGCGGCGCAAGCCTTCAGCACCCGCCAGTTTGACGCTTTGCATGCCGCGCAGCGATTCCAGCAGATGAGTTTGCTGCTTGGCAGAGGCCACCAGTTGCCGTTCGGTGCCATCGCGCAACGGGCGATAGGCCAGCAGGCGGATACCGGCATACAACACCACGGCCAGCAGCGTGACGCATGCAAGCTTCCAGCTATAGACCAGCATCAGGGCAAACGTCACCACTGCCATCAGGCCATCGATCAATGCTTCGACAAAACTCGTGGTCAGGGTGTGCTGAATGGCTTGCACCGAAGCCATGCGCGAGGTGATATCCCCCAAGTGGCGTTTCTCGAAAAAATCCAACGGCAACCGCAACGCATGCGCGAACACATTGCCCATCCACTGCACACCCAATCGTGATGACAGATACACCACCGACCAGCCGCGCAACAGGCCAATGCCAATTTGCAGCAGCAGCGCCAACCCAAAGCCCAACCCCAGCACCGTCAATAAACTCTTGTCGGCGGACACCAAAACCTGATCCACCACCCATTGCATGAAAAATGGCGCCAGCACCACAAACACCTGCAAGGCCACCGACAGCACCAACAGTTGTCCAAGTGTTCGCCACAATCCTGTTACGCGCCCCGTCAGCTGGCGCACAGACACCGCAGGCGCTGCCTTGCGCGGCGTGAGCGCGGTAGTTGGCGTCAGCTCCAGCGCTACCCCGGTGAAATGGTCAGACACTTCGGCAAATGAAAGTGTCCTCTCGCCGATGGCGGGGTCAAGAATCGTGACCTTGTTGCGCCCCACCTTCACCAACACCACAAAATGGTTGAAATCCCAGTGCAGGATGCAGGGCAGTTTCAATTTTCCCAAATCGCCCATATCCAGTCGCAACGGGCGGGTAGAAAACCCCAGTTGCTGGGCAATATGGATGATTTGGTTGAGCTTGGCGCCTTTGAGAGAAAGCGGGAAACGTTGGCGCAACTCGGCCAGCGAAAGTTGCAGGCCATGTGCGCCCGCCACCATTGCCAGTGAAGCAAGGCCGCATTCGGCGGCTTCGGATTGGGCCATATTCACGGGCGAATTTCTGCATTTACCTGTTGTCTTTCCCGCTCACGACGATTAATCACCATAAGCATAACAACTATTTTAGACGATTGGGTAGTCATGTAAACGTATGAATAAGGCAAGATTAACCGACTAGATATCCGAAATACGCATGGAAATAATCATTCATTGTGCACGAACGTTGAGGCAAGTTGATCTTGTCTAGCCCCCTGCAAGCTTAGTAGGAATGCCTGAGCTTCCTGTGCATATTCGCCAAAATTCAACCCAAATTTTTCATAGCGATTAGAGAACTTTTGGGGGTCTAGAATGAATTGTACGAACGCATCCAGTAGCTGGATTTCTGGATTTATGCTTTCGATCCAAAGAAATTGCCCCATTGAATTAACCTCCAGAAAAACATATTCTCCGTTCTCTGCGAAGATCATATCGATGCAGCCAAACCAAAGTGACAGGTCATTCATTAGGCGCGCACACCTAGTCATCACTTCGTGAGGCAAGCTTACTTCTGTCAGCTTGATGTCCGGGTTGTTTTGCGCTGCTCTCCAGTCAATTTGAGCGTCGGGAATATCCTGGGAGTCGATTCTTACTGCAATCGCCCTTCCTCCCATCCATATGATGCGAAGTTCATATTTTTTCTCAATATACTCTTGGAAGATTCCCGGAGTCAGTTGCAGGACTGAGTCTATTGGGAGATCGTTAGGCCCAACCACCGAGGTATAGCCAAACGCAACACTCGTACCGGATTGCCAGATGGGTGATTGGTAGGGCTTGTATATCGCCCTGGATCCATCTGGAAGCGAGGACATGAAGCCACGGATACGATCTGGGTCGTTGGACAGCAGTGTTCTCGGAAATCTAAAGCCCACCTTGGCGGCACAATGGATTTGGTTGAGCTTGATCTCAGCATATGCTGTCTCGCGGAATCCGTTGACGCAGACTAAGACTCGTTCCGCTAGACAATAAAAAGCCTTAACGTGCTCCTTCGACTCATTGATTGCCATGTCGATATCCGCTGGGTGTATGCGATCGCGTGATATCTTGGGGGATGGCCGTCTTCTGCACCAAAGAGTCGAATAGTCAGCAAGATAGTTGCTCCCGCTCAAGTGTTCCACTACGGTTGTTTTTAGATCACCACCGGTTAAATCCATCGACAATCGAGCGCGCTCAGGTATATCGCCCATTAAAAGAATGTCAGCCTTATGTCCCAGCTCTCGGATAGCCAGCATTACGCAGGCTGCGTGAATGTCGCTTGGCTCCGTTGTGATCAGGATGGAATTATTTTTCATTCTGAACAGATGCCTCCTTATGGTTCATGCTGATCGCATTCGTGACATTATTCTGAGAGACATCAGAAGTCTCGCTGGCGATCACATTATTTTCCTCGTGCCAGTAGTCGGCATAGCTCGCTACTTTGCTTTTCAACAAGGGGGCTCGTGCCCATTTGCCCAACGGGCACGACGCAATGCGCAACTGAACCTTTGCTCGCATATAGCACGAGCACTTCGTGCAAATACGAGGAATGGAAGCTGAGATATGCTCGCAAGAGAAGCATGTGTGCAGTCGTTCCGCGGCAATTTCCTTAGTTGTAAAGAGCGCCATGGTTTCCTAGTGGATTTATCGTGTGATTAAATTCCATATTCGGTATGGACATCTAATCATGAAGTTATTGCGATTGGCTTTCCCGCTTCGAGTGAAGCCATTCCATGGAAATGTACTTGCTTGGTGGTCTCGTTTTGCCAAATATTATTTTGGCCCCACAATGCCTAGTGCCGTCCTTTCGGCATCAGTCACCACTCCTTCAGCGACAGGGGCTTGGATTGCCTTTCCTGTTTTGGGGTCTCTTATGTATTGAGTTCCGTACCATTGCGGTTGCTTTTTCATGGTTAGAATACGATCCCACGCCGCGGCGGCTATCCATTTATATTTCGCCTTATCGGGGGCCAGCGTTGCGGCAATCACGCCAAGGGAAAACGCAAGGCGAATATCATCGATGCTTTCGCCATGTTGCATGATGAAGGCTGCGTGCCAGTAGTCTTCCGGTGAATTTATTTCTCCGCGTGAAAGCAGTCCTTTTGTTTTTTTGACGCGAATAGCATCCTGGGCCCACACCTTGGCCCCGGCAGTCTGTTGATCGCGCGCCGGAAGCTTCATAAGCGCAGCGCGCTCCGCTTGATCGGCGTCATACAAACTCGTCAGCGCTTGGTTGTTCGGTGTGCCTCCACTGCTTTTTACATCACGAGTCAGTGCGCTTGTAGGAAAAAAAAGTAGCGCGAGAAAAATAGCGGACAGAATGCGATTCATATTATCTCCAATCCAGTAAAATCTCGGGCATTTCCAATGCCCGAGATCGCGAATACATAGCGACAATCCATCTATCAATCGCTGCAATAATCCACGCCTCCTGGTGAACATGTGCAGCCCACACAAGTGCCAGGTCTTTGTGGCGAATTGGGTCTTAGGGCCCCACCTGAAACCTCCATCAATTCATCGATACTCAACTCGCGTGCGAGTTGGCGCGCCAAAACACGTTCATTTGAATGATCCATCGTCACTCCTAGCTGGTTTTGCTTGACATGTTCCCCATGCCTAGGTTTGCCAGCACAAGCTGGCAATTCGTCGATTCAGCCGCTGCCCACCTTCCCCCTGAGCGAATACAGCGGTTCAAACACCCATTCAATTAACTTGCGCTTTTCACCCAGCACATCGGCTTCCAGCAACATGCCCGGTTTGAGTAGTTCCGGTTTGCCGTAGGCGGTGATGGCTTGCTTTGCCAGCCGCACGGTGACGCGGTACAGCGGTTCGCTTTGCGTGGCGCTGCCCAGCAGGGTTTGCAGTTCGCCTTGGTTGAGTGCGCTGCGGCTGATGCGCGCCACCGTGCCTTGCTGGTGACCGAACTTTTGATACGGGTAGGCTTGGTAGCGCAGCAGCACGGTGTCGCCGGGCTCGATAAACCCGATGGCGCGGCTGGGTACGAGGAGTTCTGCTTCCAGCTTGCCATCGCCGGGCAAGACGCTGAGCAGGGGCTGGCCCGCCTGCACGGCTTGGCCGGGTTTGACCAACTGGGTGGCCACCACACCAGCCACCGGGGCGCTGACCGCCAATGCGCCGCGTGCTTCGGTTTCTACTTGTTCCTGTTCCAGTGTGGCCAAATCACGCTGAAAGCCTGCATCGCTGGCTAGGCGCTGGCCCGGCAATTCCTGCCGCGCCTGTTCTAGCTGCGCCAGATTGCGGCGGGCGGTGGTGGCCTGGCGCTGCATGGCTTGCACATTGGCCACGGCTTGCAGCCATTGCGCTTGCTGCTGGTTGACTTGCAGCGCGCTGACGTACTTGTCTGCCTGCAATTGGCGCAAGCGTTGCAGGGTTTGCTCGGCAATGGTGGCCTGCGCTTGCTGGGTGGCAATTTCTTGCTGGAGCTGGGCCAGTTCACGCTGGGCGGCGATGCGCTGTGCAGACAAGCCGCCGGTTTGCGCATCCAATAATTGGCCTTGGGCGCGGTGTGCGTCTTGCAAGCCTTGTTCGCGACGCTGCAAGCGCTGGGTCATCGCCGCCGTGGTGTCGCCTTCGCCCACGGTGGCACGCGGCAAGTTGATCACGGCCAAGGTTTGCCCACTGCGCACCCGTGCGCCCTCGGTGCTGCCCAACTGCGCTACAACGCCAGTGGCGGGTGCCAACACGGTGGCTAAACCTTTGGCGGGCACCAATTGCCCCGCTACGGTGGAACGGCGTGTGTAGTCTGCGAACGTCAATAATGCGCCAATGGCCAGCGCCGCTACTGCGGCAAACGCCGTCAGCACCCACAGCGCCAGTGGTTGCGCCAATGCAATGCCGCCCAGCCAGCTGCCGCGCTTGGCATCCAGTGCTTGTTGGCGGAAAAGCGGTTGCGACACGTGCGCCCCATCACTCTTTGAGTGAGCGCACACTGGCAAACGCCACAGGCAATACGCAACTGTTTGGAAATGTTAATAGCGCTGACATTATTGCCGTGCTTTCAGTAGTCAACAGCGTTGCAGGGGCTTGATGTTAGTGCTACTGAACATATTCCAATTTGGAATGTTGATATTCATTTATGTCATGCCTCCCCCCCTGCTGCATATGCAGCAGACTATCGCCCGCAGGGGAACCCATCGCAGGAAGCACATCCGATGCCGGAGTTGATAGGCCAGCGCATTCAACAGGCGCGTGCGCGTAAAAAACTGTGCCAAGCCGATTTGGCGCGCATGCTTGGGGTTGGCCGCAGCGCGGTGGCCAATTGGGAAGGTGGAAGCTGCGCCCGCCCCACGCTTGAGAACCTGACCAAAATTGCTTTGGCCACCGATTGCGGCATTGATTGGCTGGCCACCGGGCGCGGCACCCCAGCGGAGGAGCTGTTGGTGCTTGAGACCGATATCGTTTATGCGCCTGATGAGCGGGCGCTATTGAAGGCCTACCGCCGCAGCAGGCCGGGTGCGCGCAGGTTCATATTGCAGCTGGTGATCCAGCATGCCGACAACGAGCCGTCGGGGCGGGTTTGAAACCCGTCTATGCGTTAGGTGGCTGCCGCACAGGCAGCCACGGCGCGGGGGGCCTACAATGCGCATCCTTTCTGTGTCGCCGGTAGTTCGCCATGCCCGATTGGTCACAAGACCTTGCCCGCAAGACCTACTCCATCCCGCATTGGTCGGATGGGTATTTCGATGTCGATGCGCAGGGCCGGATTGCGGTGCGTCCGCAGCGGGAAGGGCCAACCATTGCCTTGCCCGAGGTGGTGGATACGGCGATGGCGCAGGGCGCGAAGTTGCCGATGCTGGTGCGCTTTCCGGACATCCTGGGTGACCGGCTGCACAAACTGCAGGCGGCGTTCGCGCAGGCGCAGACAGATTGGGGGTACACCGGCGGCTACACCGCGATCTACCCGATCAAGGTCAACCAGCACGCTGGCGTGGCCGGCACCTTGGCCAGCCATCGCGGCGAAGGCTTTGGCTTGGAAGCTGGCAGCAAGCCGGAACTGATGGCGGTGCTGGCACTGTCGCGCCCGGGCGGCACGATTGTGTGCAATGGCTACAAAGACCGCGAATACATTCGCCTGGCGCTGATCGGGCGCAAGCTGGGGCTGCAAACGTTCATCGTGATCGAGAAACCCTCCGAGCTGAAATTGGCGCTGGAAGAGGCGGAAAAACTGGGCATCCAACCCGGGTTAGGCGTGCGCATGCGGCTGACTTCGCTGGGCGCGGGCAAGTGGCAAAACAGCGGCGGCGACAAGGCCAAATTCGGGCTGGATCCGCGCCAGTTGCTGACCTTGTGGAAAGAGCTGCGCGATGCCGGTATGGGCGATTGCTTGAAGCTGCTGCACTTCCATATGGGCAGCCAGATTTCCAACGTGCGCGATATCGCCGCCGGCATGCGCGAAGCCACCCGCTACTTTGTGGAGCTGACCAAACTGGGTGCGAACATTTCGCATGTCGATGTCGGTGGCGGGCTGGGTGTCGATTACGAAGGCACGCGTTCGCGCAGCTACAACTCGGTCAATTACGGCATCCCGCATTACGCCTCCAGCATCGTGCAGCCGCTGGCCGAAGCCTGCGCCCGCGAAGGCCTGGCACCGCCGCGCATCCTCACCGAATGCGGACGTGCAATGACCGCCCACCACGCCTTGCTGGTGACCAATGTCAGCGAAGTGGAGCGTGCGCCGGAAGGCCGCGTGCCGGATGTGCATGCCGATGAATCGCAGCCGGTGCGGCAATTGCGTGAGCTGCACGACGAAATGGCGCAGCGCCCGGCGGTGGAAGTGTTTCATGAAGCCACCCAGGCGCATGCCGAGGGCCTCAGCCTGTATGCGCTTGGGCAATTGGATTTGACCCAGCGTGCGCGGATTGACGATCTGTTCTACGCCATCGCGCATGCGGTCAAGGCGCGCCTGACCTACGACGAAAAGAGCCACCGCGATTTGCTGGATGAACTCAACGAGCGCCTGGTCGACAAGTACTTCGTCAACTTCAGCGTGTTCGAATCGATGCCCGATGTGTGGGCGATCGATCAGGTGTTCCCCATCGTGCCGATCGAGCGTCTGGATGAGGCGCCCACCCGGCGCGGCATCATCGCCGACATGACCTGCGACTCCGACGGCAAGATCGACACCTATGTCGAAAACGAAGACCTCGACAGCTCGCTGCCGCTGCACGAACCGCGCCCCGGCGAACGCTACCGGATTGGCTTCTTCCTGGTCGGCGCGTATCAGGAAGTGTTGGGCGATATCCACAACCTGTTTGGCGACACCGACGCCATCGAGGTCAAGGCCAGTGGCGAGGGCTTTGCCATCAGCCAGCAGCGCCGTGGCGACACCACCGATGTGATGCTGGATTATGTGGGCTACAAACTCGACGACCTGCGCCGCTGCTACCGCGCACTGGTGACATCGGCCGACCTCGGCAACGCCGAAAGCGAGCGCCTGAACGAAGCGCTGGAACGCGGACTCACCGCCTACACTTATCTGGATGATGCGCCGCTGTGAGTGACCGCCAGCGCGGCGAGCATCTGCCGGGTCTGGATCTGTTGCGCGCCATTGCGGTGCTGTGGACGATGCAGTTCCACAGCTTCATCGTCGGCGGATTGGGGCCGGACTGGATGTGGCTGCAACGCTACGGCTGGATGGGTGTGGACCTGTTTTTCGTGCTCAGCGGTTTTCTGATCGGCGGGCAAGTGCTGCGACCGTTGGCGCAGGGCGTGCGGCCCTCGTTGCGCACGTTTTACCTGAAGCGTGCGTTCCGCATTCTTCCCGTGTTCTGGGTAGTGCTGGCGGTGTATCTGCTATGGCCGGGGTTTCGTGAAGCGCCGGGCATCGAGCCGTGGTGGAAGTTCGCGCTGTTCATCGTCAATCTGGATATTGATTACGCCGCCAATGCCGCGTTTTCGCATGCGTGGTCGCTATGCGTGGAGGAGCATTTTTATCTGCTGTTTCCCGCGCTGGCATTGCTACTTACGCGCAAACCCTCGGCGATGAAATTCTGGGTGGTGTGTGGTGCGGTGTTGTTGGGCGGTATCGCGCTGCGTGCCGGCATCTGGTTGCATGACGATGCCTTGCAGCCGTCGCGGAATTGGTTCGTCGAGGATATTTACTACCCCACCTGGAACCGTCTCGATGGCCTGTTGCTGGGGGTGATGCTGGCGGCATGGCAGGCGTATCGGCCGGCAGCCTGGGCGCGTGCGGCCAAGCACGCCAATCTGTTCGCACTGGCCGGTGTGCTGGTGCTGGCGCTGGCGTTCTGGCTGTTCCGTGACCGCGTGGGCCTGCTGGGCAACAGCATCGGCTGGCCGGTGTTGTCGCTGGCGCTGGCGTTGCTGGTGTTTGCCGGTGCGCAGCCGCAGGGTGTGCTGGGTGCGCGGGCATTGCCGGGGGCAGGTTGGATCGCGGCGGTTTCGTACAGTCTCTACCTTGTCCACAAGCCGATCTACGGGCTTGTGCAGGCGCATTGGGGTGCTGTGCTGGAAGGCCGCGGCGTGGTGGCGTGGCTGGTGTATGGCGCGGCCTCACTTGCCGCGGCGGCAGTGCTGCATTACCTCATCGAGCGCCCGTGCCTGCGTTTGCGCGGGCGGTTTTTGCAGCACGCCTGAACTCAACTTGGGCGGGACAGGACCGCTTCCAAAATGGGTTTGGCCCAAGCGGGGGTGTTGCTCAGGGTTTGGACGTCGGTTGGAAACGCGATGCTGCCTGCTTCCATTTGCAGCAGCAGGCGCGGATTGGGCATCGGTTGACCGATGATGGCATCAACACTGTTGTCGTACACCTGCAATTGGCTCAGGTACGGCAGCAGTGCAATCAGGTTCCTGCGCGAGGACTCGAAGCGCTCGCGGACCTTGGCTTCGGGAATGTTATGGCCGCCCCGCGAAACGCGCAGCTGGATGCGGGCGAGATGGTGCTCCGGCGACCCCAGTCCGGTGAACCACATCAGGACAGCGTGAGTCTTGCTGGCCTCGCTTAATTTGGCAGCAATCGTATTGCCGCCGAGTGTCGTTTCGAATGCATAATCGG